>ULWH01066409.1_pt1 | contig 16858 bp, 17 predicted proteins | sample 1960201 | NCBI WGS metagenome assembly ULWH01 (sample SAMEA4835808, study PRJEB28245) | human gut metagenome | biome: gut microbiome; material: fecal sample | place: Denmark | collected 2008
GTTCTTGCTTTTTGATTCATTATTTCTTTTTAATGATATAGACGTCTTCATTCGGCTTCTTCATGAAATACTCTTCACGGGCGAAGCGTTCCAGACCCTCTTTGTCGGTATGAAGATCGTTCAGTTTCTTACTGTTTATCTCGATTTCTTTCTGATAATGTTTGATCTCTTTTTCCAGGCTGCGTATCTTTTCATCGTACGTATAGCGTTTATACAAGTTGCTGTCGCCCACTGTGAAAGTAAGGATCAAGAATCCGATGATAACCAGCCAGTAGGCGTTTATCCTGGAAAGATACTTGTTGTAAAAGTCTTTTATGCGTGACATGGAACTTCGTTTTTGCAAAGGTAAATGAATTATTTTGTATATCTTTGTGTTGTCAAAAAAAAAGCAAAGAATGGACAATTATATTGTATCGGCAAGAAAATACCGCCCCTCTACTTTCCGTAGTGTCGTAGGGCAAAAGTCTCTTACCACTACACTAAAAAATGCAATACAAAGTAACAAGCTCGCCCATGCCTATCTGTTTTGCGGACCGCGTGGTGTCGGAAAAACTTCGTGTGCACGAATCTTTGCGAAGACGATCAACTGTCTGACTCCGACATCCGATGGAGAAGCCTGCAACGAGTGCGAATCCTGTCAGGCTTTCAACGAACAACGTTCCTATAACATTCATGAACTGGATGCAGCCTCTAACAACTCGGTAGACGATATCCGTTCGCTGATCGATCAGGTGCGTATTCCGCCGGCAATCGGTAAATATAAAGTATTCATCATCGATGAGGTGCACATGTTGAGCTCGGCCGCTTTCAATGCGTTCCTGAAAACGCTGGAAGAACCGCCTCACCATGCCTTGTTTATTTTGGCAACTACCGAGAAACATAAAGTTCTTCCGACTATTCTGTCGCGTTGCCAGATATATGATTTTTCCCGCATATCAATTGCCGATATGGTGGAACATCTGGAATATGTCGCTTCCCGGGAGAATGTAACGGCAGAACCGGAAGCATTGAACGTTATTGCCCAGAAAGCCGATGGCGGTATGCGCGATGCTTTGTCTATTTTTGACCAGGTGGTCAGTTTTACGAATGGTAATATCACTTATCAGGCTGTAATCGATAACCTGAATGTACTGGACTATGAATATTATTTCCGCCTGACAGATTCGATCTTGGCCGGAAATGTTCGTTCGTCTATTCTGACGCTGAATGAAATATTGAGCAAAGGGTTCGACGGACAGAATATCATTACCGGTCTGGCAGCTCATTTCCGTGACCTGCTGGTCTGCAAGGATGAAGCTACGCTGATCTTGTTTGAGGTGGGCGCTTCCATCCGTGAGCGTTATAAAGAGATGGCAAAACGTTGTCCGGATCAATTGCTGTTTAAGGCAATCGAACTGGCTAATACTTGTGATCTGAACTATCGGGCCAGTCGTAACAAACGGCTGTTGCTTGAATTGACCCTTATCCAGCTATGTCAGCTTAGTAATGCCGGGCAAGCGGTAGATGATAAAAAAAAAGGACTGATTGAACCTATTGCTTCCGGCTCTCCGGGACAAGCTGTTAGTCAAGGTGCGCAGCCGGTTAATCAGGGACAACCTGCCCGTCAGCCGGTTCAACCCGGTCAGCCTTATCCGCAACAACCGGTTAATCAGGGTAACGATAATGGCCGTGTGATAGCAACAAACATGCCTTCTTCGGCAACCGTCATTCCACAGAGCCCTTCGGCTGCACCGCCTAAAAAAGTGAATCGTCCTCCTCATTTGGGGACATCGTTGAAGGAGATCGGTGTGGAAAAACCTAAAAATCAAACAGTACAACAAAATACGCAGGCTGTTCAGGAAGTGGTAACACCTTTCGGTGAGGACGAGTTGGTTCGTGTTTGGGATGCTTATGCCGCAAGTATAGATAAGAAGGTGTATCTGAAAAATACGATGATAAATTGCAAGCCGGTTTTGCAGGAAAATTACTTTTTCGAGGTGGGTGTGCATAATCCGGGACAGCAGGATGAGTTAAGTAACGGCTGTGTCGATCTGCTTAACTATTTGCGTGTACAGCTTAAAAATACACGGATTCAGATGCGTGTCCGTATCATTGAGGCAAACGAAAAACATCTGGCCTATACTTCTACCGAGAAGTTTGAACATTTGCTCAGTGTCAATCCTGTTCTGGGAAAACTGAAAGATGAATTTAACCTGACGTTGGATTGATCCCGTTTGTTATATCATTTTTTATCTGTTTAGACGAATCTTATAACGTTTTTGATCAGGCTTATTCGCTAAATGTTTGTAATTTAGCGGATAAGTAAACTGGTTATGATTATGAGAATAAAGAATTGGCTCCTGTTTCTGATGATACCTGTGATTGGAACAGGGTGTGCAACGATGGATCCGGCATCACGAACGATTGTTGGTTCGCAGGTTGGGATGTTGGCCGGAACGGTTACCGGTGCAGTAATCGGACACTCTATTGGTGGATATCGGGGTGAAGCGATCGGCTCTTTTGTCGGTTCCGTCGGAGGAACGGTTGTTGGTGCTGCGGCGGCATCTTCTCAAAACCAGCGTAATAACGGTTATACCCAAAGGAATGAGGGAAGGATTTATCAAAGTTCTTACGTTGTGATTGAAGATATATACCTGGAAGACCGTAACGGCAATCAGATGATCGATGCCGGAGAGACCTGTCGTATCTCCTTCATTATACGTAATGATGGTCAGAAAACAGTTTATAGTATTGAACCTGTCGTAAAGGCTGAAAGTGGAACTAAATATCTGAAATTATCGAATCCGGCCATAATCCGTGAGATCCGTCCGAACGGGCGTGTAAGTTATACTATAACCGTTTATGCCGGGCCTAAATTGAAAAGTGGAGAGGCTGCCTTCTCCATCCGTCTCAAGGATTCAAACGGCTATTTGACAGAAAAGGAAACTTTCAGGGTTCCGACACGGGCAAGTTATAAATGAAAAGAGCGATACCACGATATACTTTCTATAAAAATAAGTATGGCAGCGAGCTGCTAGTCGATGTCGTTGACTTGAAAAGTATCAAGAAGTATTTGGAAAAGACCCCGGTGCATACATTGACTTATTATGATATCACATTTATAACTGAAGGCACCGGAAGTTTTTCTATCGATAATCAAGTCTATAAAGCCTGCTCCGGTGATGTGATCTTTTCAAAACCCGGTGAAATACGTACTTGGGATAAGGATGGTATAACCAATGGATATGCACTTATTTTTGAAGAAGAATTTTTATCCTCATTCTTTAAGGATGATCAGTTTGTCCGGCACCTTTCTTTTTTTGATTCCGGAAAGACTGCATCCAGGTTACATCCGGCAGACTTCCTTTTCATACGACTTCTGCAGCAGATACACAATATAAAGGAAGAAATCAGTCTCTATGGACGACATGGAGATCATATACTTAGAGCACAACTATATGAAATACTGATGCTTCTCGACAGAGTCTATACGGAGGAAGGTATACCATTTGCATCTCCCAAAGAGGGGCGAAGTCTTCATATCGATAGTTTTGTCCACTGGGTGGATACGTCTTTTAAAGAACAACATGCCGTGGCTTATTATGCGGATAAGTTATGTCTCACTCCGAATTATCTGAATGAGCTTGTGACATTATCCATGCAGATAAGTGCCAAACAGTATATTTGTAACAAAATAATAGGAGAGGCCAAACGAATGTTAGCCTATACCGACCTGTCTGTCTCTGAAATAGCTTCAATTCTTACTTATGAAACGGTCTCTTATTTTATTCGTTTTTTCCGGAAGCATACCGGACAAACCCCTTTGGCATACCGGAAAGCTCATAAACCGTAAAAAGTGATATTTCTCCCATTCTTTTTATTCTGTCCCCGGCCAGGCTTTTCCTTATCTTCGCCGGTGTAAATATATAATAATTCAATTATGAGAGATTCAGCGAAGACAATAGGAAATATTGTCGATAAACAAACTGTAGCTTTCCTCGGCTCAATCGACCAGGAAGGGTTTCCGAATATTAAAGCTATGCTACAACCCCGTAACCGGGAAGGTATCCGTACGTTTTATTTTACCACTAACACCTCTTCGATGCGGGTTACACAGTTCAAGGAGAATAACCGTGCTTGTGTTTACTTTTGTGACAGGCGATTTTTCAAAGGTGTAATGCTGAAAGGTACTATCGAAGTTCTGACTGATCCTGCCAGTAAAGAAATGATATGGATGCCCGGAGATACAATGTATTATAAAGAAGGGGTTACTGATCCGGATTATTGTGTGCTGAGGTTCACAGCTTTTTCGGGAAGGTTCTATAGCGGATTTAAGTCTGAAGATTTTAGTGTTGAATAATGCCGGTTTCCTCCTTAAGAAGCTTCAGCTTCCGAGGGAGGAAATTGGGAAGAGATAAATATCATGTGTTATTATGCAATAGTTCGCTTTTTCTTCCACTATAAGTTAGTGTTAACTTATGCATTGCTCTTGTTGTCGCCACGTAAAGCATGCTTCTGTCGATTTCTGAATGATAGTTTTTATTATCGGTTTGAGGTATGATTACTTCATCAAACTCTAACCCTTTGGCCATGTGGGCTGAGGTTATGATAATACCTTTTACAAATGCTGTACTTTGGTTTGATAAGAAATAAACTTCGTCCGTATATTTTTTCAGTTGTTCATCTATCTCTTTTGCCTGTAGTTCTGTTTTACAAACGATCCCCAGCGATTTATAGCCGGACTTTTTGAAAGTCGAAATTAAATCGGCAATCCCGGCAACCTCTTTTTCAGGATTGGTAAACCTGTATATTTCCGGCTTCTCCCCATGTCGTTCCACTGGTTCCAGTTCATCGTTTGAACGGATTCGCTGGGCGAAATCCGTGATTTCATAAGTAGAGCGATAGCTTTTACAAAGTTTCATCACTTCTCCTGTAACGAATGTTTTCGAGATCATCCCGGCTGTGGATGATCCGTAAGGGTTGACAGACTGACTAGCATCCCCTAATACTGTTTTTCGACAAGGGTAGAGCTTTGAGATCACTTTATATTGTATGGGAGAATAATCCTGCATCTCATCGATCAGCAGATGCTTTACCGGAGATTGAAGGGTATTCCCTTCCAGAGAGAGATGTAAATATGCCAATGGTGCCAGGTCAGTGTATTCAAGCATACGGTTTTTGCGTAGCTTCAATAACTCCGGTTTGCCGATCCAATCGAAGAAGTCTTTATAAACTTGCATATCGTTATTCCCGGCAAACATCTTTTTTATTCCCTTTTTCAATGTGTTGCGTTCGGCAGTTGTTGCGGTAAACCCATATTGGACTTTCATCATTTCGAGTATGTAATCGGTCATTGTCTCGAAACGCTGGCGCATGGGGTAACGGTTGAATCGTCTGAACTGTTCATCGATAAATTCGGCGGGAATGATGATATGCTTATTCAAATGTACATCCGATGCTTTGAAATAATTATTCTCGATATATAGGACGAACTTATCGAGCTGTGAAATGAAATCAAGAGAAGACTTATATTGCATCCTCTCGATGAATTCCGGGGTTGGCTTGCCTAGTAATTCGGTTACCTGTCCGAAGAAATTCTGATAATTGTACTTGTTATCCAATATGCCTGAAAGTATTTGTTCCATACTGGTTTCCGGGACGGTTTCTTCTCCCAGTTCAGGAAGTACGTTCGATATATAATCTGCGAAAACCTTGTTAGGAGATATGATCAGTATGTCTTTTGATGAAATGCTACCTTTAAAGGCGTAAAGCAGATAGGCGATACGATGCAAGGCTATTGAAGTTTTACCCGATCCGGCAACACCTTGTATGATAAGTACATGTGCATCTTCGTTACGGATAATCCGGTTTTGTTCGCGCTGAATGGTGGCAACGATGTTTTTCATCTTTTCGTCGGCATTGGCACTGAGTTCCTTTTGCAGGATATCATCATGGACGGTCAGGGAACTTTCTATCATATATTCCATTTTACCATTCCTGATGCGGTATTGCCGTTTCAGGGAAATCTCCCCTTTTATCTCTCCGGCCGGAGAGATATAGGAAGCTGCTCCTAATTCATGATCGTAGAACATTCCTGAAATAGGAGCTCTCCAATCGTAAATCAGATTCATTTTGGTATTGATATCATAAAAAGTATGTATTCCTATATATATAGGTAAGGGACTATTCTTTTCTTCTTTTGTCTCTGAAAAATCTATTCGCCCGAAATAAGGGATATCCAGTATCTTACTTAACCGTTTGCGTTTATCTATGACCTTTTCGCCCAGTGCAAAATGATTGAGGATACTTTCACGCATGGAGCGGATCTCGTGCGGGTCGATATCTTTGTTTGACCATATATAGCTTTTGTACTCTTGTAATGTTTCGACATGTTCCCTGACTGATGTATCGGTATTATTGATCGAATCTTTTAGAATACTAACCACTTGATGTAAATACTCTTTTTCCTGTTTTTCCGTTTGATTAAATACCATCATGCAATACTTATTGTTAAGTCGGCAAAGTTACTTGGGTATTCTGACGTAATAAATAGCTATTTATAGCCATATTTCTGCTCGTTTTTGTATTTTCGTAATCCAAAAATCAATCAAAATGGATATCATAGCACTCTCAGAACATAATCAGCAACTTGCCTGGAATATATTGAAGAATACCCGTATCATTCCGGTTTGGGAAGGTATTGGAGCCAGGGTTAATATTGTAGGTTCACTCAAGACTGGCCTGATGATGAAAAATAAAGATATTGACATGCATATTTATACAGATAAGCTGGTTATAGCCGATAGCTTTTCTGTGATGAGCGAACTGGCGGAGAAACTTTCTTTGAAGGAGATTCAATATAAGAACCTGATCGATACGGAGGAGGAATGTATTGAATGGCATGCTTTGTATGAAGATGAAGGGAGTAACCGATGGAAGTTTGATATGATCCATCTTCGAAGCGACTCAAAGTATGATGGTGTGGTGGAGAAGGTAACGGAGGCTATTATTCGTTGTTTGACTCCCGAAATCAAGAGAACGATTCTTCAAATCAAGTATGATATGCCGGATAATGTAAATATCCCGGGTATAGAAATCTATCATGCTGTCTTTACCGGAGGGGTGCAAAACTATGAGGAGCTTATGCAATACCGCATTGGTAATCCTTTGAAAAATAGTCTGGAGTGGATTCCCTGATAACTGAATTTATTTAGTAAAAAGTATATGAATATAAAAAATACAAAGCCTGCCTTATTTGAGAAGTCTGCATGTAATATATGGACTGATCCTTATATACAACAACAAATGCTGAAGGCACATCTGGATCAAAGTACGGATGGAGCAAGCCGGAAAATGGATTCTATTTATAAAGTGGTCGATTATATAAAAGGTATTGTTTGTCCGGGTACTCATATACTCGATTTGGGGTGTGGCCCCGGATTGTATGCCGGAATACTCCGGGATGCCGGATATCAAATAACGGGTATTGACTTTAATAAAGCATCAATAGACTACGCAGTCAGTTGCAGTAAGGATATAAACTATATTCAGGGTGATTATATCCGGGAATATCCGGAAGGTCATTTTGATGCAGTAATGATGATTTATTGTGATATGGGAACGTATTCCGATCAGGAACGCGATGTATTACTGGATAAAATCTATCACTCTTTGGTTGACGGAGGTAAACTGATCTTTGATGTCTTTACCGAAAAACTGATAGAAGACAGAACCGAAAATCAACATTGGGAATATGTTTCATCCGGTGGTTTCTGGAGTGAAAGCGACTATCTTTTGTTAAGTCAGACTTTTCATTATCCGGAAGAAAAGTGTTTCGCCTGTCAGTATAATTTGTTGACGGATAATGAAACGAAACATATTATCGTATGGGATCGGTATTATGGAGAAGGGGAACTATGCGAATTGTTGGGGAAGATCGGCTTTAAAGATATAAGGATATCAAAAGGTGTATTAGGTGATAATGATTTCACTTCCAGTAATGAAATGTTTGTTGTTGCGGAGAAATGACAGTGAAAGCAGGTATCGTATTGCACACCTGGGCGATATGATACCTTTAACGTTTGGCTCTGAAAGGAGAGAAGCGATAGGTTCTTATTAATGATGTTATTCTTCTTTATTCTTTAGTTGCTTCCATTTCTCCTGGATATTTTCTTCCCCATCAAAATAGTTGACTTGAGTGTCTTTATTGAATATCTCATATGACGGAACAAGAAATATTTTGTTTGAGTCCGGATATTCGCAGACATCATATCCGATGAAAGTTCTTATTACTGTCTGATTATGATATGTTTCTTCAAAAGAATACTCTACAATATTAGTGATTTATTGAATATCTTTGTCACAAATCAGATGAGTATAAGTATGAGAGAAAGTAAAATCTTATATCCCTCGCCATTACTTTCCCAATATATTAAATATTATTGGGTACTAAAGACTGATGAAACAGAACCAATGGTTATTCAAACGATTCCATCGGGATGTGTGCATCTTGTTTTTCATCGAGGTAATAACTTACATATCCAATCAAAAGGTCTACTACAACCTAAGAATTTTATTCGGGGGCAGTTCTCATGCTATGGAAGCTTGGTTTCAGAGGGTAGTATCGATATGATTGCTATTATATTTCATCCGTTAGGTATGAATCCTTTTTTACGATGCTCTATGAACGATCTGTATAACCGTTACATAGATGTGGAAGACATAGAGGATGTAGAATTGAATCACCTTAGAGACTCTATTATAAGTGAAAGAAATGCTCAAACCTGCATTCGGTTGATCGAGCTCTTTTGCATGAAGCGCTTGATTGATGCTGACCATAATTATAAAAGGATAGAAAATTCAATCAGGCAAATTATTCGGCATCCACAAATAGATGTGGATACTTTGGCGGGAAATGCCTGTTTGGGATATAGACAGTTTAAAAGAGTGTTTGCAAATTATGTAGGAATGAATCCCAAAGAATATTACAGAGTTGTCCGTTTCCAACGGATCTTATATGTATTGCAGAATAATCCCGAAATGGAGATCGTTGATTTATCGTACATTTGTGGCTTTTATGATCCTTCTCATTTAGTAAAAGATTTTAGAGAGTTCTCTGGCTGTACGCCAACTCAATATCTTTCTTCCCGCTCTCCCTATTCTACGTTCTTTTCTGAAGATTGCAGGCTGAATATTATTAAATATCATTGATTGGTATAGCCGTTATCAAACAAAGTCAGTTTTTTACAAGTAGAAGATTCGTAAAGAATTTATTTTTGTGGAAGTATTTAAAACTATATGTTATGCACGGAAATAATTTTATTCATATAACTGATGGCATTGTAAAAGTTATTGAAGCGGAAGAGAGTTTATTAAATGGTTTGTCTGTAGAAGTCATTACGCAGAGACGAAACAGGCAGAATCGTACAATCAAACAAATACTCGGTCATTTGATTGATTCGGCTTCAAACAATCATCAACGAATGATTCGTTTACAATATAGTAGAGACTTGCTTTTCTTTCCGGACTATCGGCAGGATAATGACTTATGGATAGCTCTGCAAGATTATCAAAATGCGGATTGGGTAAATTTGATACAGTTGTGGAAGTTTTATAATTTACATATTGTTCAGGTGATTAAATCTGTGGATATAACAAAGCTGGATAGTTACTGGTGCGATTTTGAAGGGACAAAAGTGACACTGAAAGAAATGATAGAAGGTTATTTGGATCATTTGCATCTTCACATTCAAGAAATTCACGAATTATTGGATTGATAATCCTATTTTCTATACTTTTGCATAGTATCAACTAACGAAAGTATTCACCTCTTATGAAACTCTGTATATAGCTACTCTCCTCTGAATAGTCCTGCGAATAAAGCTATTCAGCTATCTGACAAATAACGATTTATTTGCCACAGAGATTTTATATCCTTTTTTATCAATTTTCGTGATAGCAGACTACTCTGATGTAGTATGTACGGTTTGCTATCCTTTTAAAAAGATATTATGATGACAAAAATATATCCACGTACAGGAGACAAGCAAACGGTGTATCTGAACGCCGTAGTGAAAGATCCTCAAATAGAGATTGGCGACTATACTATTTACAATGATTTTGTGACTGATCCATTGTTATTTGAAAAGAACAATGTGCTTTATCATTATCCTATCCACCGGGAGAGGCTGATTATAGGCAAGTTCTGTTCTATCGCTTGTGGTGTGAAGTTTCTGTTTAATTGTGCTAACCATACGTTGAAGTCTTTATCGACTTATACTTTCCCTTTGTTCTATGAAGAGTGGGATTTGGAAAAATCAAATGTTACTGCTGCATGGGATAATAAAGGAGATATTGTCATAGGTAATGATGTTTGGATTGGCTATGAAGCTGTGATTATGGCGGGAGTCCATATAGGAGACGGGGCGGTTATTGCTGCACGTGCTGTTGTGGCAAAAGATGTTCCACCTTATACTATCGTTGGTGGAACTCCGGCCAAAGAAATTCGGAAACGTTTTGAAGCAGATGTGATAGAACGATTATCTATGCTGAAATGGTGGGATTGGCCTATTGATAAAATACGTCGGTGTTTGCCATATATGACAAAAGGTGATCTAGATGGCCTACTGGCAGAAATCGGCTCCGGGATAGAACCCCAATAAATTTATCTCTATTATGTAGACAGATATAGATTGAAAAATGTAATTTTACCGATATAACAAAAGAGAGTATATCGTTACTTCGAATATTAAAACAAAGAAGATATGGATTTTTTAGAGCTTACCAAGAAACGCTTTTCAGCAAGAAATTATAAATCAGATAAAGTCGAGCAGGATAAGATTGACTATATCATTGAGTGTGCCCGATTAGCACCTTCTGCAGTAAATTATCAACCGTGGCATTTCTTGGTTGTAATAGGTGAAGAACAGAAACAGAAGGTGCGTCAATGCTATAATAGAGACTGGTTTGCAAAAGCACCTCTCTATATAGCTGTATGTGTAGATGAGTCTGAAGCATGGGTACGGAAATCAGATAATAAAAATCATGCAGATATTGATGCTGCTATCGCTACAGAACATATTTGCCTTGCTGCTACAGAGATGGGATTAGGCAGTTGTTGGGTATGTAATTTCGATTTGGATTTATTCAGATCCAATTTTCAGTTGCCATCTGAAAAATATCCGGTAGCTATTATATCACTGGGTTATATCGAGAAGCAGCCAGAGCATTTCTCTACCCGAAAAGAAATGGCAGAGATAGTAACGATCTTATAATCTTAATCTGAAGATAAATAAAAAATAGAGAGAAATATGTAGTTTATATTGGATTAAAGGTGATATAGAATATCACCTTTATTAAATTTATAGTTTATACAGCAGCATAAAAAATGAGATATTTTTCCAGGTTTTCTTTTATGTATTCGATATTGTGGTGTCCTTCAAAAATATGATTTTGTACAGCAATATTTCGACTAACTAATATCTTGTAAAGTTCAAGACAACCATTGTAAAATCCTCCCTCGTCTTTGTTGCCTGCATCAAGATATATTTGCCAATCTAAAGAAATGGCACATTCTTTTGCTATATATAATGGATTATTCTTTTTCCATATATCAATGGTATTGAAGTATGGAATGTCTTCTTGGTCTAATTGTAATTCTAAGGCAGGCATATGTCCGCCAATTTTAGAAAATAAATCAGGATATCGTAATCCATAATTTAATGCAGCATATCCTCCTGCGGATGCTCCGCCGATGAAACGCCCTTTTTTATTGTTTAGAGTTTTATAATTACTATCTATAAAAGGTATTATTTCTTTTATAAAGTAGTCTTCATATAGTCCTAAGTTTATTGTTCGTTCATTTGAATATAAAGGTATTATTTCTTTTGTTATTAGGGATGAATTAATTCCACGACTGTTTTCAAGTCTTGGACAAACTATTATTATAGGTTTTATTACATTTAGGGATACCAGAGTATCCACAGTTTTAAGAATATCAAGTTCAAATATAATATTCTCGCTTCCGCTTCTTCCATGTAGAAAGTATAGTACTGGGAGATGGTTTTCGTTGTTGTGATGTTGCGGTATATAGATAGTTAGTCCCATTTGCTTTTTGAGAACATTGCTATATAAATTTAATTTCTCAATTCTTGATTCATTTACCATATTATCTATAATTTAATTTTAGGTATGTATGCTTAAGCTCTTTAATGCTTTGACTAATATTTTAGCAAAAAGAAGGGAGTTATATACGAAAAAAGCAGTTACAAATGAATGTAACTGCTTGATTTTCTGTGGTGCCACCAGGAATCGAACCGGGGACACAAGGATTTTCAGTCCTTTGCTCTACCAACTGAGCTATGGCACCGTTGTTTTGTTTAACGGGTGCAAAGATACGGACTTTTTTTTAATATGCAATAGTTTGGTGAAAATTTTGTCTAAATTTATTCACTAAGTGAATTCCATCCCTGAGCTTTCAATTCAACCTCTCCACCATCACGGCCTATCAGATAGCTGCCAAGTTCCGGTTTTGTAATATGACCTATCACTTTAACTCCTTTCATATCAGATACTTTATCATGGTCTGTCAAAGGAACGGTGAACAATAGTTCATAATCTTCACCACCATTCAAGGCCGCTGTTACCAGGTTCATATTGAATTGCTCGGCCATGGCAGCTGTTTGATAATCGATAGGGATACGGTCTTCGTAAATGTGACAACCAACATTGCTTTCTTTCGATATATGTAATAACTCGGAAGAAAGACCGTCGGAAACATCCATCATGGCGGTAGGGACGATACCTGCTTTTTCCAAAGCTTCAACAATATCTTTGCGTGCTTCCGGTTTTAGTTGGCGTTCCAATAAATATTCTTTCCCTGAGAAATCAGGAGTGAAATCCTTTTCTCCTTTGAATACGCTCTTCTCACGTTCCAGTAACTGCAGACCCATGTAGGCTGCTCCTAAATCACCTGATACGCATATCAGGTCGGTTTCTTTGGCACCACTGCGGGTTACCACTTTTCCTTTTTCCCCTTCGCCAATGCAAGTAATGCTGATGCACATGCCGGTTAATGAAGAAGATGTATCACCACCTACGATATCGACACCGTAAATGTCGCATGCGAGTTGCAATCCCGAATAGAATTCTTCCAGGTCTTCAACAGAGAAACGTTTGGAGATACCGATTGAAACGGTGATCTGTTTCGGTTTGCCGTTCATTGCATAAATATCGGAGAAATTGACTACTGCCGATTTGTACCCCAGATGTTTCAGAGGAACGTATGTCAGGTCGAAATGAACGCCTTCCAGCAGAAGGTCGGTCGTAACCAGGACTTGCTTCTCTTTATAGTCAAGCACTGCGGCATCATCGCCGACACCTTTTATGGTGCTTTCGTTCTTTAACTCTATTTTCTCTGTCAGGTGGCGGATTAAACCAAACTCGCCTAATGTTGCTATTTCTGTTCTTTTGCTCATTTTATTTAACGTAAAATGTTATCTCTATGAAAGGTTGTAATATGTTTTTTTATCTCATCGTCGAAACTTTTCTCCAGGCAGAACTCGATGGTGATCGGTAGATAATACATACATGTTTTCCATTCTTCAGGGATATGCGGATTATCTAATAACCGGGCTGCATCTTTTTCTGTTGTCAGTATACGTTTTCCGGATGGCTTCATCTGATCGAATGTACTTTTTATCCGTTTTATATCAGCTTTTCCAAAATCGTGATGATCCGGGAAGACGAGGGGAGTCACTTTATCAGATAGTTTTTCGGCTTCTTTAATAAAGCTTCCGGGAGACGCGATGCCTGATAATACCAGAAGCTCATCCTCTTTCCGTATCTCTTGCCGCATGAGAGGTTTTGCCTGTGAAGCAAATACCGGCTCAATCTCACCATAAGCGATATGGGTGAAGTGAATGGATTGATGCGCCAGAAGTTTCATATTCTCTTCAATGATGCGGTACTCGATCGGCTTCATGTCTTCCTCACACTTGGTTACGATAACCATGTCTGCGCGACGTATTCCACTGGCAGGTTCACGTAGCAAGCCTGCAGGCAGCAGTTTATCGTTGTAGAACAGGCGATGATAGTCTGTCAGTACGATCGATAGTGAAGGGCTGACATAACGGTGTTGATAGGCATCGTCGAGCAGGATGACTTCCGGACGCTGCTCTTCAGAAAGTGCCAGCAGGTTGCGGATCCCCCGGCGGCGATTGGCATCTACTGCGACAAGTATATCGGGAAACTTACGTTTCATCTGATAAGGTTCATCACCAATATCAGAACTTGTGCTTTGCTTGTCCGCCAGGATAAAGCCGGATGTTTTCCGTTTATATCCCCGGCTGAGTACGGCAATCCTATGATTGCCCTTTAGCAGTCGGATGATATATTCGGTATGAGGGGTTTTTCCTGTTCCCCCGACAGCCAGATTCCCGATACAAATGACAGGTATCGGGTATGACTCTTTTGGAAATGCCCCCCAATCAAACAGTTGATTCCGGAATCTGACTCCCAATCCGTATAAGAAAGAGACAGGGAAGAGCAGCGTGTGTATTTTTATATTGTTTTCTGTCGGCATCTCGGATTACAGGGGTTTAACATCATAAGGAAGTCGCGCCTGGACGCCGGTTGTTGATTTAACATTGTTTAGAGTTTTGAAATATTCGTATTCATCACCCAAAACACTTTTAACGATGGATACTTTTACTTCACCCAGCTGTTTTTCGATGAATTCTTTCCAGAAATCTTTTGTTCCTGAAACATAAGTCAGGCTGTAATCGCTCAGGTTAGCCAAAGAAGCCGCAGTTTCGATTGCTTTGTTAATACCGCCTAACTCGTCTACCAAGCCACGTTCTTTAGCTTGTTCACCAGTCCAAACACGTCCCTGTCCGATTTCATTGATTGCTTCCTTACTCATATAGCGGCCATCGGCACAACGGGTAAGGAAAGTATCATATCCTCTTTCGACAAAAGATTGAATAAGAACTTTTTCATCTTCGCGCATCGGGCGACTCATGTCTCCCAGGTCGGCGTATGTATTGGTCTTGACAATGTCGGTTGTTAATGATAGTTTATCAAATAAGCCGGTCACATTAGGAAATATACCGAAAATACCGATTGACCCGGTTAATGTATTCGGTTCGGCTACGATTTTGTTGGCAGCGCATGATATATAGTAGCCACCTGAGGCTGCAACATCACCCATCGATACGACGATAGGCTTTACTTTTTTCAGTTCAACGACCTGGCGCCAGATCTGTTCGGAAACGAAGGCACTTCCTCCCGGTGAATTTACACGGAAAACGACGGCCTTAACATTGTCATCATTTTTCAGTTTTATCAGTTCGGAGGCCACTTTTTCAGTGATTGCCTGCTCTACATTATAAGGAGAAGAAGAAACTTCCGGTTTGATCTCGCCTTCAGCGTACAGGATTGCTATACGATCTGCCTTGTCACGATTGACTGTTTTGATACTTTTAATTTTAGTTATATCGGCTGTTTGCAGGCGTTTGTCGCTTTGTCCGGCCAGCTCTTTAACATATTCTTCTGCTTCCGGGCGATATTTCAATTCGTCGATCAATCCGCATTCAACCGTTTTTTCAGCGGAAGCGAAGGCATACCCCTGGTTAGCAAAGTTATTGATGTCTTCTACGGGGATGCGTCTTGATTCTGCAATACCACTGGTAACATTGTCCCAAATCGTACTCATGTATGACTGGATCTGCTCACGGTTTGCATCACTTAATTTATCCAACATAAAGGGTTCTACGGCTCCTTTGTATGTTCCGACTTTAAAGATCATCATGTCAACACCTATTTTCTTAAGTAATTCCTTATAGAACATGGTTTGTGAGGCCATTCCGACTAATCCTAATGTTCCTTGGGGGTTAAGAAATACTTTGTCGGCAACAGAACAGAGGTAGTAACATCCCTGGCTGTAGTTATCAGAATAAGCGACAACGAATTTACCGCTTTCTTTAAAATCAGTCAGCGCTCTGCGGATCGCTTCAAGGCTGGCAGAACCGGCACTGAGTGATTTTGCTTCTATATATATACCATTGATGCTTTTGTTCTCTTTGGCCGTCTGAATGGTTGAAAGTATATCTTTTAAAGAAAGAGCTTTATCTGTTTCCCCCATCAGCATGGCAAGAGGATTTTCCTCTGTGTTGTCTGATAAACTCCCGTCGAGTGTTAATTTATAGACAGTATTACTTTTCGGACTGTAATCGGGAGTACTGCTCATACTACTGGCAATACCGATTAAAGTAAAGACAAATGCGATGGAAATCAGGCCTGCAGCAATAAATACGCCTAGTGCTGAGGCAAACATCATTTTAAAAAATTGTTTCATATCTATGTTTTGTAAGTTTTTATCAGACAGCAAATATAGTTAACATCTTGATACTAACCATTCTTTTGCGTTGATTAATTTGGGCTATAAAGGCATCTCTCTATTAAATAACACTTTTGTGTGGTTTTTGTTATTATATACTGTAATAAATCAGTTGGGTACTCTTGTCGTAATTTTAGTATAGAAAGTTATTATTCAATTCAACCTTGTTATGTAAAAATTTTGTCTTATATGTTTAATCATTCGATAATTGTTTTCTATTCATTTGATATCTGTTCTTTAATTATTCGACATATGTCAAACGAATAAAGAGCAGATATCAAACGATTAAATATATGAAATGAAAATATAATTTTTATCGGTGGTAAACTTTATTCATAGAGATAGAAAGATAAAGTCCTATGCTTTTTTTCTTCTTTTTTATGCGTACATTATAATACATTGCCTACCGTGAAAAAATAAATGAAAAATAATGATGAAAATATTTGGAGTGTAATAGTAATTCTTCTACTTTTGCACCCGCAT
>ULWH01019769.1_pt1 | contig 16788 bp, 8 predicted proteins | sample 1960201 | NCBI WGS metagenome assembly ULWH01 (sample SAMEA4835808, study PRJEB28245) | human gut metagenome | biome: gut microbiome; material: fecal sample | place: Denmark | collected 2008
ATAGGTCAGTCCATCCTCTTCTGTCGGCGGCGTGCAGGTCAGGTAATTCTCTGCTGGGAGGAAAGTGGAGCCAACCAGCGTTCCAACCAGATATAGAGAAGCACCCGTCGTACCCGTGAAATCCGACACATGATTTCTGACAGAAATACTGGAATAGGCCAGATATGCATTGGAGGTGGAATAACCGGCTGTAAGCGTGCTTGCTAGCCACAGAATAGGCTTGGAAATGTCGAACGCTTTACCGGCAGCAAGCTGATAGTAACCCTCGCTGTCGCTGACGATGAGCCTGAAGTACGCACAGGTTTCCTTAGCTTTGACTGTTCCGTGCCGGATGCGGTCATAGGTGTCCGTGTTGTAATTCGCGTCAGCCCACCAGCCCTTGGCGATTGTGCTGGAGTAGTATTTCGCATTCTCGCGATAAGTAAGACGGATGACGTTGCCCGCACTGTACTGAGTCCCCAGCCGTGTGCCTGCGGAAAAGTAACACGGGATAGCACCGGTTGTCGATCCATCAGCAAGCGTCAGATTCAGAGTAACATTCGCACCGCTGCTCTGCGGCAGCCAGAAAGCAATCTGCACACCGTCCTTCAGTTCAGACATCGCAGATACGCCCGTCCATGAAGCAGTGCTTGCAGTCTGAGTGCCTACGATCATCTCGATGCCGCTTCCTGACACAGATACGGAAGCCAGGTCATCCTGATACTGCTGGGAGCCGGTTACCGTGGAAACAATGGCATCCGGAGTGATCTTCAGTTCAGCCGCATCTATGCGTTCCCCAAGAGCATCCACCTCCGACTGATCCGCCTTCTCGGCCACCATCAGCTTGAGGTAGGTATTGCTTGTAATGTCCATCGCATTGATGGCATTGAGCGTCGCTTCCCGGGCAAACAGCGTGTCGACATCGATGTTGGCAGCGATCAGGCTGCGGATGGTAGCGTTGTCACCGAAGATTTCCTGCACGTTCAGCGTCTTGGCGGTGATGGAGCCTTCAATCAGCTTCTCTGTTCCGTGGATGGAAAGATCGGCAACATCATCATTGGACACCTGCTTGAGTGTTGTGACCACTTTGCCGTTTTCATCAACGCTCACGGAATAAAAATGGCCGTCCGAGCCCTTCACAACGAGCTCACCAACGGTCAGGGATACCATATTCGCTTCAGTAACCGCCAGCTTTGCGATATATAGCTCACCGGCAGTACCCTGCGTGATAATGGCTGTATCAGTCGCCAGATCTTTGATATGCGACCAGTCAATATCAGCCGTGCCAATATCTGCTTTGACCATGCTGGCAACCGCAGCAGAGAGCGTAGTGATTGCCGCCCAATCGATATTGGCTTCATCGATATTTGCACTGGTGATCTGTGCCTTGGAGATGGTGGCAATGTCAGCTGCCAGCGATTCGATCTGCGCCCACTCAATGTTGGCATTGATGATGTTCGCAGTAGTCAGCTGGGCAGTAGAGATCATGGCAATGGAAGCATAAAGCCCCTCCGTCGTGATCTGCCCGGCAGCCAATTCCTGAATTTTTGCAGAAACCGCCGTGATCGCATTGGCGTTCAGCGTTTCGATCAGCGCCTGCGCAATGTGTGCCTGCGTGATGGCTGCTGTCTGGATGTGTGCGCTCTGGATCGCCGCAGCCTTCACCTGCAGACTGCCGACAGAGCCGTTTTGCAGATGCCCGGAACCGATAGAGTTGAGCATCAGCTTCGTGCCGCTGATCGACCCGGAAGCCAGCTGACGGGCAGAAATGGTCGTACCCTCCAGCGTTTCTGCCGCCGTTCCCAGCGTAACACTGGTGTACTTGCGGGTCAGGCAGTCGTAGGTGTACTGCGTCATGCGCATGGTCACTTCGAAGCCCAGACGCCTCGCAACCACACGAACGGCGTCACCGAGGAAGATATCGGAGAGCGCCGCGAACTGCCTGTACTCCTCGGTATCCTTGCAGTTCACGAAGTCCACCTTCAGCGTGACCGTAGGCATATCGCACCCAGCGTCGTATTCGGCTTGCGCTGCCTTGCGCATGTCTTGATAACAGGAAGTCAGGCTCTTGTAGTTATCGCCTTCAGCCACTTCCTTGGCTTCAGACACCGGAAGGTGAATCCACTTCGGGTGCGGGAAAGCATCGATATTCGGACTGTCGATGTACAGTTCCGGGAGATACAGCACATTGCCGTCTGCGTCCTCGCCCGTGGGCATGATGCGCGTGACGGCATCAGTCATATCCACATCGATGGAGATGCCGGTAAGGTTCTTCTTTTCGCGGATCTGCACTTCGCTGTCCGTACCCACACGGCTGACGAGGAACACGTCAAACCAGTCGCGGACGAGTTCGGCTCCGTACTTGGAAGTCAGACCATTCTCACCCAGCAGAGCCTCTACCGGGTTGATATTCTCAAAGGAGACATCCGAAGCTGTGCTCTCCAGATCGGAGTAGAACGTGAAGTCGTGCTCGGACAGGCAACCGTCCGAAATGCTCTTCACGACGGATGCACCTACAGCATCAGACGCAGGCTTCACGCTTTTAATCATGTTGTCCAGCAGATCATAGAAGATATGCCGGGCGTATACCGTCACCTTATCCAGTTCAGGCACAACACGATAGATGCGGAAGGGCTGATCGCGCAGCTGGCGTGCCTCAACCACATCATTGCGGAAACCCACATTGGTGGTCGTGCTCTGTTGTTCCGTGCGTACATAGGTCAGGTACTCAGAGGACATGTAACCATGCTTGCCATCCGGGCAGGTCACCTCGTACCAGCTGGAGGAGGTCTTCTCAATGACGATGACTTCGGTGCCTTTCTTGTACTTGCCGAGGATCTTATACTTCGTGCCTGTACCGGAGCGCAGACGAAGCGGATCTCGGCTGGTGCTGACCTTGTAAACTTCCACATCATAAGTAGTAGTCTGGTACTGCTGCGTGACTAGATTGATCTGCGGAGTCATGGCAGCAGGCACAGGGACGCGAAGGATGCCGCCGTCCGTGAGCTTCCGCCACTTGTCCCGCTCATCGATGGGGTGAACAAGTGTCAATTCCCATTCGCCATTCAGCGTTTCGGTAACAGTACAAGAAGTCGGGCTGACAGCTCCCAGACCATTGTTGGAGAAGTCTGTACAGTCGGCGGGATATACATAAATCAACGTTTTTTCCTCCTTTCGGGCATAATAAAAGCGCCTACTCGTTTGAGCAGACGCTGTATGCTATTTGTTTCACATTCTATTGGCTAATTCAATCGTAATCTGGAATGTCAGGCAGATGGTAGCAAACCCAATCAAGCAAATAGCAAAAGAATCTGATGCTATATTGCAAGTCGTTCCAGTTGCCGATTTCTCTTTGTTGAAAAGAATGAATCCCATTTCTGTTCGCTTGGATATTTCTCAAATGGGATATTTCATCCTCGCTCAACAAGTCCAAGTATTGATACAGTTGTATTAATTCATCGAGCATCACCTTCTGAACAGAATGTTCTTTTGTATGCTCCTTAATCTTATCTCTTATAGCATTTTTGATCGATTTTGCTTGTTGCAAATCAAGACTGCCTTCATCAGTTAACCTGCTAATACACTCAAACAATGGCTTCTGAACTTTCTCTTTTTCGAAGTCAACCCATTGCTCCCACTTGGTCTTCTTGTAATCATCGATATAGAAGGCAAGAAACATTTGAAGCACAGTTTCCGTCAATGAACCAAGCAGCACCCAACCATTTAACTTTAGTGCATTCTGCTCTTCTCCATATAAGTCTTCGTAGGAATAACAATCCCCATCTTTAATGATGTTTGCTAAGATGCCGACAATGCTTTCAAAGCGCTCCATGCATTTATGAGAAATGAGTTCTTTGCTTTCCGAATTAGGCGAAAATTGAACAGTATTCAGCATTCCCTCTACAAAACTATGACTGCAATCTCGCAAAAAATTGGACAGATCTGTCCATCCGTAATCCAACTTTCCATTCCAAAGCAGATCATTCATCACGTCTATATCTCCTTATACAGTAAGTGTCATTCCAAATAAAGGTATAATTTCTTATATTGTAGCACAAACTAAAGGATTTATAAAGGCGAACAAAGTTACAGATACCGCCAGTTCGGCTCAACTTTCAGATAAGTTACATTGCCAGTCCACGAAATGGTGCTGTTCCCGGGCGGCAGCGTTGGGAAATCTCCACTCATGCAGCTGTTCATTGAGTCCATGCCCGAATACGCTTCCTGCAGAACAGAATCAATCGTGATGTCGCCGTTCACATCAGATAGCTCCACGATGGTCATGTCCACGATCAGCGTAATCTCTCCGCTGCCGGTTACCGTGATGATTGGTTCAGAGGGTACGTTGCCAGGGTTCTGCATGGTGACATAGCCGCTAGTACTGCCGCTGGCAGGCTGGATGTTCTTGGGGGCCACATCCGCTTCATACCAGAATGGCTTGCATCGGAAGTTGACAGCGAAGGTTCTATGCGGATTGCCGCGGAGGATCTTCTCGAAGGGGATTTGATTGATGATCCGGGCATAGTAAAAGCCACCATCGCGGTTAGCGAAGGTGACTGTACCAGAACCACGAAGCCACCCGGCGATCTCGGGAATCCGGTCTGGATCGGAGATCACACAGGTGGCTGTCAGCACCATGTCATTATATACGTAGTCCCCTTCAAGAGTGGTCAGCGAACCGCTCCGTCCGGGGACATCGGTGAATGTGACGCGCTCCTCCGGAATGGTGGGCGGAGGCTGTTCGGTCACATAGATTCCATAGTCGGTGCATTTCACACCGTTCCATTCAAACCAGTCGTTCATGCCATGCCCTTCAGGATTGCTGCGACAGTGCGACGGGTCAAAACGGTTCCTTCAGCAATTTTGCCGATCAGGTCATACCTAATCTGGCTGATCTCGGCATGCTTGAGTGTGGCAGTTTTGGTCTTTACTGAACCAAAAGAACTGCCTTCTTTCATCATCTCAGCATTAAGCGCCTGACGCTGACTGGCTTGCGATACAGTATACTGCAGCTGACTTACATACAGATTCGCATCGATGGCAGCGATAGCATTCCTAATCAGTTCATCAGAATCAAAATCCACAGTATAGGCATAGCGGTGGTTGATTGCACGCCACAGAGCTTGGAACGCATCCTTATAGAAACGTTCATTTAGCGGATTCTCCGGAGGCTTCGTCTGATTGCCATCCTTAAACATATCCTTGAGGATGCTGTCATCATAGATGGCCTGAATCAGCTTATGCACTTCGGGGGCATAGGGCTGCAAAGCTTCCGGCAGCGGCTCCAGTGTATTACCAGCAAGTGCAGTACGATACTCCTGGGTAATGCTATCGTCATCAGAAATGTAGTCATTCTTCAGCAGGTACTTGTAAATCTGCTTTGCCTGCAGCTGATCAATCTTAATCGGCTGACCAGAAACCATGATTGTTTTACCTGTGAAGTATTCGACGGTTGCTTTGGTGGGACGGTCGTACAGAACAGAACGAGTCTGGTCCTGAAGATCCCGGACAAAGGTAGAATAACCTTCGCTGGCAATTACGGTCAGCGTATTGATAACCTGCACATTGTCTCCGCAGGAATCAGCATCCATACGCTCGCCTTGCTGATTGACGCAAAGGCGCAGTCCGCGACCAACTTCCTGACGCTTCTGGGTTGAACTATCGCCACCATGCTTCAGAGTACAGATCTGGAATACATTCGGGTTGTCCCAGCCTTCCCGCAGAGCAGAGTGAGAGAAAATGAAGCGAGTCGGTTCTTCAAAAGAAAGAAGCCGTTCCTTGTTTTTAAGGATCAGGTCATAGGCAGAAATATCGTCCGAGAATTCGCTGCCACGTTTGAGTGCGCTGTCAACGGCACGCCCGGTCTTCTTATCAATGCTGAAATAGCCTTTGTGCGTGCTTTCAGCAGAGATACCATCCAAGTAGGCCAAGTAGGCAGGATTCAGGAACTTGCGATACTCAGCCAGCACAGCATAGTATTCTTCTTCGAAGATTCTGCCATACTCGCCAAGCACTTCATTTCCATCCTCGTCATACTGGCGGTATTTCGCAACCTCGTCAATGAAGAACAGCGAGAGAGTCTTTATGCCCATGTTGAAGTTCTGTTCTTCCTTTTCAAAGTGCGAAATAATGGTTTCACGTATCTGTACACGGCGCATGTCCTTCTCGGACACATCACCAACAACATCGCCCTTACGAATCACGTCGCCATTGGTGAATGTAACTGTGCCAGCGATGGGATCAATATCGGCGATGGTGAATCCCCGGTACTGTTCCATTTCATTGGAAATGTAGTACAGATTATCGCCTTTGCCAAGAATGCGGAATTCTCGGTTGATGGATTTGTTATAGGCGATCTCCAGTTCCAGACGAACCTGCGGCGGCTTTTTCGGAGAAAGAATGATCGTCTCCATGTAGAGGTACTGGTCGGTGCCGCGGAAGTTTTTGACTTCAAAGCCCTTAACTTCGATACGCTTAACCAGACGCTTATTGTACGCATCCAGCGCATCCAATACATAAACCAGATTATGCTGCTTTGCATGCGTAGCAGAGTAGTTCAGGCAGAACAGCGGATTGAATGCCTTAAGCGCTTTCTGCGTCACATCGCCGCCCATTTTCTGCGGTTCGTCCATGATGATGATAGGACGGTTCGCAGCAATGACATCAATTGGGCGCCGGGAAGCAAATTCATCACGCTTGGAGTAGATGATACGAGCTTCCTTGCTCTTGCCATCTTCCTTCAGCGATGCTGCAAACGCCTGAGTGTTGATGATCATGACGTTGATACCGCTGTCCGCGGAGAAAGAGTCCAGCTGATTCAGATTGGCGGAGTTGTAAATGAAGAACCGGGCTTTCTTGCCATAGTGCTCCATGAAGTGGTCGGTAGTAATTTCAAAGGACTTCTTCACACCTTCACGGATAGCAATGGACGGTACAACAACGATGAACTTGCTCCAGCCATAACGCTTGTTGAGCTCGAACATCGTCTTTATGTACACATATGTCTTACCGGTACCGGTTTCCATTTCTACGTCCAGTGAACAGCAGCCCATACCTTTGACAAGTCCGTCAGAAAGATGGATGTTGTTCTCCGTTTGAAGCGCATGGATATTAGCAAGCAGTTCCGCGTCAGTCAGGCGAACAGCTTCATTTTTATAGCCGGTATCGTCGATGATCTCATCGAAAGAGATCTGCGGATCAGGGAACATCGATATCTGGTCCATTGTCGGGGGAATAACCGTTTTTTTCTCGCCCAAGTCGCGGATATAACTTATGCCATCGCTGTAGTGCTGCCCACGAAATACCCGAACGACACTTTCCACAGCATCGCTCTGATATTGCTGGATTTTGAATCTGAATTTCACTTCGTACACCTCTTTTCAAAGGTATCCCATAAGAAGGTCACAAATGTGATACTGGCGCCTACAGCAAGCTTCGCATGCCGTTCTTCCAGTCCTTTATACGTTGCACTCTTTCCATGACCGCTACCGTATGGGTTGCGTAATTCTGCCATGCGTGTTGCAACTTGCAAAAGATTTCCTAAAAGTGCCTTCATACTTTTTGATGCCGGTGCAGATTCTGGGATATCACTGGGCATCAGCTTCAGATGCTCCATTGTTTCGCCCGCAAGGTTAGTCACGGTCCAATCCTTATCCCAAGGAATCTGGCATCTATCTAGTATTGTCTTACAGCAGCTTTCGATCAATTCTTTGGCTTTACCAATGGCTTCGGTCGGGTTTTCTGCCTGCATTTTCAGCATCAAATCAATCTGCTGTGTCAAATACTCACTAGAAAACTGTTCCTTTAGCTTTTCTGCTGTCGGTTGCAGCGGAGAAGCGATACCCTGAATGCGCTGCATTATAGCTTTGCACTGTTCATAGCGAGCTTTCATTTTTGCATCAAACACATATTCCTGAAGCTGCTCGTTATACTCGCCTTCGTATTCTTGTTCATAATATTCGAACAAGTCAGCAAGCAATTTCACTTTTTCTTCATCCGAAGCATCATTGAGGAAAGCAACCAGAGACTTCCCTTTGGACATCTGATACTTCTGGCATACCGCCACGCCCACGCTCTGCATCGTAAAGACATCGAAATCATTCGTTGAAAAGTTTAAGACATATCCACCTCGATTGAAAAGAGAAGTGAATAGACCAACCTCAAGGTGCGTAAGCGCCGCCATCTTACAGCACCTTCCTTACGGTCGACGGCGAGTAGGTTTCAAAAATCTGGTCGAAGTTGGTGGCAACGCTGTCATCAGCCATGCTGCTGTCACGGAACACAGCATAGTACGGCTGCTTCTTTGCAATGGCAGTGACAGTTTCCGTCGTGACGCCAGCATCGAAACAGGCCAGCAGGAAGCCGTCAGCAACGTCAAACACACGCTTGCCAGCAATGGTTGTTTCCACGATGGTGCTGGAAGGCATGATGCCCAGCTCCAACACAACCTGGAACAGCAAGTCTTCCGGGGTGCGGTCAGGCTTGATATTATCGGTAGTCAGGTCAAGCAGAGTCTGCACCATATCGGCCGGGTTGTAGTACACATCTTGCATATTGCTGCTATCGAGGCGAAGGACGCGGAAGCCAATATCCAAATTTCCTGAAGAAATACCAGCGTCGGCTTTCACTTTGCTACCTGCGCGGCGAATGCGTTCTTTTCCGATCTCACAAATTGTATGATAACCAGCCTTGCGAGCCTCAGATTTCTCATCGCATATTTCGGGAACTTGCACCAGAATATAGTGCCTATTTCCGCCATCTTCTGCGTTAAGCTGCATAACCGCATGTGCAGTTGTGGCGGAACCCGAGAAGAAATCAAGAACTATTGCATTTTTGTCTTGGACCATCTGGATACACTGCTTTACCATTGCAACAGACTTTGGTGCTTGAAATAATTTCGCCTTTGTGCCAAAGAGTTGGTTCATAGCTGCCTGGCCACGCTCTGTAAAGAAAGCATTCTCGTTCCAAATCGACTTCACTTGCTTAAGAGCAACTTCGCCGTCTGCATACGCATACGCCTTGCGATAAATCTTCATCTTGCCGGAGACCCTCTTGCCAACTAGCAAATGAATTTCATTTTTTGCTTTTTCTTTGCCCCAAGTCCAGCATCCTTCAAATCCATCGTCCCACAAAGGATATACTTCAACACCACCAGATTCTTTTTCAAGTGAAACGTGACCATCGTTCAGAACATAGATGGGATACCACAGCTTAGGACGATTAAATTTACCAAAGTCACGATGCGTATTTCTGAGTTCGAGTTCTCTATAAGGCTGTCTATTTTCATCAAACAAAGGATAGTCTGATGCAACCTCGTCAAGTGTCTTCGGAATAGAAACACTGCCGTTCGGCAAAACCGTTCGGGAATATATCAATACATATTCATGACAATTAGCAACGTATTTGTCCTGAGATCGACCCTTGGGGTTGCATAGGAGTGTGATCTGAGCAACGAAATGTGCTTGACCAAAGATTTCATCACACAGTTTTCGAAGATTCACTATCTCATTTTCATCTATACTGATAAAGATTAAGCCGTCTGTAGCTAGAAGGCTTTTTGCTACGACGAGACGAGAATACATCATATTGAGCCAATCTGTATGGAATCGACCATTACTATCTGTATTGGCAACTAGCTGATTTCCCTGTTCATCGTATTGACCACTTCGTGATAAATAGCTATCCGCATCCTCTGCAAAATCGTCTTCATAGACGAAGTCATTTCCGGTATTGTACGGCGGATCGATATAGATGGCATTTACCTTACCCAGATATGTTTCTCGGAGCAACTTCAAAACATCGAGGTTATCGCCCTCGATATACAAGTTCTCGCTATCCCAGCCACCGGGCGTGCCGTCCTTGCCCACACTGTCCGCACGCACAGGACGCAGAGTTGCAGAAATAGGGGCATTCGCCGCCAGCACAGCCTTCTTTTTATCCGGCCAGGTGAACTGATAGCGTTCCTCGCGACCTTCGACTACCTTGACAGAAATTTCCTGCATGAGGACATCCTTATCAATCGCACGGACAACCTCGCCGGTAGTCTCATCAATGGTTTCTGTTACAGCATTCGGGAAAAGCGTAGCCAGCTTACGGAAGTTTTCATCCGCCAAGTTAGGCGTATGCATATTCAGCTTATCCATCATTCCAAACCTCCATTGTACATTACATCGTAGTGTTCTCTAGCGTTCTGGAGTTTTTCAGCAAGCAGTTTTTTCTTACTGGCGTCTTTTGCTTTGCCAATTTTACGTTCCAATTTTCCAATCTCTTTTTCAACCTTGGGGCGGTAATAATCCAACGCCTGATAAACAAAAGGCTGAAGAGTGAACAGGGCGGGAATACTATTAGACAGACGATACATGGTTACTTGCTGTTGTCCGCCCATGAAAATGTAATTCAGGCCAAGAAGTCCCTGCACTACAGGCTGATTAAAATCAAGCTGAGCAGTAAAACCGGGAGAATTATAGAGCTTATAGATAATTGCCTGCTGTATCTCACTCATGTTTGTAATGTTTTTGAAGGTTCTTCTCTTGAAAGTGAGCTTATAATACAGAGAAGAAACCTTTTTTGCCGCATAAAATACCAGATACACCAGCAACAAACACGAAACAACTACGAAGATGATTCCGAAGGCAAAACCGTTTTTCTGAGCCCATTCAAGTAGGTATAACTTTTGTAACCACTCGTCGGGGAGAAGGATCATCGTACCACTAAAAATCCACAAAGCTGGCAGTAGAATCTTCAGCGGAATCTTCAGCCAATCCGGGATATTAAAGCTGATATCCATCAGGGTTCCTCCAATCTTTGACGAAGTTGCTTTATCTGCTGAACAAGCTCAAACTTCTTCTTCGGCTGCCGCTCTGCCCGTGCTTGCTTCTCCAGCTTATTTATTTCTTTCAGCAGCTTTTCGCGCTGGGCAGAAACGACTATCTGCTCATCCAGCGTCCGTCCATGCTCAATCTCAATGCCGGCGATCTGGAGGACAATGTTTTCCCAGACCTTATCAAGATTCAGTCCTGAAAGCGGTAAGCGCAGAGTATCCAGCGCAGCCCATTCTGTCATGATGAGCTTTGTCTGCCAAAGCGCCAACCGAGATTGTCCCTCTGATTCAAGGATCATTACCAGCCGCTGTCCAAACAGGCGGGAAATGTACGAAATGTTCTGCTGATCGAATTCCTTGCTTTTCAGCGCGATGTGAAGAATGAAGAAATTCTGCACATCATCACCAGCGGCAATGTTGATTGAAACGGGAGACACTTCATTTGTCAGCGTCATACGGGCAATGTCGGCATCAAACTTCTTGCGACGCTCAGCGCTCATATCGGCGCCAAAGTGCTCGTACACCTTTTTCTTGGTGATGAGCTTCTTTATTTCCGTAGATGCTGGCAAGCCAAGCATGTGATTACCTCCGTTCTTTCACAACGAGGAAGCAAATTAACTCAAAATCCTCCAGCCCGGAAATGACATTGCTCAGGAAGGACATCTGATTGCCCTTGATGAAGGCATCAATGTCGCTTTCTTCTTTGACATGGATAATAGAATCAATCGCTTCGGACAGCAATTCGGAGTAGGTGAACATATCTCGTCCATCATCGGTCTCTGCATTGAACGCATGGCAGAGGTCCAAATCAGGTTCAGTCTGATTTTTGCAGATCAAACGCATGCGGTCGAGCATGGCCTTGGGAGAGAGATGGTCGCAGATTACTTCGCCATCTTCTCCGATGTATACCATGTAGAAGGGGTGCAGCCGGTTCTGACCATCAATGTTGATTTTTGCATTGATGTTTTTCAGCACAAACACAACCCCGGGCGGGACATCGTCGGTTGCTTCAACAACGGCGTGCATACCATGCGGTGCGGCTTCAACATCACCATTACGCTTGATATAGTCGAGCAGATCAAGGCGGAATTCGTTCAAACCAAGGTCCATGATGGAAATACCGCTGGACATATCTTCAATGTCCACGACTTCTTCCTGTAGACGTTTCAACTGAGCACGTCGGTATTCAAGATCGCCTTTTTCTTCAGCATTGATCAAGTCGTCATCACCAGTGGAAGTCATAACAGAAATCTTCATGCGCGTTTCGACGCGGGATTTCAAATTGATGTATTCATCCAGATCCATATCGGGCCAGAAGTTGACAAGCTGAATGCGTTCATTCCGGCTGCCGATACGGTCGATACGACCAAAACGCTGAATAATGCGTACCGGGTTCCAATGAATATCGTAGTTGACAAGATAATCGCAGTCCTGCAGATTCTGGCCTTCAGAAATACAATCGGTAGCGATCAGAATGTCAATTTCATCCGTGCTGTTGGGCATCAGGATATTGCGCCCCTTTGAGATGGGCGAGAAACAAGTCAGGACAGTATTCAGATCACCGCGCAAGCGCGGGATTGTAGTTTTGCCGTCGACAGTTCCTGTAATTTCTGCCGTGTGCAACCCAAATTCTCTGGCGGCAAATGCAGATACATTCTGATAAAGATAATCGGCAGTATCAGAGAAAGCTGTGAAGATGATAATCTTCTTATTGCCCGGATTGATTGGTGCTTCCTGCTTTTCACGAATCAGAGTCAACAGCGTCTGCAACTTCGTATCATGCTCAGGAGTAATATCGCCGACCAGATCCGTCAAAAGCTCAAGATTCTCTGCATCGCTTTCCAGTTCGTGCAGCCACGACTTGTAATCCATATCAGCGAGGCTGATACGCACCTTCTTGCCAACAGAGAAAAAGTCGGTATTCTGATCATCGTCATCGAAGTCGGTGGCGGAGGTGACATCAGTCAGGTCAATTGCCTGATCGCCGCCACGGTAAGCGTGGATGGTCTTAATTGTTCCATCGATTAGCGCCTTGATACGTTCAAGCGTAAGACGGAAAGAGTAAACAGAGGACTCAAGGCGCTTCAAAAGATTGATGCTCATGAGTCGACGAATACCTTCCTCACGACCACGCTGCGTTAGTGCGTTACCCTTATTGTGGGTCATGTCGATGTACTTTGCCATCTTGCTCGGCAGTATGTAGTTGCTGGGCGTATAAATGGCAAGATTGAGCATCATAAGCACTTCATAAATATCATTGTACTTGATGGCACCGCGCAGATCAGTCAAATTGGGTCTTCTGGAGATTGGTTTAAGGCGCTCTGGGAACTTACCGATTTCCGTGGTTGAATAATACTTTTCGATATGCCTGCGGCTGCGGGCAATAGTCACGCTATCCAACACCTCGAAGAAATCAAAATCGAGGGTTTTGAGCAGAGCGTCCGTGGTGCGTTCCTCAGCAGGCAACTTGCTCCATGCATTGAATGCACGCTGGGCGCTGCGGAAAATTTCATCGATGGTGTGAGAGGTATTCAGCTTTTCATTGATCTGCGCAGCATCGCCTTCATAAGCAAGAGCCAGCTGATTACGCAAATCATAGAAACGGTTATTAACGGGCGTCGCAGAAAGCATCAGCACCTTGGTGCGCACGCCGGTACGAATAACACGGTTCAGCAGGCGAAGATATCTGTTTTCATGTTCGTCTTCGCCAGAAATTTCACCACCGTTGCGGAAGTTGTGAGATTCGTCGATAACAACAAGATCATAGTTGCCCCAATTCAACCGGGAAAGGTCAATATGACCGGACATGCCGCGCTCTCTGGACAAGTCGGTATGATAAAGGACATCATAACGAAGCCTATCCTCTGCAATAGGATTATTGATGTAGTTGCTCTTATAGGTCGTCCAGTTTTCCGAGAGTTTCTTCGGACAAAGAACCAGAACGGATTTATTGCGATTCTCGTAGTATTTAATTACAGCAAGTGCAGTGAAGGTCTTACCCAGGCCGACGCTGTCAGCAAGGATGCAACCGTTGAACTTTTCTAGTTTGCTGATAATGGCCAGGACAGCGTCCTTCTGGAAATTATACAGAATGCCCCAAACTTTCGACTGCTTGAAGCCGGTTGCTTCATTAGGCAAAACATCCTCTGAAATATCATCGAGGAATTCGTTGAAAATATTGTAGAGGGTATAAAAATAGATGAAATCAGGGGAGTTCTCACGATAGGCTGCAGAGATGCTCTCGATGACGAGTTCAGTAACATCCTGCAATTTCTTCTGATCATTCCAGATCTCATCAAAAAGATTCAGATACATGCGCCCGTTTTCAGCTGCTTCTGACCGCTGGACATAGTAAAATACATTGTTGCCGCGTTCGCAGCCGAGATCAACAGTAGTGAAACCGTTGATGGGCATATAGGTGCTTTCATCTACATTAAGGAAACCCATCATTTGCTGAGGGGAAGTGTTGGAACGGAAATGGACCTTTCGGCGAATCCAGTCTGCGCATTCTTTTGCGATTGCCTTCTGAGTGAGTTCATTGCGCAGCTTCACTTCAAATTCGGTGCCGTAGAGACTGCGTTCCCGGGAAAGGCGAGGAATATAGAACTCACGCTTTTCCTTGGGCGTCTTCTCGCTGATGAATGTGGGCGAAGTAAAAATAAATCGGATTTCGTCAACATGCTCCAGCTGTTTCTTCAGTTCCTGATAGGCATAGATAGAAAAGCAAGCGGCGGCGATGGAGACCTTGCTACCCTTGCGAATGGTCTGCTGCAAATCATCACGAACAGTAGTCGTGATGTTATCAATCATCTTCATGCGTACACCTCACACGCCTTTTGCTTAAAATGACCCACATTAAATATTATAGCAAAAACCATCAAATTCCGCAATTGGCGAACAAAGCGCGAAGTGCAGAAAAACTCGCATTTTCTTGGTTTTTCAGACATTTGCACCCAATAACAAAATAAAAGGGCTATTCGCAAAATGAAAGCCCTAATGTCAAAACGAAAGCCTGAGCAATCGTTTTGTTATGCACCCAAAGAGGAAAGTGGGTGCATTTTCTCCAAGCGGTTTTCGTGTAGATTTTTGCTCCGGCGATGGCAGTGAAGGTAGAAGGAGAGAATTATTCATATACCCGGGTGCATTTGCCGTTTTGCATTAGGATTCTACAAGAACATAAAGAAAAGGACTGAAACCTTGTATCAAAGTTTCAGTCCTTTTATGGTGGAGCATACCGGATTCGAACCGGTGACCTCTACAATGCGAATGTAGCACGCTACCAACTGTGCTAATGCCCCAAATATCTTGGCTATTTTTATGCAGCTTTTCCAAGCGGCTGCTATCTGGAAAAGCATCGGTTGGGGATGAGGTAGGAGTACCTCGTTCTACCAACTGTGCTAATGCCCCAAAGGAGGGAGAGCCGACCAGCATTTTCAATGCTGGTCGGCCGAGCTCATTTTCGTGTATCGCGGAAATGGGCGAGGCCTTATCTGTTCATATATTGAAATACCACAGCGTGTGTGGTATGATGGTTTTGTCGCTCAGGGGTGATGATGGTTTTGCAAGACGATATATGACTCTTGCAAATGGAAATAACCGAGTTCGGCAACGGTTGCAACTAAATTGCAACGGAATGTTTTCGTCCATGTCCGATGATGTCAAAAGAGAGGCTTTCCTTCTTATAACAACAGCGGGCATGATATGACATAGGAAAACATCTGTTCGGATTTCGGGACCAAAAGGTCGCAGGTTCAAATCCTGTCACCTCGACTGTAAAGAAAACCTTGCTGCATAAGAGTTTGCAGTAAGGTTTTTCTTATGTTCTGGTAATGTATTTTTTGCTTCCCGTCTCGAAAAACATCATTTGTCACATCGTATGGCACTTTGTTGGATTTTCGCAAATCCAAAAAGCCTTATCCTATAACGGTTTTCAGGCTTTTCTCCATGTCACGCTTCGTGTCACATTCCCGGTCGAACATTGCCGTTACCATGGTACCAGCTTTCTGTATATCCTCCTGCTGCACATGCGTGTAAATATTTTGCATTGTGCGTCGGTCTGCCCAGCCGCCAATCTGCTGCAAAAGCTTTTCATCCATTCCACTGCGCCATGCGAGCGTTGTAAAGGAATGACGAAAACAGTGCGGCGTTTTCCCATAAACGTTGATCGTTCGACTGATACGCTCCCACATTCGTTTAACGGTCTGCTGTGAAACGGGCTCTTTCATGGCGCCAATCAGAAAAATTTCCTCTTCTCCTCCCGCCTGCAAAAGTTGATAGAGCGGTTCTGCAATCGGAACCGTTCGAATGCCCGCTTCTGTTTTTGGAGTGGATACAACCGGCTTATTCCCATTGTAGGTCACTCCTCGTCTGATATGGATAACACAACCCCGTAGATCTATATCCTGCCATTGCAGCCCTAACACTTCGCTTCGCCGCATGCCGGTAAACAGCAGCAATCCAACGAAAAGCCGATCCTGTTCCCGTTCCAGCTTTTCCATATTCGCAATAATATCCATCATCTGTTCTTCCGTCAATGGCGTACGTGTCTTTTTGCGCGTCGATGGTATTTCAAGCAACGAGCTTCGTGCCGGATTCTTCGCAATGATATCATCCTCCACTGCACACTCAAGAACCATCCCCAACACCATGAGCATTTCATGAACCGTTTTGCGCGCATAGTCGCTCTTACTGTTGAGAAAATCCTGTATGGTGTTGCGCGTTATATCTTCTATCGCCATGGAACCGAAATACGGATACAGATGCCGCGTCAGCAAGCTCTCATATTCGCTCAGCGTCGTATGCTTTCGTTTTCCGTCTTTATAGCGCGCTTTCCATTGCTGCGCATAGGGTTTGAAAGCGTGCGATGCGGCCTGCTTTACTAGCGCGCCCTGCGCGGGTAGAACAATCCCCGCGTTGATCGCCTGCCGCAAATATGCGTTGAAAATATCCTGCTGTGTTTCCCCGGTAATCCATCGTTCCCTGCCGTCAAT
>ULWH01022546.1_pt1 | contig 16716 bp, 13 predicted proteins | sample 1960201 | NCBI WGS metagenome assembly ULWH01 (sample SAMEA4835808, study PRJEB28245) | human gut metagenome | biome: gut microbiome; material: fecal sample | place: Denmark | collected 2008
GAGACCGCTGCTCTACCAACTGAGCTATACCCCTATATTAATTTCAACCGATGAAATTATGAAGGTCGGTTCTGCAAACTTACTCATAAATTTCAACGCAAGATAGATTATATCACCGTTCAGTCGATTTGTCAACACATTTTTGTGAAATTTGACATTTTGAGCCGAGCGGTGATTTTTTTCAATATCTGCAATACAAATGTTCAGACCAAATCACTCAGTTTCTCTGATTTCCTGCGGATTTTCGGGGAAGCCTTCAATTTGGAAACGGAGTCCGCAGGTTGGGCATTCAAGGTACGGCTTGCCGTTGTTGAGGTTGTCCTGAATAATCATCATTTCGCTTTCGCAGAATGGGCAGAGTTTATTATTTTCGCTGTTCATATTTTTACCTCCGAGTGGATTGTTTTCGATATAACTTAATTATACCTTTAAGCGGTAAAATGTCAACCGAGATATTAAAAATGTATAGGTAAGAGGGTTGGATTTTTACGGCTTTTGTGCAAATTCCGCTTTACAAATTGACGAAAAAAGACTAAACTATATCTATACTTCTGCGTTGCAGAATATACAATCTCATTCAAGGTGATTATTATGAAAAAAGAAAATATGGCTATGCTGTGTGACTTCTACGAATTTACAATGTCAAACGGCTATTTTAAAAACGGTTTTTATAAAAAGAATGTCTATTTTGATGTGTTCTTCCGCAAAGTTCCCGACAACGGCGGTTTTGCGATTATGGCAGGTCTTGAACAGGCTATTGAGTACATCAGGGAACTTCATTTTGAAGACGAGGATATTGAGTATCTCAAGAGCAAGGGCATTTTTGACGAGCAGTTTCTTGAGTATTTGAGAAATTTCAAATTCAGCGGTGATGTTTATGCAATTCCCGAGGGAACTCCGATTTTCCCGAACGAGCCTGTTATGACAATCAAAGCGCCTGCAATTGAAGCTCAGCTTGTTGAAACATTCCTTCTCCTCACAATCAATCATCAGACTCTCATTGCGACAAAGGCTAACAGAATTGTCCGTGCCGCTCAGGGCAGAGCCGTACTTGAATTCGGTTCACGCCGTGCTCAGGGTGCAAATGCCGCAGTTGACGGTGCAAGAGCTGCATATATCGGCGGCTGCAAGGGTACAGCCTGCACACTTACAGACGAGCTTTACGGTGTTCCCGCCGGCGGTACAATGGCACATTCATGGGTTCAGATGTTCAACAGCGAGTATGACGCTTTTAAAACCTACTGCGAGATGTATCCCGATAATCCTACTCTCCTTGTTGATACATACAACACATTAAAGAGCGGTGTCCCGAATGCCATTAAGGTGTTCAAGGAGGTTCTTCTTCCGCAGGGTAAGACCAAGTGTGCAATCCGCCTTGATTCGGGCGATATTTCCTATCTTTCAAAGAAAGCAAGGAAAATGCTTGATGACGCAGGTCTTACAGAATGTACAATTACTGCGTCAAACGCTCTTGATGAGTACCTTATTCGTGACCTTATGATGCAGGGTGCTCAGGTTGACACATTCGGTGTCGGTGAAAGACTCATCACTTCATCAAGTTCGCCTGTATTCGGCGGTGTTTATAAGCTTGTTGCCGTTGAAAATGACGGCGGTGAAATTGTTCCGAAAATCAAGGTCAGCGAAAATACAACCAAGATTACAAATCCGCACTTCAAAAAGGTTTACCGCTATTTTGACAAGGACAGCGGTAAGGCTATTGCCGATGAGCTTTGCATTTATGATGAGGTTGTTGACGATTCAAAGCCGAGAACAATTTTCGATCCGAATGCAGTTTGGAAAACAAAAATGCTTGATAACTATACTGCAAAGGAACTTCTTGTGCCAATCTTCAAAAACGGCAAGTGCGTGTATGAGTCACCGTCAATTGAGGAAATCGCAGCCTATTGCCGTGAACAGATTGACCTTCTCTGGGACGAGGTTAAGCGTTTTGAAAATCCACATAACTATTATGTTGACCTCTCAAAGAAACTCTATGACATCAAGGCTCTTTTGCTCAATATCTATGAAAAGTGATTTTTGATTAATCTTTAATTAAAAATCTGAAAATTGAAAAGTAAAATTTACGGTCGGGTAGTTCGTCTATCCGACCGTTTTTATATGTATGGATATTGTTTGCCGTTACAATTTTGCAATTGCTTAAAAAATTGTCTTATTTGGATAATTCTGTGAACGAAATATAATTCTATTCCCAACTATTTTGGGCAAAAATAAACGGCGGTTTTTGACTGCCCGACACACTATATTATACTTAAATTAACTTATATACCCTTATTTCCAACCGATTTATTATTGCAAATCAATTCTTTAATCAAATTTCGTTCTAAAATAAAAAAGGCGGATACTCTCCGCTTACATCTTACTATATATTACGCAGTATCACGCATCTGCCATTGTTTTAATTCTTTCATCAATTCGGATTTTGTTTTCGTAGGTCAGTTGTCTGAAATGTTCAATCAAATCGGCTTCGTTCGGTGTAATTTGTGAGTTGCTGTATGGATTTTTGATATCTGACATACCGATAAGGTAGTCAACCGTAACGCTGAAAATTTCCGCCAAATTTTTGAGCGTGTCAATAGACGGCTGTGTAATGCCCTTTTCATATTTTGAAATCGCACTCGCCTTTAAATTCAGCTTTTCCGCAAGCTCAGTCTGTGACATATCGTTGTCAACACGCAATTCTTTTAATCTGACTGAAAACTCCATAATAACACCTTTGCCTGTAATTTAGTTTCTTTGATTTATTATACCATTTGTTTCATAAATAATAAAAATAATAGCCAAATCAGATTAAAATATGTTGACAATTGCAAATTAGGAATATATAATTATCTTAATAAGATAATTATTTTATTAAAAATTCTTGTTAGGAGGAAAGAAAATGAAAAAATTATTATGTGCAGTCCTTTCGGGTATAATGGCATTTTCAACTTTTGCGGTTGCCGTGCCGATTACAGCCTCAGCCGCCGAATCACAGGAAAGCGTAAGCGCAACCTACGGCGACTTTGAATATACCCTCGAAGATGATTATACATGCACGATTACGGGATATAACGGTTCTGCGGCTAATGTTACTATACCCTCAACTATTTATGGCTATAAGGTATCAGCATTATCAGATACTGCATTTTTGAGTAATAAAAATATTAGAAGTGTCATAATACCAAATGGTGTCCTAAGAATAGGTGCACTATGTTTTGATAGTTGTACAAATTTACAGGAAATTACAATACCTGATAGTGTTATGCATATTGTTAGATCAGGAGATGCAAGAAGTGGTGGCTTTTTACAATTTTGTGATAGCTTAAAAGAAATAACTTTAGGTAGTGGATTGGAAAATTTTTTTGATACATATGATTTAAATGGTAGTCATTCATTTGAATGCATTGATATTAGCAAAAATAATAAATATTATTGTAGTATTGATGGGGTGGCTTTTAGTAAGGATAAGAAAAAACTATTAAAATATCCGCCTGCTAAGAAAGATGAAATATATACAATACCCGATACTGTTAGTAAATTATCCATGCCAATGGGATTTACTCTCAATGAAAATCTAAAAGCAGTTATAATACCGAAGAGTGTTAAGGAAATATCTCTTTACACATTTGGAACATCTTTGAATTCAATTTATGGATATAAAGGTACAGTTGCAGAAACCTATGCAAAGGAAAATGGATTTAAATTTATTGCACTTGATGTTTCAGACCCAACCTCGGTATCATTAAACAAAACATCATTAGCTTTGGAAATCGGCAAGAGTTATACCCTTACAAAGACAGTTTCACCGTCAAATGCTGCGACTTCTTACACTTGGAGAAGTTCAAACACAAGCGTTGCGACTGTTGACAGCAACGGTAAAGTAACCGCCAAAAAAGCGGGTACGGCAACAATCACGGTAAAAACTTCCAACGGAAAAACAGCAACCTGCAAGGTTATCGTAAATCTTCCTACTCCGCAGATTACAGGTCTTGCAAACACAACAGGCGGTATCAAAATTTCGTGGAACAAGGTTGACGGCGCTTACGGCTACAGACTTTATTACAAGCCTGCGTCGGGTGGTTGGAAACGCTTTAAAGACACAACCGCCACATCATTTACTGATTCGGGAGTAGTACCGAATAAAACCGAAACATATACAATCCGTTGTATTGACAAAAACGGCAACACAATCAGCGGATTTAACTCGACAGGCTGGTCGAAAAAATATACACCAGATGCTCCGACAGTTTCAAAACTCGATATCACCACAGGCGGTATCAAGCTTAGTTGGAACAAAATCGCAGGTGTTTACGGTTACAGACTTTATTACAAGCCTGCATCAGGCGGTTGGAAGAGATTTAAGGACACAACCGCCACATCGTTCACCGATTCGGGAGTAGTACCGAATAAAACCGAAACATATACAATCCGTTGCATTGATAAGAACGGAAACACAATCAGCGGATTTAACTCGACAGGCTGGTCGAAAAAATATACACCAGATGCTCCGACAATTTCAAAACTCGATATCACCACAGGCGGTATCAAGCTTAGTTGGAACAAAATCGCAGGTGTTTACGGTTACAGACTTTACTATAAAACATCGTCAGGCGGTTGGAAGAGATTTAAGGACACAACTGCCACATCGTTCACCGATTCGGGAGTAAGTCCTAACAGAACCGAAACCTACACAATCCGTTGTATTGACAAGAACGGCAATACCGTCAGCGGTTTTTATTCAAGGGGTTGGTCGAAGAAATACACTCCTGTTGCTCCGACAATTACAAGGCTATCAAACACATCAAAGGGTGTAAGCGTAACTTGGAATAAAATCGCAGGCGTTTACGGCTACAGACTCTACAGAAAATATGACGGCGGAAGCTGGACAAGGGTAAAAGATACAACTTCAACCTCTTTCACAGATTCAGGTGCTAAAAAGGGTAAGAAGGTAACCTACACAGTCCGTTGTATTGACAGGAAAGGCAAAACGGTAAGCGGTTTCAACTCAAAGGGTTGGTCAATTACAAGAAAATAGTATTTTAATCAGAAATCCCGACAGGTTTTGTGCTGTCGGGATTTTTGCTTGTTTTTACCATTGAAAAGACTGAATAATAATGTTATAATAAATCCGAATATCGGAAATTGTGAATAACTTTATCGAAAATGGGAGATGAAAACTAAAAATGGCAATAAAGGTAACGCTCCTTACACATACACCTAACCCTGAACAGACTGTTGCAATGGCGGCAAAGCTTTGCTACTCACCGTCAGGGATTGAAGATATAAGAGAAGGTCTTGACGAGGAAAAAACTTCCTCATTTATTGATATGCTTGCAAGCCTCGGCCATGCAAGCCCGACCGAACACGCATATTTTACATTCGGCATTGAGGGCATTTCAAGAGCCTGCTCACACCAGCTTGTCCGCCACAGAATTGCATCCTACAGTCAGCAGTCACAGCGCTATGTTGACGGCACAAGGTTTGACTTTGTAACTCCGCCCGAGATTGCAAAGAACGAAAAGGCTCTTGCCGCCTATGAAAAGGCTCTCAAGGTTGAGGCTGACGCTTACAAGGAAATCAGAGATGCACTTGCTGTCGGTTACATCAACGAGAAATGTCCCGATAAATACAGCGGAACGGATGAAGAAATTATCAATGCCTACAAGGCTGACGACAAAAAATCCTGCAATGCTTTCATCAAGAAAGCCAATGAGGATGCAAGATTTATTCTTCCGAATGCATCGACAACAAAAATTGTCTGCACTTTCAATGCAAGAAGCTTGCAGAACTTTTTTGCACACCGTTGCTGCAACAGAGCACAATGGGAAATTCGTGAGGTTGCCGAACAGATGCTTTTGCAATGCCTTGAGGTTGCTCCGCATCTTTTCAAAAACTGCGGCCCGTCATGCCTGTTCGGACCATGCCCCGAGGGCAATATGTGTTGCGGAAAGCAAAAGGAAATGCGTCAGAAATACGGCAGAGAAAAGTAAGGTATATATATGAAAAGCAAAATTATTGTTATTGAGGGACTTGACGGCAGCGGAAAAGCTACGCAGACAAAGATTTTGTGCGAAAAATTTTCCGCTCTCGGCAAAAAGGTCACAAAGCTTGAATTTCCGAATTATGAAAGTCCTGCCGCCGCTCCCGTGAAGATGTATCTTGACGGCGAATTCGGCGACAAGCCCGATGATGTCAATGCCTATGCGGCGAGTGCGTTTTATGCGGTTGACCGTGTTGCAAGCTATCTTCAGTTTTGGAAAAAGGAATGTGACAACGGCGGTGTGATTTTAAGCGACCGCTATGTGACTTCAAATATAATTTATCAGATGTCCAAACTCCCGAAAGAGGAGTGGAACAGCTTTATTGATTGGTTGAACGATTTTGAATACGAAAAGCTCGGGATTCCGAAACCCGATCTTGTAATCTACCTTGATGTTGAACCCGAGGTTTCGCAGAAGCTTATGGAAAAACGCTACGGCGGTGACAACAGCAAGAAAGATTTGCATGAGAAAAACCTCCGTTTCCTTCTTGACTGTCGAAAAAGTGCAGTTTATGCCGCTAAAAAATGCGGCTGGAAGGTTATTAATTGCTGTGAAAACGGAGAGATTAAGAGTATAGAAAAAATATCGGAAGAGATAGAGAGGGCAGCGGCTGAAATTTATGCTGAGCTTTAAAAAAATTGAGCAAAGTGACATAAACGAACTTAAAAAATACTACGATTATGATGAGTGCATGGGTTGCGATACCAACCTTTTGAACGCTTATCTTTGGCGAAACGAATACAATATTAAATTTGCTTTTTATGATGATACAATTGTCAAGGTGTATTGTAATCCCGACGAGTCTGTCTGGGGTTACTGTATGCCTACAGGTAAAAATATAAAGGGTGCGCTTGAAGAGGTTTTCAAAGATGCCGAGGAGAGAAACGGCAATTTGCAAATTGTTATGCTGACAAACGGCAATCGTGCAATGCTTGAAACAATGTTTCCCGACAAATTTGATTATGTCCGTTCACCCGAAAATCAGGATTACATCTACACTTCCCGTGACCTTGCAACCCTTGCGGGCAAAAGGTTTCACGCAAAGCGTAACCACATTTCAAAATTTTACAGAACCTACACCGATACCCGTTTTGAAACTCTGTCGGATTCAAACATTCCCGATGCATTAACGGTTGCAAAACTGTGGTGTGCGGAAAATGACACCGATCCAGAAGCTTCAAGCGAAATTATGGCAATCAGGGAAATGTGCGACCTCAAAGACGAATATAATGTCAAGGGCGCTGTACTGTATGTTGACTCAAAGCCCGTTGCCATGACTCTCGGAAGTGAAATTTCACCCAAGGTGTATGACATTAACTTTGAAAAGGCACTTCGTGAATATGACGGTGTTTATGCCGTAATCAACAACGAATTTGCCAAAACTCTTACGCAGTATGAGTATATAAACCGTGAGGAAGATATGGGACTTGAGGGGCTCAAAAAGTCTAAACTTTCATACAATCCCGTTATTATCCTCGACCGCTGGAATGCAAAACCGAAAAAACGATGAAAACGATATTTCGCAAAACCGAAAAATCCGATACCGAAAGCCTAAAAAAGCTGTGGCTCTCGTGTTTTGACGAGAATCAGACTGCTGTCAATCTGATTTTTGACAGTGACCTTTTTGACGGCTGCTGTGCCGTTGTTGACGATAGAATCGTTTCGGCTCTTTACCTTGTAAAAGGTACGCTCAACGGCGAAAAATCGCATTATCTTTGCGGTGCGTCAACCGATAAATCTTTCCGTGGCAACGGGATAATGTCAAGGCTGATTGATTTTGCACTTAATGACGCAAAGAATAACGGTGATGTCTATTCTCTGCTTTTTCCTGCAAATGACGGCTTGTACGGCTTTTACGCAAAGCTCGGATATGCTTTGAACTGCACCGTAAAAAGCCGTGAAATTTCAAGGCAAACGCTTGAAAGTTTTGCAGAGAAGGGCTTGAATATCGGCTGTTCAAAAGAAAATTCTTTCATATATAATGAGAATTTTTTTGAATTTGCAAAGTCTTATTATGAGATTTACGGCTCAAAGGTGATCAATAAGAATGACTGCTTTGCCGTATTTGATGAAAACGAAAATACTGCCGATGTTTTTTACTCGGCTTATGAAAATATAAACGAACTTTCCGCACTTTTGCTTGAAAATACAAAATCAGAAAGGTTTGTGTTTACGGGCAAATCCGACAACGCTCTTTTTGAAAACTGTAGGTTACAAAAATGCGGAATGATTAAATCACTCGACAAAAACCATAAAATTCCCGACGATGTCTATATCGGGATTACTCTTTCCTGAAAGGAAGTTTACTATGTTCTATGTATTTCTTGCAGAAGGCTTTGAAGAAACAGAGGCGCTTGCCCCCGTTGATGTAATGCGCAGGGCAAAGCTTGATGTTAAAACAGTCGGTGTAACAGGCGAATGTGTTACAAGCTCACACGGTGTGCCTGTAAAAGCCGATATCACAATTGACAATATTGACCTTGACGATGTTCAGGGTGTTGTACTCCCCGGCGGTATGCCCGGAACTCTCAATCTTGAGGCAAACGAAAAGGTTATTGAGACTGTTAAGTATAGCTGTGAAAACGGCAAAATCGTTGCCGCAATCTGTGCCGCTCCGTCAATTCTCGGTCATCTCGGAATTCTTGACGGCAAAAAGGCAACCTGTTTTCCGGGCTTTGAAAAGGAACTCAAGGGTGCAGACTATATAGGCACGCACACCGTAACGGACGGCAATATTATTACCGCAAAGGGTGCAGGCTGTGCAATTGAATTCGGTCACGCAATTGTTTCTCTCGCAGTATCAAAGGATGCTGCCGACAAGGTTATCGGTGATATGCAATGCCTGTGAAAAATGTTCGTGAGCTGAAAAGTCAGCTCCGTGCAAAATATAAAAAAATCCGAAAAAGCTGTCCTCCCGAAAAAAAGCAACAGCTTGACCTCGCCTTGCAGAACGCTTTTCTGGCAAGTGAGGAATACAAAAACTGTGATGTGCTTTTTGCCTTTGTTTCATCACCGATTGAGGTTGACACCTCGCTTATTCTTGAAACAACGCTGAAAGACGGCAAAAGACTTGCTTTGCCAAAGTGTAAAAATAATTTCGGCGAAATGGATTTTTACCTTGTAAATTCACTTTCTCAGCTTGAAAAGGGTGCGTTTTCAATCATGGAACCAAACCCCGAGGTTTGCGAAAAGTACGAGGATTTCTCACACGGACTCTGCCTTGTTCCGGGACTTTGCTTTGATATGCAGGGATTCCGCCTTGGATTCGGCAAGGGTTACTATGACAGATTTTTACAGAATTTTTCGGGAACAAGCGTTGGGCTTTGCTACTCCAAATGTATAGAGCATACTCTGCCCTCGGGAGTGTTCGACCGCCACGTTGACGCCGTGATTACCGAAAAATATACCAACCAAACAAATAACGAGTTTGTAAAGGAATGATACATTATGAACCCTGATAATTTTAATATGAGCGAACAGGAGCTTAACGCTCAGCGTCGCAGAAGAGCCGAAAACTTTAAACTTAATATTGATGAAAGCGAGTATGAGGACGATAATTTCGTCAAGTCTGAGGATGAACCGTCAAACCTTAATTCATACAGCGGTCAGGATGTCAAAAAGCAAATGGCCCGTGAATCAAAGCAGGTTTTAAAGCAGAAGAAAAAGGAAGAAAAAAAGGCTCTTAAAGCAAAGAACAAGTATAATCGCAGGACCTTCCGCTTTATCTGGATTATCTCGGTTTTGATTGTCGGAGCAATGGCGGCTGTATATATGATAACAGGCATGAACGATTTGCTTGCCGTGAACAGGACCGACTCCTCAACCGTGAAAATTGAAATCCCCGAAAATCCGACTGTTGACGATGTTACAAAGGTACTTGTTGACAATAAAGTAATCGGTGAGCCGTCATATTTCAAGCTTTTTGTCAATGTCACAAAGTCTGCCGATGATTTTACTCAGGGTACATATGAAATTCGCAGAAATATGGACTACGAGGCAATCATCAACTTCCTTTCGAGTAACAACAACAGAACCGACACGGTTTCCGTTACAATTACCGAGGGCGAAAGCGTTCTTGAAATTGCCAACACTCTTGAAAAGAACGGTGCTTTGGGCGACAGGGACGAGTTTCTTTCGCTTTGCAATTCCGAAAAGTTTGACAGCGACTTTGACTTTATCAAGGCTGAAACAAATGCGGACAAGCGTTACTACAAGCTTGAGGGCTATCTCTATCCGGATACCTACGAATTCTACAGAAACGAAAATGCAGAATCCGTAATCTACAAATTTCTCAACAACTACGAAACAAAGATTAACGAAAAGCAGACTGTTGACGGCTATTCAAAGAAAACAACAGTTTTGAAAATGGTTGAAGAGAGCGACACAAAGTATTCGCTTGATCAGGTTATGACAATCGCATCTATCATTCAGGCAGAGGCGGCTGACAAAGAGGATATGTACTACATTTCCTCAATTCTACATAACCGTCTTACAGCCGACAGCAGTCTCGGCGTGTCAAGCCTCGGTCTTGATTCAACAAAGTTCTATCCGTACAGAAGCCTTGAGGATGTTCCCGAAAATGACAGAAGCACCTACAAGAGCAGATATGATACATATGACAGGAAGGGACTTCCTTACGGTCCTATCTGCAATCCCGGTATGGATGCGATAATTGCCGCACTCAATCCGAACAGCTCGGATTATTACTTCTTCTGTCATGACAGCAAGGGACAGGCTTATTACGCATCAACACTTGAACAGCAAAACGCAAATCTGGAGTATATTGAAAGCTATGATAACTAATTTTGAAAAACCCGAAATTTTGTCACCGGCAGGTGATATGGATTGCCTTAAATCCGCTTTAAACTTTGGCGCAGACGCAGTTTTTCTTGCAGGAAAAATGTTCGGAATGCGTTCCGCACCGCAGAATTTTGATAACGATCAGCTCAAAAAGGCTTGTGACCTTGCCCACACAAAGGGTGCAAGAATCCATGTGACCTGCAACACACTTCCACGCAATAATGAAATTCCTCATCTTCAGGAATTTATGGAGAATGCTCAGGCTTGCGGAGTTGATGCGTTCATAATTGCCGACCTCGGTGTTTTTGAGGCGGCTAAAAAGTATGCGCCAAAGGTTCAGCGCCACATTTCGACTCAGGCGGGAGTAACAAACTATGCGGCGGCAAATGTGCTTTACAATATGGGTGCGTCAAGGGTTGTGCTTGCAAGAGAAATTCCGCTTGATGAAATTGCCGAAATGCGTGCAAAAGTTCCGAAAGAGCTTGAAATCGAATGCTTTGTACACGGTGCAATGTGTGTTTCATTTTCAGGCAGATGCCTTATTTCAAGCTATATGACAGGCAGAGATGCGAACCACGGTGACTGCGCTCAGCCGTGTCGCTGGAAGTATCATCTTTACGAAGAAAACCGTCAGGGACAGTATTTTCCTGTTGAAGAAACAGGTGACGGCACATATCTCTACAATTCAAGAGATCTCTGTATGATTGAGCATATCCCCGAGCTTGTAAAGGCAGGCGTTTCAAGCTTTAAGATTGAGGGCAGAGCAAAGTCGGCTTACTATGTCGCTGTTACAACAAACGCTTACCGTCACGCTGTTGACGATTATTTTGCAGAGGGTGACGATTATGTTCTCAAACCGTGGATAAGAGAAGAGCTTGAAAAAATCAGCCACCGTGAGTACAACACAGGCTTCTATTTCGGCAGAGAACCCGGTCAGGTTACGGGCAACGGAGGATATATCCGTCATTATGACAATGTTGCATTGTGTGAAGAGCTTGTTGACGACACAACCGCAGTGATCACTCAGCGCAACAAATTCTATGTGGGCGACACACTTGATGTACTTCCGCCAAGCGGAGTGCCGTTTGAAATCAAGTGTGAATCACTTACAACCGACGAGGGTATGCCCGTTGAAAGTGCGCCACACCCGATGCAAAGACTTACAATGAAATGCAATGCTCCCGTTCCGTCAGGCTCGGTTATCAGAAAAAAGCGTGATTAATCCCGAATTTTGCTATTGACAACACAAAGAAACAGTTTTATAATCTAAGTACTGATGTTCCCCACCTTAAAAACGGTGGGGAACAATTCAGCCTTTCAGCGTGAGCAAATCTCTCGCTGAAATACTGAGGAGCTGACGCTCCTATGCACTTGATTGCAATCTGTCGCAAACTCTGCTCCTTGCAAGCAAAGCAGAGTGTTGCTCCGATTTAAATTATTTGCTACAATTGAATTACAATATTCGGCTGTGACGGGATTAACCGAGATGTCAGCATTTCAGAGAGAAAGCCGTTTTGGTGCAAGGCTTTTATGTGAAGTTTCGGTGCGCTGCCCCTGAGCTCTGTGTGATTAAGCACAGCGTATTTCTGCGTTAAGGAAATGTAATCTATATGACGATTACTCAAAGCGGACGCTTGGCGTCAATTTGGGTGGTACCGCAGGATATTCCTGTCCCATTGTATTTTTATACAATGGGATTTTTTATTTTGCTCGGTTGCATACTTTAAACAAATTTGAACGAATATTGTATTCCCCTGTGAATTTGTATAAGGAGAGATTTTTTATGAAGTGGACAGGACTTAACGAATTAAGAGAAAAGTTCCTTGAATTCTTTGAATCAAAGGGTTGTTTAAGACTCCCCAGCTTTTCGCTTGTTCCAAAGGACGACAACAGCCTTCTGCTCATCAACAGCGGTATGGCTCCTATGAAAAAATATTTTACAGGTGAGGTAACACCTCCTCGCAAGCGTGTTACAACCTGTCAGAAATGTATCCGTACTCCCGACATTGAGCGTGTCGGTATCACAGCCCGTCACGGTACATTCTTTGAAATGCTCGGTAACTTCTCATTCGGCGACTATTTTAAGCACGAGGCTACAGCATGGGCATGGGAATTCTTTACAAAGGTTCTTGAAATGCCGCCCGAAAAGCTCTATGTTTCAATCTATGAGGACGATGACGAGGCTTTTGACATTTGGACAAAAGAAGTCGGCGTTGATCCGTCACATATGGTAAGACTCGGCAAGGAAGATAACTTCTGGGAACACGGTTCAGGCCCTTGCGGTCCGTGCTCCGAAATCTACTTTGACCGTGGCGACGAAAAGGGCTGCGGCAGACCCGACTGTCATGTAGGCTGTGAATGTGACCGTTTCGTTGAGGTTTGGAACCTTGTATTTACTCAGTTTGAGAGTGACGGCAAAGGTAACTACACTCCTCTTGAACATCCGAACATTGATACAGGTATGGGCCTTGAAAGACTTGCCTGTGTTATGCAGGGTGTTGACAACCTTTTCCTCGTTGACACAATTCATAACATTATGAAACACATCTCACAGATTACAGGTGTTGAGTACGGCAAAAATGAAAAGAGCGATGTTTCGCTCCGTGTTATCACAGACCATATCCGCAGTACAACATTTATGATTGGTGACGGTGTTCTTCCGTCAAACGAGGGCAAGGGCTATGTGCTTCGCCGTTTGCTCAGAAGAGCCGCTCGTCACGGCAGACTTCTCGGTTACAACGAGCCTTTCCTCTATAAGGTTTGCGATACGGTTATCAAAGAAAATCTCACAGCTTATCCCGAACTCAAGGAAAAGCAGGAGTTCATCACAAAGGTTATCAAGGTTGAGGAAGAAAGCTTTGCCAAGACAATTGATCAGGGCTTTAAGATGCTCAACGGCATTATGGACAGCGAAGATGTTAAGGTTCTCAGCGGTGAGGACGCATTTAAACTTAACGATACCTACGGCTTCCCGATTGACCTTACAAAAGAAATTCTTTCGGAAAAAGGCATCAAGGTTGATGTTGAGCGTTTCCGTGAGCTTATGAAGGAGCAGAAAAAGCGTTCCCGTGACGCAAGAAAGAACGCCGGTGCAGACGCTTGGATTTCTGACACAACAGACCTTTCGGATGTTGCAAATACAGAATTCGTAGGTTACACAGAACTCAAGTCAACTTCAAAGGTTCTTGCAATCGTTAAGGACGGTGTGAGAGTTGACAGTATCGGTGAGGGCGAAAATGCTATCATCGTTCTCGACAAAACTCCGTTCTACGGAGAAGGCGGCGGTCAGGTTGGCGACACAGGTGTTATGGAGTCTGGCAGTTTTTCAGCTGATGTTGACAACACAACAAAGAATCCGTCAGGCACAATTTACCTTCACGCTTGTACAGTAAAGAGCGGCAGCATCAATGTAGGTGCAGAGGTTTCAACTGCTGTTGATGAAGAGCGCCGTGCGGATATCACAAGAAACCACACAGCGGCTCACCTTCTTCAGTCGGCTCTCCGTGAGGTTCTCGGCAACCATGTTCAGCAGGCAGGTCAGCTTGTTTCAGACGATTACTTCCGTTTTGACTTTACTCACTTTGAGGCTCTCACGGCAAAGGAACTCATTGAGGTTCAGAACCTTGTAAACAAAAAGATTCTTGAGGCAATCCCCGTTACAACACAGGAAATGCCTATTGAAGAGGCTAAAAAGCTCGGTGCAATGGCACTCTTCGGTGAAAAGTACGGCGATGTTGTCCGTGTTGTAAGCGCAGGCGACTTCTCTGTTGAATTCTGTGGCGGTACACATGTAAAGAATACCGCAAACCTCGGTCTTTTCAGAATCAGACAGGAGGGTTCGGTTGCCGCAGGTGTAAGAAGAATTGAGGCTCTCACAGGTATGGGCGTTCTCAAGTACATCAACGGTATGAGCGCTGTTATTATGGATGTTTGCTCATTACTCAAAATTGCAAATCCAAAGGCAGTTGTTGAGGGTGTTCAGAAGGCTGAACAGCTTATCAAGGAACAGCAGAGAGAAATCAACGAGCTTAATTCAAAGCTTGCCGTTGCTCAGATCGGTCAGCTTTTTGCAGGCACAACGGAGGAAAACGGTGTAAGAGTGGTAACAGGCAGAATTGACAAGGCTAATGCCGACATTCTTCGCACAATGTGCGAAAAGGCAAGAGATTTTGCCCCGAAGTGCGTATGTGTTCTTGCAACTGAAAATGACGGCAAGGTGACATTTGCCGCAGCCTGCGGTAAAGAGGCTCTTGCTCTCGGTGCAAATGCAGGCAAAATCATAAAGGCTGTTGCTCAGAAGGCCGGAGGCAACGGAGGCGGAAAGCCCGATATGGCTATGGCAGGTGCTAAACAGCCTGAGAAGATTTCAGAGGCTCTTGGCAGCGTAAAAGAAACTGTTTATGCAATGTTAAAATAATCGTTTAATGTGTATTTATGGCTTACTTGCCGGTTGAATTGTGGAAAATAGCCAAACGGTTACATAAAATCTTGTGCAATTAACAAAAACGGTTTTAAACCAAAACTATTGCAGTTTTGTTATTTTTATAGTATAATAAGCAATACTAAGATATGAAAATCTATCTTGGATATTTATGAACAATTTTAGGAGGAGATTAAAAATGTTCAAGAAAATTGCAGGTCTTTTTCTTGCAGCAGCAGTAATGTGCAGTTCAGCTGCCATCACAGCTAGCGCTGCAGAAGCAGAGGATGACGCTGCTGTTGCTGCAGCAGATCAGTCAGGCGAGGTTTCAGCCGACGGTTCATCAGAGGTTTCAGCTGACGCTTCTTCAGAAGTTGAAGCAGGCAATGTTATTAAGTTTGATGTTAAGAAGTCAGGCTGGAATAATGTTAAGTCAGTATTCTGTCACGTTTGGAAGGCTGACGGTTCAGGCGATTGGCCGGCATGGCAGTCAAAGAAAGAAAAATGTAAGTACGATTCTTCAACAGGTATCGCTACATATGATCTTTCAAAGACAGGTAACACAATCTCTAAGTCAGACGGAAGAGTTTACTGTGTAATCTTTAGTGCTAACACAGGTATGCAGTCATACAACGCTATTATGAACGGTAACTGCATCGGCGACACACTTTATTGCACAGGTAATCAGCTTGAAAACCCTGAGGATTCAGAAAAGAAGGCAAACGAAGCTAAGTGGCAGAACAACTCAGACTGCGGTCCTGAAAAGAAGATTACATCAACAGGTAACATCATCGGTTCTGCTTTCCCTGAGGGCGAATCAGATGTAACATTGCTGGCTACATACCTCGTTGCTTACTACAATGATGACGCTAAGACAAGTCTTACACAGAAACTTCTTGACGAACTCAAGGTTAGCCCAACACAGGTTATGGGTGCTGTAACAGATAGGCTCAACGCTACAAACAACCCTGATAAGGATACGATTGCTCCTGCAGTTGAGAAGATTCTCTCAGGTTGCACAGATCCTACAACAGGTAAAAAGGTTGACAAGACTCAGCTCGACAACGCTAAGAAGACAGGTAACAAGGCAGCAGGCGGCAGCTCAAGCAACGGTTCAAGTTCTTCTTCAAGCAACGGTGGCTCAAGCTCATCAGGTTCAGGTTCTTCAAGCACAGGTGCAGTTAAGTCAGGTGTTGAAACAACTATCGTTTTCGTAATGGCAGGTCTTATGGTTTCAGCAGCAGGCGTTATGTTCCTTGCAAGAAAGAAGAAAGAAGACTGATTTTAACGAATTAATCTTTGATTAAGCATTTTTCGGACACTGTCAATCGGCAGTGTCCGTTTTGCTTTTTTAACTCATGGTGCAAAAATATTCAAAAAGTTTTTAAAACATCTTGACAACGCTCGCAGTGTTTGTTAAAATATTAATGTTGCAACGGGATGTAGCGCAGTTTG
>ULWH01050934.1_pt1 | contig 16565 bp, 10 predicted proteins | sample 1960201 | NCBI WGS metagenome assembly ULWH01 (sample SAMEA4835808, study PRJEB28245) | human gut metagenome | biome: gut microbiome; material: fecal sample | place: Denmark | collected 2008
CAGATCCGGTGTATTCAACCAGAAATATAACAATGTAACATAATATCCTTCCCTTTGTGCTTCCCTGATCAGGTTTGCGACTGACCGGGTGGCGAGCGTAGTTTCCATTGCAAAAGTCTCACCTGCTGCGATGAGTTCTTTAATGCGCTTATACATAATTCGGCTTGCTTCTACAGCTACGGCGATACTATCTGCATTAAAAGGGGAAAGCCCCTTGGCTATCTCGTCGGAATTCACGAACTCCTTACACTTCAACATTTCTGGAAGTATTGTAAAGGACGCTGTTGTTTTCCCTGCTCCGTTGCAACCTGATATTATATATAAATATGGCACTATTTGCTGCTTTTTGACAGGGCAAATATAGATAATAGTTTAATACGTTGTATAATTTATTTCTCAAAAATAGTAAAAATGTGCAGAATTTGTACGAATAACCCCGTGTTTCGTTGTTTCGGAGGCCTGTTTTGTTAAAATTAGACCCATAAAAGATCGCTCATTATACTATCTGATATGAAAATTCCGTTGCGCGAAAGCGTCAGGGTATCGTCTTTTTCGATAAGTAATCCTTGTTTGAGGTAAGGGGCGGCCTGTTTTTGACAGTAGATTAATTTGTCTTTTCCGAACTGTTGTTGAATTTCATTAAATTTGATGCCCCACATGGTGCGAAGTCCGGTGATAATAAAATCGTTGTACCGGGTATTTATGTCCAGATTTTCGATTTCGATATCCGGTACTCCTTTGTCGATGGCCTGCAGGTAACCCGGTAACGAGGAAATGTTCCATTGGCGGTTTTGTCCGTTATAGGAATGGGCGGACGGCCCTATGCCCAGGTACTTTTTCCCGATCCAGTAGGAACTGTTGTGTCGGGAGAGCATGCCGGGACGGGCGAAGTTGGATATTTCATAATGAAGATAACCGTTTGCCGTCAGCTGGTCGATCAGTGAAGTGAAAAGTGCTACGCTCAGGTCTTCATCCACTGGAATGATCTTTCCGGCTTCCTTCAGTTTGTAAAGGGCAGTTCCTTCTTCATATATTAAATGGTAGGCGGAGATATGAGGGATGTCGAGGCGGATCACTGTGTCGAGGTTCTGCTTCCACTCTTCGAGGGTTTGTCCCGGAAGTCCGTAGATCAGGTCGACACTGATATTCTCCAGGCCGTTCTTTTTGCATAAATCCACCGCAAGCAAGGCTTGTTCCCGGTTATGTCGCCGATTAAGGAAGCGCAGGTCTTCTTCCTTGAAACTTTGCACGCCCATACTGACCCGGTTGAAGGGAAGCGTTTGCAATCCGGCAACGTATCCGGGTGTCATATCGTCCGGATTAGCCTCAAGCGTAATCTCTGCACAAGGGCTGACATCGAACAGGCGGTGGATCGCTTCAAAGATACGGCTGAAATCTGCCGCCTGCAACTGGGAAGGGGTTCCTCCACCGAAATAAATGGTTTCGACAGGCTCACCTTCCAGATAATCTTTCCGTAATTCCAGTTCACGGATCACGGCAGACAGGTACGGTTCTTTATACTTCATCTCCGTATTGGAGAAAAAATCGCAGTACAAACAACGTTTCGTACAAAAAGGAATATGGATATAAAGGCCTGCCATACTATACATATATTTAATAGCAAAAGTACGGAATCTATTCCTGAAATCATAGCCTGCTGCATAACATAGTTCTCAAACAGGGCTGTAATGATTGGATTTTTCCTGTACATTCTCTAATTTGCGGCCTCGTGAGTAATTCACGTGGTTGATATTTATTGTTAAACTCAATTAATACCTGATATCATGAAAGTATACCAAACAAACGAAATTAAGAACATCTCTATCTTGGGAAGTTCGGGCTCTGGGAAAACCACTCTCGCTGAAGCTATGCTTTACGAGGGTGGAGTTATAAAACGTCGCGGTACTGTAGACGCAGGAAATACGGTGAGCGACTATTTCCCGGTTGAGAAAGAGTATGGATACTCAGTGTTCTCAACCGTTTTCAGTGTTGAATGGCAGGACAGAAAGCTGAACTTTATCGATTGTCCGGGTTCGGACGACTTTATCGGTGGAGCGGTTTCAGCCCTGAACGTGACCGATACGGCACTGATGGTTTTGAATGCCCAGTATGGTGTGGAAGTGGGAACATTGAACCAGTTCCGGTATACAGAACAATTTCATAAACCCGTTATTTTTGTTGTCAACCAGTTGGATAACGACAAAGCGGATTTCGATGGAACTATTGCCCAGTTGAAAGATCAATATGGTGGTAAAGTCATTCAGGTTCAGTATCCGATCAGTACGGGGGCTTCTTTCAATGCCGTAGTCGATGTATTGAAGATGAAAATGTACCGTTGGAAACCGGAAGGCGGCGTGCCTGATGTTTTGGAAATCCCCGAAGAGGAAATGGACAAAGCAATGGAACTTCACAAAGCTCTTGTGGAAGCGGCAGCCGAAAATGACGATATGCTGATGGAAAAGTTCTTTGAAGAAGGAACTTTGAGCGAAGACGACATGCGTGTAGGTATCCGTGCCGGTCTGGTGACCCGTGGCATGTTCCCTGTATTCTGTGTTTGTGCAGGACGCGATATGTGTGTGCGCCGTACATTGGAATTCCTTGGAAATGTAGTTCCTTGTACAGATAAGATGCCTCGCCCGGTGACTACCGATGGTGTGGAAGTGACTCCCGATTCAAACGGACCGACCAGCTTGTTCTTCTTTAAGACAACGATGGAACCCCATATCGGCCAGGTTTCCTATTTTAAAGTGATATCAGGAAAAATAAAAGAAGGAGATGACTTGTTGAATGCCGACCGTGGTTCGAAAGAACGTATCGCCCAGTTGTTCTCTGTGGCAGGTCAGACACGTAATCCGGTAACTGAAATGGTGGCCGGTGATATCGGTGCAACAGTAAAACTGAAAGAAGTACGCCGGGGTAATACGCTGAATGGTAAGGGTTGCGACTATCGTTTCGACTTCATCAAATATCCGGATCCTAAGTATCGTCGTGCTATAAAGCCGGTCAATGAATCGGATTCTGAAAAGATGATGGAGATCCTGAACCGTATGCGTGAGGAAGATCCGACATGGGTGATCGAACAATCCAAAGAACTGAAACAAACGATTGTTTCCGGTCAGGGAGAATTCCACCTGCGTACATTGAAATGGAGAATAGAAAATAATGATAAACTGCCGATCGAATATATCGAACCGAAGATACCGTATCGCGAAACGATCACGAAGGCTGCCCGTGCAGATTACCGCCATAAGAAACAATCCGGTGGTGCTGGTCAGTTTGGTGAAGTTCACCTGATCGTGGAACCGTATTACGAAGGCATGCCGGCTCCGGATATGTATCGTTTCGGCGGACAGGAATTTAAAATTAGCGTACGTGATACGCAAACTATTGATTTGGACTGGGGTGGTAAGCTGGTATTTATTAACAGTATCGTTGGTGGAGCCATCGATGCACGTTTCTTGCCGGCTATTCTGAAAGGTATTATGGCACGTATGGAACAGGGACCGTTGACCGGTTCGTACGCCCGTGACGTGCGCATCATTGTTTATGATGGCAAGATGCACCCGGTAGACAGTAATGAAATTTCTTTCATGCTGGCCGGTCGTAATGCCTTCAGTACTGCCTTTAAAGAAGCAGGGCCAAAGATCCTGGAACCTGTTTATGACGTAGAAGTATCCGTACCTGGCGATTATCTGGGTGATGTAATGAGTGACCTGCAAGGCCGCCGTGCTATCATTATGGGTATGAACAGCGAAAAGGGATTTGAAAAGTTGCTGGCTAAAGTTCCTCTGAAGGAAATGTCTAGCTATTCAACTTCTTTGAGTTCTATCACCGGTGGACGTGCTTCATTCACAATGAAGTTTGCCGCTTACGAACTTGTTCCTTCCGATGTACAGGATAAGCTGTTGAAGGCTTATGAAGCTACTCAGGCGGAAGATTAATTGAAAAGAATTCTAACAACAATCAGGCAGCCCTTGTTTCAAGCGGCTGCCTTTTTTATAAGTCGAAATGTCCGGTCAACACTATAATTGCATGTGCAAGATAGGATATTCTTTACCTTCTCCGTCTAATTCGGATCTCCTTACTATGTTGAATCCCATATATTTGTAGAAACCGACAGCTTGCGTATTTTGCTCATTCACATCTACTTTCGTTACGTGTAAATTAGCTGTCGCATACGCAATCAGTTTTTTCCCTATTCCGGTGCCCCGGTACTCGTTATCGACAAATAACATTTCAAGGTTTTCCTCTGCAATTCCCATGAATCCGGCTAAGATTCCCTCTTGCTCAAATCCAACCAGGGTGACATATTGAAAATATACAGGAAGCTGTTTCTTATAATATAAGAAGTCCTCTTCTTTAAGAAAATCATGTGTATTCAGCACTGCACTTTCCCAAATCTCTATCAAACGGGGATAATCCGTTTCTTTAATTTTTTTGATCATAATTGTAAATTCAGTATGCCCTCAAAGCTCCCTCTTTAGCTGTTCCAATACTTCAAAAACACCCGGACAAGTCTGTGCATTCTTAATCGTCAGCGAATGTATCTGGTAAAACTTTTTCCTGTCCGTATGCGGGTACTCGCGGCAAGCTTTCGGCCTGTCCTCATAAATACTGCAATAGTTATCCGTTCCCAGAAAAGGGCAAGGCATCGACCGGAATACATAGTCTTTATCCTCGTCGATATGCAAATGGCGTGTTACCACTTCGTGCGGCTTGATACGCAATGCCTGTGCAATCCGTTCGATGTCGCGATCGGTAATACGCGGTCCCAGCGTACGACAACAGTTACCGCATTCCAGGCAGTTTATCGAGTCGAACACCTCTTCGTGGATGGCATGAACCGTATCATCCAGTACCCGTAAACGATTCTTCTTAATTGATTTAAAAAAAGCTTTTGTCTCTTTTTCTACTTTCTTAGCTCTCTCAGGGAGGGAGTTAATATCCATAAAACGATTGGGTTTTAATTTGAGGGAACAAATGTAATCATTTACAGCGGAAAAAGAAAAAGCATCTTCATACCGTTGTTGTATCCCTGTAACAGCAAACTGGTTCTTTTGTATAGTGTAAATATCTTACGTATGAAACTAAGAAAATATTATCCGACTGTTGTGCTTTCTGACATTCACCTGGGTTCTGAACACTCGAGGACAAAAGAAGTAACCAATTTCCTTAAGCATATCGACTGCGACCGCCTGATCTTGAATGGCGACATTATCGATGGCTGGCAACTCCAAAAGTCCGGCAAGCGCTGGAAACAGGCTCAGACCGATTTCTTCAAAGTGCTTATGAAAATGATGGAGAAGAAAGGGACGCAAATCATTTATGTGCGTGGTAATCATGATGACTTTCTCGATAAACTGGTTCCGTTCCGGTTTTCCAATATCTCTATAGTAAAAGATTATCTGCTGAACAGCCACGGGAAGCGTTACTTGGTGACTCACGGCGATATCTTCGATACGGTTACTACCAATATGCGCTGGCTCGCCATGCTGGGTGATATCGGCTATACTTTTCTGTTATGGCTGAATAAAATTTATAACAGGAATCGTGAGAAACAGGGTAAACCTTATTTCTCTCTATCCCAGCATGTAAAGCATCGGGTGAAAAGTGCCGTCTCTTATATCTCCGATTTTGAGAGGGAGCTGGTGAAACTGGCCCAGGCTAAGAGGTTGGACGGTATTATCTGTGGCCATATCCATCAGGCAGCCAATGTTTGGTATGGAGACGTCCATTATCTTAATTCCGGTGACTGGGTGGAAAGTATGACCGCCCTGGTGGAGAATGAGCAAGGTGAATGGGGTATCGTTACTTACAATAAGGCTGAATATGAGTTTGATGAGGAAACCGTTTCAAGAAACGTATTATACGCAGAAGTAATATGAAGATACTATTTATCATACAGGGAGAGGGCCGGGGACATCTTACCCAGGCTTTATCTCTACGTCAGAAACTGATGGATGAGGGGCATCAGATAGTCGGTGTACTGGTGGGGAAAAGTCCGGCCCGCCGTATCCCGGAATTCTTTACGGAGAAGATCAATGCACCGCTCTACGATTTCGAAAGTCCGAACTTCTTGCCTACGGCAAAGAATAAGCAGGTAAACTTGTTGGGTAGTATCGGCTATAATCTGTTGCGTTTACATAAATATATAGGTAGTATCCGTTATATCGACCGGATGATTAAAGAGACCAGAGCCGATGTGGTAGTCAATTTCTATGAATTGCTGACGGGATTGACTTTTCTTTTTGCCCGTCCGAAGGCTGTTATGATCTGTATCGCCCATCAATACCTTTTCCTGCATCCCGATTTCTCCTTCCCGAAATTGAATGCAGTCTCTTTATCTTTGTTGAAATTCTTTACCCGTGTGACAGCTATCGGTGCAACGAAGAAACTGGCTTTATCTTTCCGGAAGATGCGGGAAGTTCCGAATGATAAGATTGTGGTAGTTCCCCCTTTGCTGCGTAAAGAGGTGATGAGCAGGACTTCGCGTAAAGGAAATTATCTGCATGGGTATCTGTTGAATAGTGGCTTTAGTGAAGAGGTAAAGGCGTGGCACACTGAGCATCCTGATGTTCCGATGCATATTTTCTGGGATAAAAGAGGTGCGAAAGAAACGACCAAAGTAGACGATACCCTTTCTTTTCATCAACTGAACGATATTCGTTTCGTTAAGTACATGGCTGGAGCGAAAGCTTATGCAACCACAGCCGGCTTCGAGTCTGTTTGTGAGGCGATGTATCTGAATAAGCCGGTATTGATGGTACCCACCCATATCGAGCAGGCATGCAATGCTTACGACGCTTCCTTATCGGGAGCCGGAGTGATCGCCGATCGTTTCGACTTGGATGCCTTATTACATCTATCCGAAACTCACCAACCGAATCCTTCTTTCCGTCATTGGGTGAAACAGGCGGATTGGCTGATCCTGCGCGAGTTCCGCGAAGATCTGCTAATGGAAGAAATGCCTTCTTCCGTATGGCACCGTTTGTCGATGCAATGGGTGTATAGGGTGGCAAAGAACTTTTCGCTGTAGGAGATAGAGGTAATACTGAACGTATCTTTTTCGGTATACCTATATATTAATGTATGCGTACATATATATAATAAGCTTACGCAATGGAAGTTTAAGTGTCGATCTGAAATAAGGTATATGCAAAATCAAGGTTTGTAATTCTAAGGACAGGTTTTGTACATAGTAAGCTATTCAATTGATAAGAAAGAATATAATGATGTGAAAAAATCAATGAAAATAATTGCGGATAAAAAACTATTGCTTACTTTTGCTGAAGTATTTGACGATCGTACAAGCAAGCTGACAGATGAGAGGTCAGCATTCTATAAGATAGAACTTTAAATTACTTAGTATTAATATTAAATTTTTGATTATGAACAAAAAGTTTTCTACTTTGGTAGCCAGCGTTCTGTTGGCTGCAGGTGTTGGAAATGCAAATGCAGCAGTTACTGCAGGGTTTACCGCTTATCCGGGACCCTATACGGCTGTTTCTGTTACAGATGCAACGACTGCTTTCCAAGCAGGTTACGCTAAATCAATTCTTGGTAAAGGTTATTTCCAATTAGGTCTTTCAACTGGATCTTCAACTTACAGTGCTGATGGTGATGGTGTTTTAGCCATGATCCCTAACAGCAATGGAACTTACTCTTTAAAAATTGTAAAGGCTGCGGATCAAGAAGATTTGCGTTATACTCTGTGGACTATCCGTGTTTTAGGAAATCTGGTAGATGGTTACAGATATAGCTACATTAATCTTGGTACAAATCAGGTTTTGTCTTTTAGCTCAAATGATGTAATTAAAGCCGCTGCTGATGGTTCTGTAACAGTTCCTACTGATGCAACAAATGTCATTGCTGGTGGCGTTGCTGATTGGAAATGGGTAGATGCTCCGGATCCTGTAGGTGGTTTCAGACCGACTCATGCCGCTACTCTTTGGACTGCATTTGGTGCAAAAAAAGACTCTGTAATGACATTGGCAAAAGGTGCAACAAGTGGTATTACAGCTGTTAAGTATGCACTTAATAATAAGCCGACAAGTTTAGCAGAAGTAAAGGTTGTTCCTGTTGCTCCTAAGGCTGTTGTTCTGCAAGTTAATGATTTGAACTCAATGTTGTGGACTGGTTCTACAAATGGCAAATTGAAACTGACATTTACTCCAGACGTAAACAACAACGAATTTGCAAATGTATTAACTCAGAACTTGAAAGCTGAGTCTGCTGTAGGTTATCCGTTTAGAAACTTTAAATGGGATTTACCTGCATACGATGATACAAAGAGTGCAGGAGAGAATGCAGATGCAATGGAAGATGCATTGTTGAAATACAATCAACTATATAAAGATTTGAATGCGTATGAAGTTGCTCAACATCAGGCTACTTTTGCAAATGCTGTAAAAGCTCAGTTGGGAACAAGTGATGCAAACAAGGGAGATATCAATACATTCTTAGGAGATGTAAAGACTGCAGTTGCTACAGATTATGCTACAAGTTTGATTGCAGTAGGAAATCTGGCAACATCTGATAAAGCATATCTTGCTTCTGTAAAGACTGCTGTTATCGCTTTTATTAAGAGCGAAATGCCTAATGTAATGAATAATGGAAATGACGAAGCTTCTTTGAAGTCCGCTATCGAAGATGTTATTGATGAAATTGCAAATAAATCAACGTCAGAGATTACAGCATATGTAACAGGTTTAGCTCTTGATGCAAAGAAAGATGCAGCTAATGAAGAAAAAGAAAATGTCCGTCCATATTGGGATGCTCAGGGTTGGGTATCTTTGAAGACTGACGCTGGTAAGTATATCATGGTCGATACAGCTTACATGACATCTGACGCTGGTGATAAATATCTGAAGATTTCTGATGATAAAACATTTAAAGACCTGACAGCTAAGTCTAACGGTGAATCAATCAGTCCTATTTCTTGGACTCGTGAAGATATCAATGGTCGTTTCAACTTCCAGTTTGTATATCATCCGTATCAGGACTCTATCGTTATTCGTTCTGCTGGTTTTGCAACTTTGGCTGATGGTGAAGTGGCTACTTCTGTTTGGAAAGACCTTAGCTTGCCAGAAACAATGATTCCTGGAAAAACTATAGGCAATAATTCTAAAGAACGTAACCTTGTTAAGATTCAGGTTTTAGGTAATAGCTCACACCGCGAATTAACAATCGGTAATTCAGAATACGATCGTTTGATGAACCCGACTAACACAATTAATACTCGTATCAGCATCAACGGTTCATCTGAATATGTGAAGACAACTCTGCCTTCAGGTGTTTATTTCATGAATTTGTTCACAAATGATATTAGTAGAAAACAATTGAACGGTAAGTTTAATGTTATCAAATATTGTGGTGAAGATGGACAGGAATGGGTAAGCGAAGAAGTTTCTCAGTTGTTTGGTGCAGCTCAGGACTTTGGTCATATGCCTCGTGCACAGTGGGTTGTTGAACAGAATGAAGGTATTTCTGGTGAACAGACTATCAATATCGTAAACCGTGAATATCCTGAATATAATGCAAAAGGTGTTCAACTTTATCAGGCTGGCGATAAGTTCTTTGCTTTGTATTCTAGTGATGCAGATGTATTGAATACAAATGCTGCTATCGATACAGTATCTTTCTCTTTGGTATCCAAAGTTAGACCGGTTTCTGGTGTAAATACTAATAAATATTTGGGTTACTTCCAGATGTCTAAAGAAGATTTGGATAACAAAGTATTCAACTTCGATTATTTCTCTGGTATTAAATTAGGTAACTATGTAAATGTTAGTTCAACAGAAAGAGATACTACTGTATTTGTTGACTTCAAAGATCAGAAGACATATATCAAATTAGTTCCGGCTCCGGAAAACTATGCAAATATCGAATTCGGTTATCCAAGTGTTAAGGCAAATGCTCCTCAATTATATAAGAATGCTTATGTAATGCAGGTATTTGACGGTTCTAAATTGACTAATGACTTGAAATATGTTGTTAGAGATCAGCTGAATGAAATGACTTATGCTGTTTCTAATGTAGATAAGAAAGATGCTGTAGTATTCTTCCTGAAAGAAAATAATCAGTTGGTAAGTGAAGCAGGTGATACAACATGCTACTATGTATTGCAGGAAGCTAATAAAGCCATTGTGAATGCTAAGGGTGAACGTGTTTATACAGCTGATGACCAGTATCGTGTAGGTGTTCGTGATGTTTCTGGCAAATTTACAATGGAAGGAACTTGTGATGAAGTTCGTCTGTCAACATTTGCATTGAACGAAGATTTGTCACCTCTGTATAGAAGACTGGGTGTTTCTAATCCTGATGATAACTTCGCAGATCTTGATACTGCAAGAGCTAAGATCTACACAGTTAATAGCACTGCTAAAGAATATCTGTATGAAGATGCTTATAGCAAATATTCAAAAGATAAAGGCATTAACTTCTTAGGCCTTGAAGGTAAGGGTGATAATGCAAAATCAGCATTGTTCATTGATACTGCTTATGTACGCAATAACACAAACATGCCTCAGTATATGATTGCTGTTGATGTTACTCACAATGATGGTGAAAACTATTGTCCTTATGATCCGTATCATAACTCTGATGAATATCTGAAAGAACATCCGGAAGGTTGTCCTCACGCAATCAAACAGTCTCCGTTTACAATCGGTCGCTATTTGATCAACTCTTCAGACTCAATTGCTACAGCTGTTAATGGTAAAGATTATGTTTGGAATACAAACTACAAACGTTTGAACTTCGTTTGGGCTAAGCATGTTGGTGATACTTTGGTTATTTTACGTGGCGGTAAAGATATGGATATGAAGAAGGTTGTTGCTTCTGACTCTATCTTCCTGGGTGATAACTTACATAACACCTTATATGATGCAGATGCAGACTATGCAAATGCAAAAGTAAAAGCAATGCATTCTGCTCATAAGAATGGTATTAAAAATGCGGTATTCGCATTCCGTTTGGTTGACGATAAGAAAGATTGCGACTTCTTGATCGAATCAGAAGGTAACCACAAAATTCCGACTCCGGAACGTGCTGGTTGGGTTAAGATTCAGAATGGTGTTCCTGTAATTGCAAATTATCCTGGTGGATATAAAGAAGCAATTACAGATGCAGAAATCTTTAATATTGAACCGACAACAGAAACTCCGACTGCAAATGAAGGTATCTCTACTTCAGAAGTATCTATCGTAGCAGGTAATGGTGTTATTACTATCAAGGGCGCTGCAGGCAAGACTGTTGCTATTAGCAATATCCTTGGTCAGACAATCGCTAACACAATCCTTTCTTCTGACGATGCTACAATCGCTGCTCCTGCTGGTGTTGCTGTAGTTGCTGTTGAAGGTGAAGCTGCTGTTAAAGCAATTGTAAAATAAGGATAAAAGAATAATTAAATAGAAAATAGCTTCTCTACTCTTCCCTTCGGGGAAGGGTGAGTAGCCTGTGAAGGTGAACAGATTGGAGGCTGAATTTTAGTAATAAAAATAAAATAAAGTTCATCCGTGAGTATCCCTGTGAAGGGAGAAAATGGACAAAAAACAACCCCGGTGGTATTCAGTACCATCGGGGTTTTGTTTTTAAAGAGCTCCTGGAAACGGAGTTTATTATGTTTAATAGAAAAGTCGCCTTCCATAGAAGACGGCTCCTGCTTTATCTGTTTATTTTTTACTGCTTCAACGCCTGTTCGATATCCGCAATGATATCGTCCGCACTTTCGATACCGACAGAGAAACGGATCAGGTCGGGAGCGATACCCGCTTCCATCAACTGCTCGTCAGTCAGCTGGCGGTGTGTATGACTTGCCGGGTGAAGTACACAAGTACGTGCATCTGCTACGTGAGTAACGATAGCGGCCAGCTTTAGGCTATCCATGAACTTGATGGCAACCTCGCGTCCACCTTTCAGGCCGAATGACAGTACACCACAAGAACCGTTCGGTAGATACTTCTTTGTCAGTTCGTAATACTTATTACCTTCCAGATCTGGATAATTGACCCAGGCAACCTTGTCGCAGTTCTGAAGCCATTTAGCTACAGCCAACGCATTCTTACAATGCTGCGGCATGCGCAGGTGTAACGTTTCCAGTCCCAGGTTCAGCAGGAACGCATTTTGCGGAGACTGGATAGAACCCAGGTCACGCATCAACTGGCTGGTAGCCTTGGTGATATACGCCATTTTACCGAAAGTCTTTGTGTAAGTCAGGCCATGATAAGATTCGTCCGGTTGGCAAAGACCCGGGTATTTGTCGGCATGTGCTTCCCAATCGAAGTTGCCGCTGTCGACGATACAACCACCGACAGCAGTAGCATGTCCGTCCATATATTTTGTAGTAGAATGCGTTACGATATCGGCACCCCATTCAAACGGGCGGCAGTTGATCGGAGTGGCAAACGTGTTGTCGACAACCAGAGGAACGCCGTGCGTATGGGCGATACGGGCAAATTTTTCAATATCCAGCACCATTACGCCCGGATTGGAAATCGTTTCGCCAAACAATAACTTTGTATTCGGACGGAAAGCCTTGCCGATCTCTTCTTCGCTGGCATCCTGATCGATGAAAGTACATTCGATACCCAGTTTCTTCAATGTAACGGACAGTAAGTTATAAGTACCTCCGTAGATACCGGTTGCACTTACAATATGGTCGCCAGCTTCACAGATATTGAAACAAGCGAAGAAGTTTGCAGCCTGTCCCGAAGAAGTCAACATCGCTGCAACACCACCTTCCAACGCGGCGATCTTGGATGCTACGGCATCATTTGTCGGGTTTTGCAGGCGGGTATAGAAGTAACCGCTTTCTTCCAGGTCGAACAATTTAGCCATCTGTTCGCTGGTTTCATACTTGAATGTAGTACTCTGATAGATAGGGAGTACGCGCGGTTCTCCCTTTTTCGGCTGCCAGCCACCTTGCACACAGAGGGTTGCCGGCTTGAATGAATTGCTCATATTTTTTAGGTTTGTTATGTAATTATATTCTGCTGACAAAAGTAAAGAATAGTTTGTTCCATTTATACAAATATTCGATCAATTATAAAAAATCCACTATTGTTTCAAAATAATCTGTACCTTTGTGACCGATTTTGGTGTCGCAATTCCATATCTACGGAAAAGTGATGAAAAGGGAATCAGGTGCGAATCCTGAACAGACCCGCTGCTGTAAGCTCCGCCAAAGTCTTTGGGTACAACTCAATCCACTGTTCGCAATGAATGGGAAGGACGCCCAAAGATGGAGTAAGTCAGAAGACCTGCCAGAATGATTAGTTTAAAGCTTTCGAGGAATAAGGCTGATAAACATGTAAGTAAGGACTTTACCTTTTTATCCAGGTAGTTCTGTCTATCCATGTGCGTTATTATCTTTCATCGGAAGCATCAGTAAAACAATTAATGAATTTGATGGAATGAGAGGTTTCATGCACGTGCTTTTATTATTGATTTGTTTGTTTCCTGTGTCCCTGGCTGCACAGAATAAGGTTATTTTGTCAGGTGAAGTGAAGGAAAAAGACGGTACACCGCTTCCGTTGGTCACTGTGGCTATCGAAAATACGACAGCCGGTACTTATACCAACGACCAGGGACGTTATTCACTGGCGGTAACTCCCGGTAAACAGACGCTTATCGTAACTCTGCTGGGATATAATACAATAAAGACCACAATCGATATCCGTAAAAACAGGACGATGGATTTTGTTATGGAAGAAAATTCCGTAACCCTTAACTCCGTAGAAGTATATGGTAAAACCAAAACCCAACAAGTCAAAGAAGGAGCTTTTGCCGTAAATGCGTTGGATATTAAACCGCAGGTCAATTCTTTGAAAAATATCAACGAAATGGTCAACCGGACGACCGGTATCAAGATCCGGGAAGAAGGCGGGGTAGGTTCCGATTTCGACCTGTCTATCAACGGAATGTCCGGTAACTCTGTCCGTTACTTCATCGACGGGATGCCGTTGGATGCAAAGGGGAGTGGTGTTTCGCTAGCGAACTTGCCGGTCAATATCATTGACCGGATTGAAATTTATAAAGGCGTTGTCCCTGCCAACTTGGGAGCTGATGCGCTGGGGGGCGCTATCAATATTATCACCAACCAGGATAAGAAAAACTATCTGGATGTTTCGTATGGTATCGGTTCTTTCCATACGCATAAAGTAGACCTGAATGCACAATTCGTCGAACCAAAGACCTCTTTGATCATCAAGCCGACAATCGGGGTCAATTACTCGAAGAATGATTATATGATGAAAGGGGTTGAAGTATGGGATGAAGCCAACCGTAAGTATATTTCAGCCAATCGCCGACGCTTCCATGACGACTATTTCTCCTTACTGGGACAACTGGAAGTCGGCTTCGTCAATAAGTCATGGGCCGATGCTTTCTTTATCTCCGGCTCTTATACCAAAGTGGATAAAGAATTGCAGACCGGCTCGATCCAGAGTAAGGTGTACGGTATGGCGGAACGGCAGGTCGATGCCTGGAACCTCTCTGCCCGTTACCTCAAACATAACTTTCTGGTAAATAACCTCAAGCTGAATGCATCCCTTTCCCATACCTGGGATCATTCGCTGACGGTCGATACCGCCTTCCGTAAATATGACTGGGATGGCGATTATATAGAAAGTTCACGAAATGAAATAACCGGCCGCGACCGTTCGCTCCGTCATTATAAGCGTCCGTTGACCATTGTCCGTACAAACCTGGATTACCAGCTGAACAGGAACCATTCTTTTAACCTGAATTATCTGTTGAGCCGTACAGGAAATGACCGGTATGATGAGATCGATACCGAGTTCGAACCATCGAATGATGTGTTGGCCAAACATATCCTGGGCTTGTCTTACAACCAGTCATTCTTCAACGGAAAGATGGATAATACCTTTTTCGTAAAAGACTATATCAACCATCTGAATATTCAACAGCAAGACCTGTACTGGATCACCGGTTCCCGCGAAGCTTCTTCCTCGACTAAGAACAATGTTGGTTACGGTGTCGGTACCCGTTATTCTTTTTGGGAAGAGTTGGCGTTGAAAGCTTCATTTGAACATAGTGTCCGTCTGCCGTTAGCCAGGGAGTTACTCGGTAACGGGACAACTATTTATCCGAATGTGAAGTTGAATCCGGAAAGTAGTAATAATGTCAATCTGGGAACTTATGGAAGCGTACGCTTGGCTCCCGGACATCTCTTGTATTATGAAGCCAATGCATTTTACCGGGATGTGAACGATTATATCCATGCGGTAGTCTCAGAGTCGGAAGGTATGATGCAGTATGAAAATGTTTCCAGTGTAGACATAAAGGGTGTTGAAGGTGAAGTGCGTTATAACTGGAAAGATTACCTGCAGGCAATTGTCAATTGCAGCTATCAGGATGCCCGCGATAAACAAAAGTACAGGGCAGACGGAAAACCGTCTATCTCTTATGATAATAAAGTGCCGAACCGCCCTTGGCTGTTCAGTAACGCCGAGCTGAATTTTATCCTTCGCGACCTGTTCCAAAAGAATAGTAAGATCCGTGTAGGATATAACTATCAGTATGTCCATTGGTTCTTCCTGACCTGGGAAGGTTACGGCGTATTAGAAAGTAAATCGAAAATTCCGACACAACATCTGCATAGCGCAGTTCTTTCGTATTCATGGAATAAAGAGCGGTATAATATATCATTGGAATGTAATAACCTCTTTGATAATACCCTCTACGATAATTATATGCTTCAGAAGCCGGGACGTTCGTTCTTCTGTAAATTCAGATTATTCATTAATTAAATTATATATGAGATGAAAAAGTTTCAATTATTTGCCTGCGCATTTACTGCAACATTATTTAGTTTATCTTTTAATGCTTGTTCGAGTGATGATCCGGAGATCGAACCCGAAAAGCCTGGAGTTCCTGAAGTACCTGAAACACCTGAAACACCTGAAACTCCGGAAGATCCCGAAGAACCGGAAGCTTCTACCACCCACTTTGACCTTTGGGTAACGGTAGGTGCCACAGGTGGTATGGGATCTACCGATGCTATTTTGGTAAAGAGCGTGGACTCATTGAAGGAACAGCCTACTATCGACTTTAAGAATGACGGAGTGGATGTTACAGCAACTATAAAGGAAGAAACGATCTACAAAGGGAAATACTATTATCAGGTTCCGGTTTCTGCAGACCGTTTTTCAAAATACCAGATTGTAGGCAATAAGCTGATAACTGTTTTTGAACAGAGGTTTGTTAAGAACACATTCAAAGATCGTCGTTACACACATGCCTGGATAGATGATAAGACTTTGGTGATCATGGCTGCCAACGGTTCGGCTGATAAGGTGATCTGGACAAAATTGAATGCTGAAGACATGAGGATACTGGATGAAGGCGAATTGAGTCTGGAAGTTCCGGAAGGAGATAAATTCAGTACATCCGGTCTGGCAAAGTATAGAAAGTCAGACGATAAGATCATCTATTTCTTCCAGCATAAGAAAGAAACCAAAAACTTCTACGCAGCCTTTATCAATGCCAAAGATATGAGTGTAGAAAAAGAAGTAATGGAAGACCGTGCCGAAATGATGGCTGGG
>ULWH01041358.1_pt1 | contig 16372 bp, 10 predicted proteins | sample 1960201 | NCBI WGS metagenome assembly ULWH01 (sample SAMEA4835808, study PRJEB28245) | human gut metagenome | biome: gut microbiome; material: fecal sample | place: Denmark | collected 2008
CGCCTCCGGCGGCCCAATCTTTTCTCTCGCAAGAGAAAAGATTGGGGAGAAAAGAGTGCTTGGACGCGTTTGGCGCATGCTGCCTCTGAATTCAGGCGAGCCCCTATTTTTCGGGTGTCGTTCCACACGATAGTCACCTTACGGGCGTTTGACTACGCGCCGCCTGATACGGGGGTATCGGATTTGCAGCTAGTTGCCGTAGAATATTTGCTATCAATAGAAGGTGCAGTCTGAGTTTGTCAGGCTGCACCTTTTTGCGAGGGGGCTATTCTGCTTGGCAGGCAGCTTGGAACTGTTCTGGTGTCATGCCGCGGGGGATGGCGGTGCGGGGGATGAGGAGGGGATCGGTGCCGGTCAGGTAGGTGCCGTCGAAGGTGCGCACGCCGTAGGCGTAGAACCAGCCGGCGGCGGTGCGGGTGCGCTCAGTGCATTTACCGTTCGGGTAAGAGACGGCGGTGGGGACGCGCCCGCAGGCGAGGGTCAAAGCGAGCTTGCTGCGCAGCAGCTCACAGACGAGCTCCGGCCAGCCCATGGCCGCCATATTTTTATGGCTCCAGCCGTGGCTCTGGATGCTGACGAGACCGGACTGCGTCAATTCGCGCAGCTGCGGCTGCGTCAGCTTGTGGGGCCCCCCGATGTCGCCCGCGATCATGAAGATCGTCGCTTTCATATGGTACTTCTGCAGCAGCGGCAGAAGCAGCGTGTAATTGTCGTCGTATCCATCGTCAAACGTCAGGATGACCGGCTTTTCATAACGCTCGAGGTGCGCAAGATCCTCAAAAAAGATCGTCTCATATCCATTCTCGGACAGATACTGCAGCTGCTGCTCCAGCTCCGCCGGCCGGACGAACAGGTGTTCCTCGCCCCAGCAGTCGTCGCCGACCGCATGGTACATGAGGACCGGGACCTGCCGCCCGATCTCCGACGGCGCGAGCCGCGCGAGAGAATGTACGTGCAGCAGGATGAGCAGCAGCAAAGCCGCGGGGAGCAGCAAGATCCACTTTTTCTTCACGCGTGCAGCTCCTGTGTGCCGTCCTGCGGGAAGGAGACGATGGCCTTGAACAGATCGCCGTCGATCTCCAGCCGGAACGAGCCGCCCTGCAGCTCGGTCAGGCTCTGCGCGATGGACAGGCCCAGACCGCTGCCCTCCGTATGGCGTGAGCGGTCGCCGCGCACGAAGCGGGCCATCAGCTCCTCCGCGGGGATGTTCAGCTCGTATTTGGAGATGTTTTTGAACGTGATCGTGACGATCCCGGCATTTGCGCTGCTCTCAAAATATACCCGCGTGCCGGGCATGGCGTATTTGCAGATGTTCGAGAACAGATTCCCCAGCACCCGGGACAGCAGCTGCCCGTCCGCCTGGATCTTCGGCTGCGAGGGCGCGGGATGGAACACGGGCTCGAGCTGCGCGGCCTCGAGCTTTTCGAGATAATCGCCCGCCAGCTGGCTCAGCAGCACGTTCACGTCCGTCCGCGCCAGATGCACCGGCAGGCAGCCGGACGAGGCCTTCGACGCCTCGACCAGATCCTCCGTCAGCTTCTTGAGCCGCGCGGACTGCCGGTGCAGCACGTCCACGTATTCCTTCGCCTTCTCCGGCTGGATGTCCTCTTTTTCGAGAAGATCGACGTAGTTGACGATGGAGGTCAGCGGCGTCTTGATGTCGTGGGAGACGTTGGTGATGAGCTCTGTCTTCATGCGCTCGGCGCGTGTCTGCTCGTCGACGGCCTTCTGGATGCCGGACTGGATGCTCTGCAGATTTTCCTCGTGCTTTTTGAGCGCGGGCAGCCAGCGGGGGATGGGCTTGCCCTTGTAATCGGTCTGGCCGTCGGCGATGGCCTGCCCTTCCTTCTGCAGGAGCTTCAGGCTGGAAGCCAGATACAGGATCCCGACGGTCAGCACGCCGCGGGAGAACAGCCACCAGAGCGCCGCCGCAGAACTCCCGTCAAACATCAGAAGCAGATCGATGAAGCAGAAGCCTGCCCAGATCAGCATTGTCCGCCAGACCATCGGGATGCGCCCGAGCCCCCGGAAGATCCACGCGAAGACCATGTAGACGATCGTGTTTTTGAAAAAGCCCGGTGCCTTTGCACGGCCCGCAACGCTCAGGATGAGCGTCAGCGCCAGAGCGGCAGTCCCGAAGATGAGGAGGATGTAATACCAGCCGTTGATGTACCAGATTTCGCTGACGAATGTAGCCCATGCGTAGAACAGGAAGATGAGCAGGAGAGCAAACAGATCGAGCGGGATCTTGTTGAGCCAGCACTGATAGATGCCGTCCACGCCCTCCTTATGTCCCATGGCGCACAGGAGGAAAATGAACAGGAACAGGCAGACCGCAAGAAGCAGCACAGCCAGCACGATCAGCAGATAGCGCGCACTGATGAGCCGTTCGACCCACGTCATAATATACAGCGCGGAGTCGCGCGGGGCGAGCGGGCTTTTGAGGTAGGCCTGATAGACCGCCGTGACTTCGCTGCCGTCGTCCAGCAAAGTGGTCATGTCCTGCTGATAATAGGCGGAAGCCTTGCCGGTATAATCGTCTTTGTTCAGAGCGCCGGTGCTGAACAGGATCTTGCCGGTGTCTTTGTCGGTGAGCTTGAAGTAGATATTGGAGGCGAGCGGGTCATAGCGCTCGCGGAGCAGGTCGCGCGTGATCTTGTCGTCGTCGACCCAGGCATGCAGCGCCGTCCAGCCGTCGCCGTTCGTCTGCTGGAGGATCTCGTTTTCCGCGATCTGGCGCACCTGCTCGCCGCCGTCAGCGTAGGCGCCGTAATTGAGAAGATACGCGGTACCCAGCGCAGACGCGGCAAAAAGAATTGCGAACACGACCAGCAGCGCGATGGCCGTGCATTTGACCCAGAGTTTTCCGTAGAGCTGTTTCATTGCCTGTCTCCTTCCAGCTTGTAGCCCTTACCCCAGACGACCTTCAGGTAGCGGGGGTTGGACGGGTCGATCTCCAGCTTCTCGCGCAGATGGCGGATGTGTACCGCCACGGTGTTGTCGATCCCGACCGGGGCCTCGTTCCACACGGCACTGTAGAGCTCCGCGGGCGTATAGACCTTGCCGGGGTGCTGCATGAGATAGTAGAGAATGTCGTATTCCTTCGGCGTGAGCGCGACCGGCTCGCCGTCGAGCGTGACGCGCTTGGCGTCATGGTCGAGCTCGATCCCGCCGACCGAGATGACCGACGGCGCCTTGACCGCCGCGCCCAGCTGCAGGAAGCGGCGCAGCTGCGATTTGACCCGCGCCAGCACCTCCACGGGGTTGAAGGGCTTTGTGATGTAGTCGTCCGCGCCCACGCTCAGCCCCAGAATCTTGTCTGAATCCTCGGATTTGGCCGTGAGCAGGATGACGGGGATGTTGGAAAACTCGCGCAGCTTCGCCATGGCCGTGATCCCGTCCATGCCGGGCATCATGATGTCCATCAGCGCCAGCTGCACCGGCTCCTCCCGCACGATCTTCAGCGCGTCCGCGCCGGTATAGGCCGTGTGGACGCAGTAGCCGTCGGCTTCCAGATAAATTTTTAAAGCCGCAACGATATCTTCCTCATCGTCGCAGACCAGAATATGCTGCATAGCGTGTTCCTCCGTCTTCTTCTCTGTGTTATCATCATATCCAAAATCCCATGAACAAACAAGCGGCAAACAGATTAAGATTTAATGAAGAACCGCCTTCCCAAGGCTCCTCTTGTCAAGGGGGGCTGGCCCGAAGGGCCTGAGAGGTGAGTCCCGCCGCAGCGGTCAGAGGGAGGCTTTGAATCTGCGCATCGCACTTGGCTCCCCTTCCAGGGGAGCTGTCAGCTGCAGGCTGACTGAGAGGTCGCCGCAAATTCGCAACTGCCTCATGTCTCCGACGGCCCTATCTTTTCCGTCTTGCCGGAAAAGATAGGGGAGAAAAGGGGCGCTGGGTTACGGTTTGGTGCTTCCTGCCTCTGAATTCAGGCGGGAACCAGTGTTTCGGGCGTCGTTCCACACGATAGTCACCCTACGGGCGTCATACTACGCGCCGCCTGATACGTGAGTATCAGGTTTGCAACTAGTTGCCGTAGAATATTTGCAGTCAATAAAAGGTGCAGACCAAGTTTGCTGGTCTGCACCTTTTTGCGGGGGAGGCTTTGCTTGTATGCGGGAAACCGCCGAAGGTGTGAAAAACTACTTCCAAAGGCCGGAAAAGAATGATACAATGGGGGAGAGGTGATCAAATGCTGAAGGTTTTTCTGGTGGAGGATGAATGCGTCGTGCGGGAAGGGCTGCGCGAGTGCATCGACTGGGCGCGGTACGGCTTTGAATTCTGCGGCGACGCGCCGGACGGCGAGCTGGCGCTGCCGCAGATCCGCAAGCTGCGCCCGGACATCCTGATCACGGACATCAAAATGCCGTTTATGGACGGGCTGGCGCTCAGCAAACTCGTCTGCGCGGAGCTGCCGGAGACAAAAATCATTCTCATCAGCGGCCACAACGACTTTGAATTCGCGCAGGAGGCCATTGAGATCGGCGTGGAGCAGTATCTGCTGAAGCCCGTGACGAAAAGCTCCCTGCTGAAAACGCTGGAGGATGTCAGCCGGAAGATCGACGAGGAACGCGAGCAGAAGGCCTATCTGCGCCGCTTCCAGCAGGAGGGGCGGGAGTATGAGCAGTATGCCCGCCGCAAGTTCTTCGAGCAGGTCACCTCCGGCTCTTTGCGCGTGTCGGAGATCTATGAGCAGGCCAAAAAGCTGCAGATCGATATCGACGCCGAGGGCTACACCGTCATTTTGCTGACGCTGCAGAGCCGGGGCGCGGCGGAATATTCCCAGACGCTGGCCGACCGGCTCGAGGAGCTGATGGCCTACCTGCTGCGCTACGGCGAGTATCTGCTGTTCCGCTGCAACCTCATGACCTACTGCATCATCGTCAAGGGCAGCGGCGCAGGCCTGAACGACGCCGTACACCGCTGTCTGGAAAACATCCAGCGCCGCTGCGGCGGCGACGAGGCGCTCGCCTGGTACGCGGCAGTCAGCGACCCGGTCGCCCGCCTGAGCGAGCTGCCCGGCTGCTACGCCCGGGCGCACACGATCCTGTCCTACCGGCATCTGCTGCCCGAGCAGCATGTCCTGACGGCGGACGTGCTGAAAAAGCCGCAGCGCGGCGGGCTTTCGGAGCTCGACGAGGTCGACGCCAGCAAGGCCGACCCCGCCATCATCCGCAGCTTCCTGCAGACCGGCATGCGTGAGGAGATCCCGGATTTCGTGTCGGAATACCTCTCGTCCTTCGGAAACGCGCTCAACTCTCTGCTGTTCCGGCAGTATGTGCTGCTGGAGCTGCGCTTCAGCGCCATCCGCGCGGCCAAGAGCTTCGGCTATTCGCAGGAGGAATTCCTGCGTCCGCTCGAGCCCGCGCAGGCGCGCGCGGTGGACGCCGACCTGCCGGAGCTGAAAAAGAGCTGCGCCGCATTTCTGCGCCGCGCCATCGAGCTGCGCGAGGAGGAATCCGGCAACCAGTATAAATCCATGCTCAAGCGGGCGCTGCACTATATCGACCAGAACTACACCGACGAAAATCTCTCCCTCAACGCCGTGGCGAAGGCCGCCAATATCAGCCCCAACTATTTTTCCGGCGTTTTCAGCCAGGAGATGGGGCAGACGTTCGTCGAATACCTGACGGAAAAGCGGATGGCCCGCGCGAAGGAGCTGCTGCGCTATTCCGGCAAGCGCTCGAGCGAGGTGGCCTACGAGGTCGGCTACCGCGACCCGCGCTACTTCAGCTTCCTGTTCAAAAAGACGCAGGGCTGCACGCCGAGCAGCTACCGCGCGGGAAACGGAGACGGCCATGAGGCGAAGTGAGGCCCATCGCTCGCTCGACGGAAAGCTGCGGCGGCTGCTGTGGAGCATGCTGCTGCTTGTCTGCGTGATTTTGGTGGCGACGCTGGCGATTTTGCTTCTGCACAACCACCAGTATTCCATCGTCACGGCCAATATCGTCCGCGCCTCCCAGTTCAACCAGAACTTCAAGGAGGACGTCGACCTCAAAATGTATTACTACGTCATCGACAGCACCTACGGCGAGACGCTGCCGCTGCAGGAGGTCGACGAGGCGACCGCGCTCGCGCAGGAGCTGCTGGCCGGCACGCAGGACCGGCAGAGCCGGAAGGCCATCACGAGCGCGATCAATCTCTGTGAAAATCTGCGCGAGCGCATCCTGCAGATCACCGAGACCGAGGGCTATGACGCCCGCATGGAGCAGCTCGAGTCCAACGTCTATATCCTCACCGAGCTCATCCAGCAGTATTTCTATACCTATCTCTACCACGAGGCCGGGTATCTCGATTCTCTGCAGGCGGCGCTCACGGCCAGACTCTGGCTCGAGCTGGGGCTGGTCGCCGTGGGCGCGCTGGTGCTCGTGGGCGTGCTCATGCGCCGCTCGGCGGCCATCAGCCGCAGCATCACGCAGCCGATCTACGCTCTGCGCGAGCGCGCGCAGTCGATCGGCCGGGGCGACATTGCCGCGCGGGAGCCGGTCGTGGCCGAGGATGAGACGCTGCAGGCGCTCAGCAGCAGTCTCGAGCACATGGCGCAGCACCTGCAGCAGCAGATGGAGCTCAACCGGCAGGAGCAGGATAAGCTCCGCGCGATGGAGCTGGCCCTGCTGCAGAGCCAGATCAACCCGCATTTTCTCTACAACACGCTCGATACCATCATCTGGCTCGTGGAGACCGGGAAGAACGAACAGGCCGTCGAGATGGTCACGAGCCTTTCGAATTTCTTCCGCAGTTCCCTGAGCCAGGGCCGAGATATCATCACCCTCGGCGAGGAGGAGATCCACGTGCGCAGCTATCTGGAGATCCAGCAGGTGCGCTACCGGGATATCCTGCGCTATGAGATCCATGTCCAGCCGGAGCTGCGCGGCTGCGTGCTGCCGAAGCTGACGCTGCAGCCGCTGGTGGAGAACGCGCTCTACCACGGCATCAAGCTCCGCCGCGGCCTCGGCTGCATTCTGGTCGACGCCGCGCAGGAGGATGATCGCGTCCGCATCACGGTCCGCGACGACGGTGCGGGCATGCCGCCCGAGCGCCTGCAGCAGCTGCGGCAGAGTCTCGATACCGAGGAGCAGGTCGGCTTCGGCCTGCGGACGGTCTACCGGCGGCTGCGGCTGCTGTACGGGGAGCAGTGCTCCATGGAACTGGAAAGCGAGCCGGGCGCCGGGACGACGGTCACACTGCGCTTTCCCATCAGAAAGGAGGCCGGGGCATGAGGCGGCCGATACTGCTGCTGAGCCTTGTGCTGCTGCTGGGTCTTGGCGGCTGCATGCCCTACGTCCGGCAGACGCCGGAGGAGGAGACGACGCTCATTACCGTCGGCTTCTCGCAGGTCGGCGCGGAATCGGACTGGCGCGTGGCCAATACTGAGTCCATGCGTGAGAGCCTGAGCGAGGAAAACGGCTTCGAGCTCCTGTTTGACAACGCCCGCCAGAAGCAGGAAAACCAGTTCAAGGCCATCCGCACCTTCATCCAGCAGGACGTGGACTATATCGTCCTCGCCCCCGTCACCGAGACTGGCTGGGAAAGCGTGCTGGAGGAGGCCCGCGCGGCCGGGATCCCGGTCATCATCGTCGACCGGCAGGTGGAGGTGGACGATCCGTCGCTCTACACGAGCTGGGTCGGCTCCAACTTCCGCAAGACCGCCGACGCGGCTGTCGCCTGGCTTTCCGAAAAGCTCAAGGCGGACGGCAGGGAAGACGCCGTGCAGATCCTGCACCTGCAGGGGACGCCCGGCTCCACGGCGCAGCTGCAGCGCAGCGCCGCGCTCGAAGCGGGCGTGGCCGCCCACGCGGACTGGACCATCGCCGCGCAGCTGAACGGCGATTTCACGCAGGCAAAGGCATATGAGGAGACGATCGCCTATCTGCAGAGCAGCCCCGCGCCGGACGTGGTCTACTGCGAAAACGACAACATGTGCTTCGGCGTCATGCAGGCGCTGGACGAGCTGGGCATCGCCTACGGCGATGGCAGCGTGACACTCATTTCCTTTGACGCGGGGCGGACGGCGCTTTCCTACTGCAAGGACGGGAAGATCGACCTGTGCGCCGAGTGCAATCCGCTCCACGGCCCGCGCGTGCGCGCGCTCATCGAGCAGCTCGCGCGCGGCGAAACGCCAGAAAAGCTCTCCTACATGCCCGAAGCCCTCTTCACCGCCGACACCCTCACCGCCGAGCTCCTCGAAAGCCGCGTGTACTAAGGCTCCCCTTCCAGGGGAGCTGTCAGCAAAGCTGACTGAGAGGCTGCAGCAAATTTGCAACTAGTTGCCTTAGAATATTTGCCACAAATAGAAGGTGCAGCCTGAATTTGTCAGGCTGCACCTTTTTGCATTGGATTTCTTATGGATTTGCACGCACCCAAGGCTCCCCTCTCAGGGGAGCTGTCACCGAAGGTGACTGAGAGGTTGTAACAAATTTGCTGCGACCTCTCCGTCTCGGCTTCGCCGAGCCACCTCCCCTGAAAGGGGAGGCTTTGGACCTGCGCACCCTCATGCCTTCCCCTATGAGGGGAAGGTGTCACGGCGAAGCCGTGACGGATGAGGTGGGGGCAGTCTCGTTTTATCCGCTCTGCCGCTGATACAGTGTCCACGGCAGCTTCACGCTCTGGCAGGGCTGGCAGCGGATCTGGGTGAGGAGGTTTTCGGCGGCGGCGCGGCCCATGGCGTGCGGCTCGTGACCGGCGGAGGTGATGCTGACGGGGCCGAAGGTGCTGTAGTAGCTGTTGTCGAAGCTCACGATGGCGACGTCCTCCGGCACGCGCTTGCCCACGCGCAGGAGCGTCCGGATCAGGTGGAACGCGATCTCGTCGTTGTAACAGACGACCGCCGTGCAGCCGCCCAGCTGCTGGCGCAGAAAGGCCCGCAGCAGCTCCTCGTCCTGCAGCTCCACGAGCTGATGGCGCTGGAAGCTCGAAAACCAGAGGAAATTTTCATCCAGCGGGAAAAGCCCCGCGTCGCGCATCGCGCAGACCACGCCGTGATACCGCTCTGGCCCCTGCGCATCGTCGGATTTGAAGATCCCGGCGATTTTTTTATGCCCGCTGCGGATCAGATGCCCGGCCAGCAGATACCCGCCGCCGTAATTGTCGTCGCCGACGCAGAAGGCGTCGGTGATCTCCCGGCAGCTCCCGTGCAAAAACGTCATCGGCAGCCCGCGCTGCCGGAGCGCCTGATAGAGCTCCGCGTTCGGGTTGGGCAGCGCCGTCTTGCATCCCTCGACCAGGATCCCCGCCGGGGGATCGAGCAGCAGCTGCTGCAAAATATCCCGCTCGCGGCGGATGGAGTTTTCCGTGGCGTGGATGACGACGGAGAAGCCCTGCGCGGAAAGGCAGGCCTGCACGTCCTTGAGAAGCGAGGGGAAGATGTAGTCGCTCAGCGAGGTCGCGATCACGGCGATCCGCCGGTCCTGCCGCGCGGCGGCCGGGCAGAGAAAGCTGCCGCTGCCGCGCCGCTTTTCAATGAGTCCCTCCTGCTCCAGTACGGCCAGCGCCTGCCGGAGCGTCTGGCGGCTGACGGAAAGCTTCGCGGCAAGCGCCTGCTCGCCCGGCAGCTTCCGCTGCCCGTCTGCATACCACTGCGGCAGCGCCGCCCGCAGCTCCTGCACCAGCTGCTCATATTTTGGCGTCATCGGTACCCACCTCCTATGCTGCCTCTATTGTATCACAGGCGCGGGGTGGGGAGCGGGACGGATTTGTTCGTTTTCTTTGGAACCTCCGGCGGCCGGGCGAAAGAAATCCTGCCTTTTCGCGGACAAGCTGAAAATATTCCAAAAATATTTCGGAAATTTTCAAACAGACAGAGGAAAAATTTTAACAGATACCACAGAAACACCGTCGTTTTGTCCGGAGCGTACAAGCCGCCGTTTCCCGTGTCCGACACCCGGGAGCGGAAGAAATCAAACAAAACAGGCCCAAAAACCGGAGAAAAACAAAATGTTCCGCGCAAGATCTCGCGGTCGGCCGGAAAAGCTGTCCGTTTCCGGCCGGGAAGCTTCCAAAGCTGTCTGCGCGCTGCGCCGAATTTGTGCCGGGACTTGTTCGTCAGATTGATTTCCGCCTGTCTGCACGCTTAAATAGAGCCATGACAGGCGAAAGCCTGCGGCAAACCGACACAAATTTTGAAAGCGAGGAAAACACAATGAAAAAGATTCTTGCTCTGCTCCTGGCGGTCGCCATGATCGCCGCCTTCTGCGCCTGCGCGCAGCAGTCCGCCGACACGGCCCCGGCCGCCTCCACGGATACCGCCGCCGAGACCACCACCGACACCACTGCTGAGACTCCCGCCGCTTCCGACGGCGCGCTCATCAAGGTCGGCATCATCAACAACGACCCCAACGAGTCCGGCTACCGCACCGCCAACGACAAGGACCTGAAGGCCATGTTCACCGAGGAAAACGGCTATGACGCTTCCTTCGCCTACAGCCTGAAGAACGACGAGCAGATCGCTGCCGCCCAGAAGTTCATCCAGGACGAGGTCGACTACCTGCTCATCTCCGCTGCCGGTACCTCCGGCTGGGATTCCGTCCTGCAGGACGCGCAGGCCGCCGGCATCCAGGTCATCCTCTTCGACCGCACCATCGACGCTGACGAGAGCCTCTATGTCGCTTCCATCGTCTCCGACATGGCCAAGGAAGGCCAGACCGCTGTTGACTGGCTCGCTTCCCAGAACCTCGAGACCTACAACATCATCCACATCCAGGGCGTCATGGGCTCCGCTGCCCAGATCGGCCGCACCGGCGCGCTCGACGAGCAGGTCGCTGCCAACGACAACTGGAACATGGTGACCCAGCAGACCGCTGAGTGGAACGCCGAGACTGCCCAGCAGATCGTCCAGTCCGTCATCGACTCCGGCAAGGAATTCAACGTCATCTACGCGGAAAACGACGACATGGCCAAGGGTGCTGTCGCGGCTCTGGACAAGGCGAACATCTCCCACGGCGTGGGCAAGGACGTCATCGTCATGGGCTTCGACTGCAACAAGTGGGCGCTTGAAGAGCTGCTCGCCGGCAACTGGAACTACGACGGCCAGTGCAACCCCTTCCAGGCTTCCTACATCGACGCCATCATCAAGGACCTGCAGGCCGGCAAGGCTCCCGCTGAAAAGACCATCATCATGGACGAGAAGGGCTTCGATGCTTCCACCATCACGCAGGAAGATGTCGACAACTACGGCATCTGATCTGACACACAACATCGCATAATCAAAAATTCGGCTGCGTGCGGCACGGCGTATATGGAGCATTCCGTGTACCCGCGCTGCACGCAGCATGCCACTATGGAGGCGAATACGATGCAGGAAACAGCTTTACTGGAATTGCGGGGGATCTGCAAATTCTTCCCCGGCGTCCGCGCGCTCGACGGTGTGGATTTTACCCTGTGCAAGGGTGAGATCCACGCGCTGATGGGCGAGAACGGCGCGGGCAAATCCACGCTCATCAAGGTGCTCACGGGCGTGTATTCCAAAGACGAGGGCACCATTTCCATGGAAGGAACGCCCGTACAGATCCGCACGACGCAGGACGCGCTCAAGGCGGGCATCAGTACGGTTTATCAGGAGATCACCCTCTGCCCGAATCTGACTGTGGCGGAGAATCTATATATCGGCAGGACCAAGGGCGCCTTTACCAACTGGCGCAAGATGAACGCGGACGCAAAGAAGCTTCTCAGCTCCCTCGGCATCCCCGCCGCGCCCACGCAGCAGCTGTCGAGCTGCTCCATCGCCGTGCAGCAGATGGTCGCCATCGCCCGCGCGGTCGATATGGAGTGCAAGGTGCTCATCCTCGACGAGCCGACGTCGTCTTTGGACGAGCAGGAGGTCGAAAAGCTCTTTAAGCTCATGCTGGACCTCAAGTCCCGCGGCGTCGGCATCATCTTCGTCACGCACTTCCTCGAGCAAGTCTACGCCGTCTGCGACCGCATCACGGTCCTGCGCGACGGCAAGCTCGTCGGCGAGTACAAGATCGCGGAGCTGCCGCGCGTGCAGCTCGTGTCCAAGATGCTCGGCAAGGAGCTCGACGATCTGTCTGAGATCAAGACCGAAGGCGCCGAGGACGCGCTGGAGAACGCAGAGGTCGTCTATGAGGCGTCCGGGCTTTCCAGCGCGGCCGGCGTGCGCCCGTTCGATTTCTCCATCCGCAAGGGCGAGGTCAACGGCTTTACGGGCCTGCTCGGCTCCGGCCGCAGCGAGTCCGTCCGCGCGATCTTCGGCGCGGACCACGTGTCCAGCGGCACGGTCAAGATGGGCGGCAAGCTGGTGAAGATCACCTCGCCGCTCGCGGCCATGAAGCACGGCATCAGCTACCTGCCCGAGGACCGCAAGCGCGACGGCATCATCGGCGATCTTTCCGTGCGCGACAACATCATCCTCGCCCGCCAGGTGCTCGACGGCTTCTTCCATCCCATCTCCAAGGCCAAGGCCGAGAAGTATGCCGAGGAGTACATCAGGCTCCTGAGCATCAAGACGGCCTCGACCGATACCCCCATCAAGTCGCTCTCCGGCGGCAACCAGCAGAAGGTCATCCTCGCGCGCTGGCTGCTGGCCAATCCCGTCTATATGATCCTCGACGAGCCGACGCGCGGCATCGACGTCGGCACGAAGGTCGAGATCCAGAAGCTCGTGCTGCAGCTGGCCGCCGAGGGCAAGAGCGTGACATTCATCTCGTCCGAGATCGACGAGATGCTCCGCGTCTGCTCCCGCCTCGTCGTCATGCGCGACCGGCAGGTCGTCGGCGAGCTGCGCGGCAGCGACCTAAACCAGAGCAGCATCATGAAAACCATCGCCGGAGGTGAACAGGCATGAACGAAACGACACAGAAGCGGCAGGGGAACTTCCTGACCCGCCTGGTGCGGAAGCAGATCTTCATCCCGCTGGCAGCGCTCTTGCTGCTGATCGTATTCAACCTCATCGCGGACCCCTCCTTCTTTGCCATCACGCTGAAGGAAAACAGCCTCGGCGATCTGGTCCTGACGGGCAACCTCATCACCATCCTTGACAACGCCTCCGAGCTCGTCATCCTCGCCATCGGCATGACGCTCGTCACCGCGGCCTCCGGCGGACAGGATATCTCCGTCGGCTCCGCCATCGCCATTGCGGGCAGCGTCGTGCTGCGCGTGCTGTGCGGCACGAATTCCCGCCCGGATACCCTGCAGGCGCCCATCATCGTGGCGTTTTTGGCCTGCTGCGTTGTCTCGATGCTTTTCGGCGCGTTCAACGGCACGCTCGTCGCCGTCTTCAAGATCCAGCCGATGGTCGCGACCCTGATCCTCTATACCGCCGGCCGCTCCATCGCCGCCTGGATCAACAACAACGAGCTGCCCATGATCTCCGACCCGTCCTTCGCCTACTACGGCAACTTCCTGCCGGGCGTGGCGGTGCCGACGCCGATCTTCATCGCCGTCATCTGCATGATCCTCGCCTGGGCGCTGCTGCGGTTCACGAACATCGGCCTGTACTCGCAGGCTGTCGGCATCAACGCCAGCGCCGCGCGGCTCAACGGCATCCATCCGCAGTTCGTGAAGTTCCTGACCTACGTCATCCTCGGCCTGTGCGTGGCCGTGGCGGGCTTTATCAAGGTCAGCCGCTTCTCCACCATCAACTACTCCGTCGTGGCCAAGGACATCGAGATGGACGCGATCTTGGCCGTCGCCCTCGGCGGCAACGCGCTCTCCGGCGGCAAGTTCAACATCTGGGCCTCCGTCCTCGGCGCATATGTCATCCAGTTCCTCACTACCACGCTCTTTAAATTCAACGTCGTTTCCAGCGCCCTGCCCGCCTACAAGGCCGTCGTGGTCATCATCCTCGTCGTGCTGAGCGCGCCGACCGTCCGCGAAAAGCTCGAGGCGCTCAAAAAGCGGCACAGGACCGAAGAAAAGAAGGAGGCCGGCACCCATGCGGAATAAAACCAACCATACGCCGCTCACGCGCGGAAGCCGCCTGACGGACGCAAAGCTGCTGCTCATCATCACGATCTGCGTCTTCGTCGTCATGTATCTGTGCGCGGTATTGTTCCTCGGCTCGGGCTTCAAAAAGCCGCAGACCTTCTTCAATATCCTCAACGAAAACGCGGCCCTGCTCATTCTTTCCTGCGGCATGAGCCTCGTCATGATCACGGGCGGCATCGACATCTCCGTCGGCACGCTCACCGCGCTCGTGTGCATGAGCTGCGCGGTCAATCTGGATTTCCATGGCGGCACGGTCCTGACGGCCATCCTGCTTGCGCTCGGCATCGGCACGGCTTTCGGCCTCGTGCAGGGCTTTCTGATCGCGTATCTGGAGATCCAGCCCTTCATCGTCACCCTCGCTGGCATGTTCTTCGCCAAGGGCATGACGACCATCGTCAACGCCACGCAGTTCAACGTGGAAAACGAGGCCTTCAAGGCCCTCAAGGAGACGCGCATCTATGTCCCCGGCATGGGCTCGGTCAATAAGCTCGGCGCGTATGTCCCGGCCTATGTGGAGATCGGCGTCGTCGTCGCGCTGGTGGTCGTGGCAGTTTTGTTCGTGGTGCTCCGCTGGACGAGGTTCGGCAGGAGCGTCTACGCCGTCGGCGGCAACAGCTACAGCGCCAACATGCTGGCCATCAACGTCAAGCGCACGAAGTTCCTCGCGCACCTGATCTGCGGCATCCTCGCGGGCATCGGCGGCTTCGTCTATTTCCTGCACGTCGGCTCCGGCTCGCCGTCGCACGCCAGCGGCGCGGAGATGAACGCCATCGCGGCCTCCATCATCGGCGGCACGATGCTCACCGGCGGCGTCGGCAACATCATCGGCACATTTTTCGGCGTTCTGTCGCTCAGCACGATCAAAAATATCGTTTCTTCCCTCGGTTTGGACGAAGCATGGTGGACAAATATCACGGTAGCTGGTATGATATGCTTGTTCCTTGTAATTCAAAGTCTGGTCCTTTCCCGCAAAAATAAGGATTCTTGAGGTGACAAGTATGAAACAGTATTTTCTCGGCATCGAATTCGGCTCGACACGGATCAAAGCAGTGCTGCTTGACGAGAAGCATGCGATCGTAAAAAGCGGCGACTATACCTGGAAAAGCAGTCTGGAAAACGGCGTGTGGACGTACCACATGGAAGACGTGCAGGAGGGCCTGCGCACGGCGATCCGCAACCTCGGCAAGCTGCCGGGCAAGATCTCCGCGATGGGCGTCTCCGGCATGATGCACGGCTATCTGGCCTTTGATAAGGACTGGAACCTGCTCGCGCCCTTCCGCACCTGGCAGAACACCATGACCGGCGAGGCCGCGGACAAGCTGACCGTGGCCTTCGGCTTCAACATCCCGCAGCGCTGGTCCGCCGCGCACCTGTATCAGGCCGTCCTGAACGGCGAACCGCACGTCAAGAACATCGCCCACGTCACCACGCTCGCGGGCTATGTGCATTACCTGCTGACGGGCGAAAATGTCCTCGGCGTCGGCGAAGCCTCCGGCATGTTCCCCATCGACAGCGAGACACTGACGTATGACGCGGCGATGCTGGACAAATTCGACGCGCTGATGGCGAAATACGCTTTTGACTGGAACATCCGTGCAGTCCTTCCGGAGGTCCGGACTGCCGGTCAGTCGGCTGGCCTGCTGACGCCGAGCGGCAGCGAATACCTCGGCGGCCTGCTGCCCGCAGGCATCCCCCTCTGCCCGCCCGAGGGCGACGCCGGCACTGGCATGACGGCGACGAACGCCGTCGCGCCCCGCACCGGCAACGTCTCGGCCGGCACGTCCATCTTTGCCATGGTCGTTCTGGAGAAGCCTCTGTCGAAGCTCTACCCCGAGATCGACATGGTCACCACCCCGACGGGCAAGCCCGTCGCCATGGTCCACTGCAACAACTGCACGAACGACATGAACGCCTGGGTCTCCCTGCTCGGCGAGACCGCGCAGCTGTTCGGCGCGGAGGTCTCCACCGGCGAGCTGTTCACGAAGCTCTATCAGAAGAGTCTCGAGGGCGAGACCGACTGCTCCGGCGTTCTGACCTACAACTACATGGCGGGCGAGGGCGTCACGCACCTCGATGAGGGCCGCCCGATGGTCGTCCGCAAGCCCGAGAGCAAGTTTACCCTGGCCAACTTCCTGCGCTCCCAGCTCTACGCCACGATGGCGACCTTGAAGCTCGGCATGGACATCCTTGCCGGGGAACACGTGGCGATCGACAGCCTGACCGGCCACGGCGGCCTGTTCAAGACGCCGGTCGTCGGCCAGAAGTACATGGCCGCGGCCTGCCATGCGCCGGTCACGTGCATGCAGTCGGCAGGCGAGGGCGGCCCGTACGGCATGGCCCTGCTCGCATCCTACATGGTGCAGGGGAAAGACGGCGAGACGCTTGAAGACTACCTTGCGGACGAGATCTTCGCCGGAGTGCG
>ULWH01012904.1_pt1 | contig 16289 bp, 10 predicted proteins | sample 1960201 | NCBI WGS metagenome assembly ULWH01 (sample SAMEA4835808, study PRJEB28245) | human gut metagenome | biome: gut microbiome; material: fecal sample | place: Denmark | collected 2008
TTACAATCCGGACAGATAACACAAATTCTTTTTTTGATCTGAGTTCTACTTGGTTTAAGGAAAATGTGATTGCTTATGCAGCTTTACCTGCAGAACAATGTATTACAACAAATAATGTCTATAAAGAATTTGAATTGACACTAAAATATTTTCAACCGGAATATACTGGGAATTTCTATATTGCAATTGTTTGTTCATCTTCTAAATATGGAGATTATTTTAAAGGAAGTACAAAAAGTAATTTGAAGTTGGATGAATTTGAATTATCATACGATTATGATCCAAACTGTTTTAGTAACGAATAAAAGATAAATGAAAAGAATATTAGTCTTTCTTTTTGCTTGTATTATCCCTGTGATGGGAATGGCAAAAGAAACAAAATACGATCGTGGGATTGTGATGAAAACCTTTATTCCAAAAGGTCAGTGGATGGTTGGAGCAACCTTCTCATATTCAGAGCATGTGGATGATAATTTTGAGTTCATGTCTGTATTAAAAGAGATCAATAGCGAAGGGTATACCTTCAAGGTAACTCCATTAGTTAGCTACTTTATACGTGATAATATCAGTATTGGAGGACGCTTTGCCTATTCACGGTCGTTTACGAAGCTGGGTAATATCAATTTGTCTTTGGGGGATGATTTGAGCTTTGAGATACAAGACTATAACAGTGAAGCGAACACATATACGGCAGCTGTCTTTTTACGAACTTATCTGAACTTGGGAGATAGTAAACGTTTCGGTTTGTTCAATGAGGCACGGGTGAGTTATGGTTATTCGCAGAGCAAAGGTTCGACTGGTACTGGGGTCGATTTAAGTGGATTGCATCAGTTGAAACATAATTTAAACATTGGTGTGGCACCAGGTATTACCTGTTTTGTTAATGACTTTACTGCGGTTGAGGCCTCGATCAACGTAGCTGGTCTTAATTTTAACTGGTATGATCAGACTCGTAATCAGGTTTATAAAGGTTCGCGTACTTCCAGTTCTGCTAATTTTAAGATCAATTTGTTATCAATTGATTTGGGGATTGTTTTTTATCTTTGATATGATATGAAAGGGAGCATAGTTATATATTTCTGTTTATTAGTCTTTTTGATTTTTACTGGATGTATCAAGAATGATTATCCGCTACCGACGATCGAGGCCGAGATAAAAGAAATCGCTATCGAGGGGATGCAATCGGTAAAGTTTGGCGATAATGCTGTAATAACCGTTAAGGTTGCTGATACTTTAGACTTGAGTGATTTGAAGGTGGAAAAATTGCTTGTAACGGATCAGGTCAAAGTGATGCCGGATGAACAAGCATGTCTTGATTTTGTACATTTTCCAGACACTGGTTTTGTTTCTGTAGACAGTTTGCCGGCTACTGCCAATACACGTATGAATTTTAAACAGCCAGTTTCGTTTTTACTTCGTTTATATCAGGATTATGAATGGAAAGTGAATGTGTCCCACGAGATTGTGCGTAAGATAAAAGTAAAGAATCAAGTTGGTCAGGCATTAGTTGATGAAGTTACAAAGAATGTGATTGTTTATGTGGACGAAAAAGAGCAACCTTCCTTTCGTAATATAGAAATACAGGAGTTACAGTTGGGAAGTTCTATAGCGGAAACTACTCCTGCTTATCAGGATGTAACAGATTTTACGCGTCCTCGTGTTTTTTTAGTATTGGCTTTTGGAGAGACTGAACGTTGGACGGTTAGTGTGAAATATCCTAACGGGGATGTTCAAACAACAACTATTTCGCCTTGGGCAAAAAGAGCCTATTTACAAGGAACGACTAAAACAGGGAATATTTCGGTCCGGTATCGTTTACAGAAAGAAGAAGAGGCTGATGAATGGGAAAACGTTCTTTCGAGTGAGATTGAGGTGAATGAAGAGGGCGAATTTACCGTTTTGTTTACACATTTGCGTTCCGGTGAAACATACGAATATGAGCTAACTGTGGACGGTACGACAAATGAAATAGAAACATTTACGACAGAAGCTATTCAAACTGTACCCAATCTGTCTTTTGACGACTGGTTTAAAGGTGGAAAAAATAACAGTTGGTTTGCAAATAAGGATCTGACTGACGAAAATTATTTTTGGGATTCAGGTAATGAGGGAGCTAATTCTTTTGCTGACAAAAACCCAACTTCTCCGGAAGAAAAAGATACCTGGAAAAATAAAGCAGCTCGTTTAGCAAGCACGAAGGTGACTTCTGTTTTTGCTGCAGGAAGTATTTATTCGGGAACTTTTGGTAAAGTAGAAGGATTAGGTGCAATTTTGAATTTTGGTCGTCCGTATACATCCCGTCCTTCTGCTTTAAAGGGATACTATAAATATACTTCGGGGATTATTGATGTAGCAAAATCTCCTTATGACTATTTAAAAGGGCAGCGTGATTCGTGTCATATTTATGTCGCATTGTTTACGTGGAATGCTCCTTTTCAAGTGAATACAACCACTCAAACTTTTGTTGACTTAAGCTGGAATAATCCGGATATGATCGCTTTTGGAGAGTTGAAAACAAACCAATCAATAAATGATTATGCTCAATTTACGATCCCATTAAAATACCGTGATTTGACAACGAAACCTACTTATATACTAATAGTTGGTGCAGCAAGTAAATATGGCGATTATTTTACGGGTAGTACAAGCAGCGTTTTGCTGTTGGATGAATTTGAGTTGGTGTTTGAATAGTTAGTCAGATAGAAAGTATGAAAAGATTAAATAATATTATCTGTTTACAATTTAGAGTTTTATGTAAGCTTTTATTCTTAAGTATGTGTGTTGCTCCATTATCAGCTAAAGCTCAAACAATAGTCACTAATGAGCAACAATTAAAGGCTGCTTTAAATAATGGCGGCAATATTTTAGTAACAACTGGTTTTAGCTTAAGTGGTACTGTTGATATAAGTAAAGATGTGGTTTTGGACTTAGGAAATAACATATTGAAATGTGAAAAGTCCATAGGCATGTTTCAAACTGGTTCAAGTTTAGACTTATTTAAAAGTACCGGTTCTAACGTTGTTGTTAAAAATGGTATTATTATTGCTAAATATACAAATGGATGGGCTGGCTATGTTACTGCTTTTCAGGTGAATGGAGGGAAAGTTACTTTTATTAATTGTGATATTACTGGATATACCGAAGGTATAACGCGCAGTGGTACAGCAATAGACCATACTGGTGGAAATATACAAGTGGTAAGTGGAACTTTTACAGGGACAGGTACTGGTTCAAATGGTAAAGGATATGCTTTTTATTCAAAATTATCTACTTTTGATAATTTTATTAAAGGATGTTTGGCTAGGCAAAATGGTTTTGTTACAGATCCTGCAAATAAAGAAATTAGTGGTTCCGTTGCAGTCTCTCCAATTAACTATACTATTAAATACGATTCAAACAAAGGTAATATAGTATCAACGGATTATACCACAACTTATTCAATCTTAAATGACGATAATCCAAGAACCTTGCCAACAAACGTTGAACGTGAACATTATAAATTCCTTCATTGGTTTAATAATTCAGGGAGTGATATTAATGAAAATACTCCTATTACTCCTTCTACATTCCCGTATGTAAATATAGATGGGAAAGACGATCAGACAATAACTTTCAAAGCAAAATGGGAGGCTTTACCTTATACGATTCAATTTGATACGGATGGAGCAGGGGGTATGGGAGATAGTACCTATACGGTTGATGATTATCCGGAGTCATTGCCAATTCCCGTACGCGATGGTTATATGTTTACAGGATGGTTTAATGAAACTACCCCTGTCACCTCGCCTTTTACATTTACTGGAAATATAACATTAAAGGCTCGTTGGTCGGAATATAAATATATACTGTCTTATGTTACAAATACAGAAACCACTCCTGTCAAACAAAATTATACAAAGGCAACCTCCAAAGATGTGAAGATCCCTGCTACTTGGGAAAGAAGAGGGTATGCTTTCAAAGGTTGGTATAATAATCCTGAATGTATAGGTGAGCCAGTATCAAGTGTTCCTTGCCCACAAGATGGTAAAAATGCAGTTGTTGAGTTGTCCTTATATGCTAAATGGGAAGCGATTCCTTACACATTAGGATATGCGTTGAATGGCGGTGAATTTCAAAATGAGCCAGAAAAAACGTATACAATAGAAAAAACCCCTTATAAATTGCCTATCCCTAAAAATACGAATGCAAATAGCACTTTCAAAGGTTGGTATGATAATCCTGAATTATCAGGCAAGCCGATAGAAATCATAGAGCAAGGGGGGATTGGTGATAAGCTTTTCTATGCCAAATGGCTGGTTACATATCATGCCAAATGCTATTGGAATTCGAAAGAGCATCCGGATTTGGAAGATAAATTACTCTCTTTCACTAAAGATGATGAGATTGTGCTGCCCGAATGGGATATTGTTGATGGGTATGAAGTGCAGGGTTGGTATGAAAAGGGGTCACCCGATAATCTGATTACTGTGATTAAAAAGGGAACGGAAAAAGACATGGAATTGTATGCCAAGTGGGTTTTGGCAGAATATGATATAGTGTATGAACCTTATCATGGGACCTTGCCGGATAAGGTAATAAAGAAATATACTGTGAATACAGAAGACATTGCTCTTCCTTATCCCACCCGTTCAGGTTTTACTTTTGTTGGTTGGTTTTCCGAACCGGCGTTGACCAATAAGGTTGAAAAGTTGGTAAAGGGATCTATGGGGAACAAAACCTATTATGCAAAATGGATGGCTGGAAATCTGGTCGTATTTGATCAACCGGAGAATGGCCGGATTATAGTGAAGAATGGATCGACAGAGGTAAAGTCGGGTGAGAAAGTAGGTGTTAAGACCCAACTGGAAGTTACTGCTATTCCGGACTCCTCTATTTACAAATTAGTGAAATTTGAGATTAACGGGAAAGGGTATACTTCGTCTCCTCAGACAGTAGAGGTTCCTGCAGATAATGGTTTGATCATATCTGCCGAGTTTGCGGATTCTCGTCCTTCCATATCCGCTCCTAAAATATCGACCACACCATACTCTACAGATTTTATTCCTGCGGGGGAAAGTGTGGAGGTTTCTTTGACAAATATAGACAATACTGCTACTTTATACTATAGTATAGATGGTTCGACTCCAAAAGTTTACTCTCAACCGTTCCAAGTTAGTAGTCTTTCTGCAGGTAAGACGGTGTGCGTGACTGCCTATGCAAAAAAGGATGGTTGTAAAGATGGGATAACCATACGCAACATCACTTTTGGCAAAGGAAAAGTAACCATAACTTTCAATTTACCTAAAGGAATAAAAGCCGTTAATCCTGAAGGGGGAGAGGTTGTTGAGGCTATTGCCAGTGGCGGTTCATTTGAATTCAAACTGGAGGTAGATAAAAACTATTTTGAATCATTGGAGGCCTTAAAAGTGGAAGTGGACGGAAAAGAACTCCTTCCTAATGCGCGTAATATTTATACGTTGTCTGATTTAATGGCAAATGTGGTCGTAAAAGTAAGTGGTATCACTGGAATTACACACATGGTGACGTTAAAGCAATCGGTTGATGGATTGATTTATTTTACTGGTGAAGATAAAAGTAGTGCACCACTGATCGTGAATCATGGAGATCGGATTTCGATAACAGCTGAGCCAAATGAAGGTGGAAAGTTCGTTTCTTGGACAAATGGAGTTGCGGATAATCCATATATTGTGACTGTAGAAAAAGACACTATTATCCAGGCGCGATTTACACAGTCGGATCCGGGTTATCTGATAGTATTACCAACTTTAACTGGCGCAAAGGTTAAACCGTTATCAGGTTATTCTATTGAAGTAAAAAAGGGGGGAACATTTAAGTTTTATATCAGTATGGAAAGTGACTATAAGAACTCTGTTCCGGAAGTGTTTGCAGATGGAAAGAAGTTGACTATTTATAAAGATGTTTATAGTCTTTACAATATATCCAAGAATATGGTGATTGCCGTAGATGGTATTCGGTTGAATGAAATGGAAATTGTTTTACCGCAGAATGTTTCCGGTATAAATATGGAAACTGGTAAAGATATAAAAGAAGGAGGCCTGACTCCAGTCTCGATGATTACAATTCGTGCAAAGGCGCCTGCGGGAAAGAAATTCTCAATGTGGAATGATGGCAAAGCCGATAACCCTCGTATTATCGCAGCAAGGGATGCGGAGCAGTTGCTACCGTTATTTGTCTCTGCTTCGGATGATGCTGCAGTAAAAGTTGAATTACCGGAGTTGGTAGGGTGCGGAGTTGGAACTGTCAATATCAATTCGGAGGCTATCCCTCTGGGGGAAAATGTGAAGTTAAAGTTGGTTATCCTTCCGCAATATAGTAATAGCAATATAAAAGTAACAGCTAACGGAGTAGTATTGGAGCCTGATTTGTCGTTGAGAGCTTCTTCGGAGACCAAAACTTTATTCTATAATTTAGAAAAAGTGACGAAAGATGTAAAAATTGAAGTATTGGGAGTAGAACTCAATAACTATAACTTTACTTTGAAGCAAATTTCAGGCGGTACGATACGGGCGGATAAAACAGGGTTATTGAAACATGGTACTGTTATTACTTTGACGGCTGAACCGACGAATGGAAATATGTTTTTGAAATGGAGCGATGAGAATACAATGAATCCGTATAAGTACACCTTGACTGGAGATTGTGTTTTAAGCGCTCAGTATGGAGAGGCGGATATTCCTTTGGATAATGGAAATGTTCAAATAGAAGGAATTCGAGTTTATTCCATTAATCATACATTGCATATCAAGACAGAAAGATCGGCTCGTTTATCTGTTTGGAACTTGAATGGGATACTGATAAAAAATGAGATGCTCCCCGGAGGAGATTCATCCTATCCTCTTCCGGACGGCGTATATGTGGTGAAGGTCGGAAACGGCGAATCTGTAAAGGTTGTAATCCGGTAAATTGTTGGAAGATCCTAAAATAAAACGGCGTAAGATGTTTCCTAAAGAGAACGTTTTGCTATCTTATGTGGCATAAACTGAAGGCTAAGAAAGCAAAGTTCAACGTCATTTATATGAATGAAGCGGTTAAGTTTCTAGAATCTTTGGATGAAAAGGCTAGGAATAAGATGTTTATTTCTAATCGGGGAAGTCATCAAGCAAGCTCGTAAAGCCAAGAATCTTACTCAAGAGCAATTGGGTGAACTAATGGGAGTCAAGAGGGCGCAGATTCCTAAAATAGAAAGTGGGAAGAGTGCGACTTTTTCAACAATTCTTTCCTTACTTAACAGAATAGATGAAGAAGAAATATTTAATGTAATAAAACGGGACTTAGATCCTCTCCTCAATACTATCCGTCAGATGAAGACTGACTTATCAGTGTAAATACGATCACCCTATATTCACTTTTCACAAATATTTCCGTACCTTTGCCCCTCAAAAAGAGAACACAAGGTATGGAAAAACAGTTTAAGAGAACGCTGATTACTACGGCATTGCCGTATGCGAACGGGCCGGTACATATCGGGCACCTGGCTGGTGTGTATGTGCCTGCCGATATATATGCCCGTTACCTTCGCCTGAAGGGAGAGGATGTTTTGATGATCGGGGGATCGGACGAGCACGGTGTGCCTATTACCCTTCGCGCTAAGAAAGAAGGGGTTACACCGCAGGATGTGGTGGATCGTTTTCATGGCATCATCAAGAAATCTTTTGAGGACTTCGGTATCACGTTCGATATCTATTCCCGTACAACTTCGCCGACACATCGACAGGTGGCATCGGACTTCTTCCGCACCCTGTATGAGAAAGGCGAATTCATCGAAAAGACAAGCGAGCAATACTACGACGAGGAAGCTAAACAATTCCTCGCCGACCGCTATATAACCGGTACATGTCCGCATTGCGGCAACGAAAAAGCGTATGGCGACCAGTGCGAAGCCTGCGGTACTTCGTTGAATGCTACAGACCTGATCAATCCGAAGTCTGCCATCAGCGGTAGCGAGCCGGTGATGAAGGAAACCAAACACTGGTATCTTCCGTTGGATAAGCACGAGCCTTTCCTGCGTCAATGGATCCTTGAAGATCATAAGGAGTGGAAATCAAACGTATACGGACAGTGTAAGAGCTGGCTGGATATGGGATTGCAACCACGTGCGGTAAGCCGCGACCTCGACTGGGGTATTCCTGTGCCGGTGGAAGGTGCTGAAGGTAAAGTGCTTTATGTATGGTTCGATGCGCCGATCGGCTATATCTCCAATACAAAAGAATTGCTGCCGGATAGCTGGGAGACCTGGTGGAAAGATCCTGAAACCAAGATGCTGCATTTCATCGGTAAGGATAACATCGTGTTCCATTGTATCGTTTTCCCGTCTATGCTGAAAGCCGAAGGCTCTTTCAACCTGCCGGAGAATGTGCCTGCCAACGAGTTCCTGAACCTGGAAGGCGACAAGATCTCTACCTCTCGTAACTGGGCGGTTTGGTTGAATGAATATCTGGTGGATATGCCGGGTAAACAGGATGTGTTGCGTTATGTATTGACGGCCAACGCTCCGGAAACGAAAGATAATGACTTTACCTGGAAAGATTTCCAGGCTCGCAATAATAATGAACTGGTTGCTATTCTGGGTAACTTCGTAAACCGTGCCCTGGTGCTGACGGAGAAATACTTCGAAGGCAAAGTGCCTGCTGCCGGTGAGCTGACCGATTACGATCGTCAGACATTGAAGGATTTTGAAGATGTGAAAGCCAATGTGGAACGTCTGCTGGATACGTATCATTTCCGTGATGCGCAGAAAGAGGCTATGAACCTGGCCCGTATCGGTAATAAATACCTGGCGGATACAGAACCCTGGAAGCTGGCCAAGACGGATATGGAACGTGTGGCAACGATCATGAATATCGCTTTGCAGATCACAGCGAATCTGGCGATCGCTTTCGAACCGTTCCTGCCGTTCAGCATGGAGAAACTGAATAAGATGTTGAACGTAGAGCCGTTGGGTTGGAACCGTCTGGGCTCGACAGACTTGCTCGAAGCCGGTCATCAGTTAGGTAAATCAGAGCTTCTGTTCGAGAAAATCGAAGACAGCGTGATCGAAGCACAGGTTCAGAAATTGCTGGATACGAAGAAAGCAAACGAGGAAGCCAGTTATAAAGCGAAACCAATTCGTGAAAATATTGAATTCGACGATTTCACTAAACTGGATATCCGCGTAGGTACGATATTGGAATGTACAAAAGTGCCTAAAGCAGATAAGTTGTTGCAGTTCCGTATCGATGATGGATTGGAGAAACGTACGATCGTTTCCGGTATTGCCCAGCATTATGCACCTGAAGAGTTGGTAGGAAAACAAGTTTGCTTTATCGCAAACCTGGCTCCCCGTAAGCTGAAAGGGATCGTATCGGAAGGAATGATCTTGTCTGCGGAAAACTTTGACGGTAAGCTGGCTGTCATCACTCCGGAAAAAGAGGTGAAACCTGGTAGTGAAGTAAAATAAGCGAAATAAACCTTGCGTAAGAGGTATCAAAGGTGTGTCATCTTGTTTCCGCATGAATGGCACACTTTTTTTATAATAATGTAGCAGTTGCTACGTTATTAAATGCAAGGAAAAACAAAACGGGTACAAGAGAATAAAGATGTTTGAAAAACAGATACAAATGGTCGATTTGCATGGACAATATCATCGCCTGAAAGAGGAGATTGATACTGCGATGCAAACAGTAATCGAAAGTAGTGCCTTTATCAATGGCCCTCAGGTGAAAACCTTCGGAGATCATTTGGCCGGGTATCTGGAGATCCCTTACGTGATCCCGTGTGGGAATGGAACGGATGCCTTGCAGATCGCACTGATGGCGCTCGAACTACAGCCGGGGGATGAGGTGATCGTTCCTGCATTCACTTATGTGGCTGCTGCGGAGGTGATTGCTTTATTGGGGTTAACGCCTGTCCTGGTGGATGTCGACCCGCAGACTTTCAATCTCGACCCGCAGAAAATAGAAGGGGCGATCTCCCGTAATACGAAGGCAATAATAGCCGTGCATTTGTTTGGACAGTCCTGTGATATGGAGCCGATCCTGCAACTTGCCAAAAGATATCACTTGTATGTGATAGAAGATAATGCCCAGTCGATAGGAGCTGAATATACTTTTGCAGACGGGCATGTGAAGAAAACCGGAACGATGGGAGTAATCGGAACGACTTCTTTCTTCCCTTCCAAGCCGTTGGCCTGTTATGGGGACGGGGGAGCCCTGATGACTTCCGACGAGATACTGGCTAAACGTATCCGTATGATCACCAATCACGGGCAGGAGCGTAAATATCATCATAAGCTGATCGGATGTAATTCGCGGTTGGATACTTTGCAGGCTGCTGTGTTGGATGTGAAGTTGAAACATATCGATGAATTCACGGAAGCCCGCAGAGTGGTTGCCGGAAGGTATGATGAAGCACTGGCTTCGTGTGATCTGTTAATCATTCCGAAGAGATCTGCTTTTTCTACCCATGTATACCATCAGTATACGATTCAGTTGAAGCCTGCGGCTGGTTTTTCAGATATGGCGAAGCAACGGGAGCTGTTGCAGAGTTACCTGAAAGAAAAAGGTATTCCTTCGATGGTTTACTACCCCTTACCTTTGCAGGCACAGGATGCCTATAAATGGATGGCCCGTACGCCGGGATGTATTGATGAATCGGCTCGTTTGAGCAAATGCGTCTTGTCACTGCCTATCCATACCGAAATGTCGAAAGAAGAACAAGAATATATAATTGATGCTATAGTCAATTTTAAATATGATGAATAAGATAAAATTTGCCGTAGTTGGTTGTGGGCATATCGGAAAGCGCCATGCCGAAATGGTGACCCGCGATCCGGATGCCGAACTGGTTGCCTTGTGTGATATACGTCCTCGTGGGGAGTTGGGAATAGAGGCTTATGATGTCCCTTTCTTTACGGATCTGCAGGATTTGTTGCAAAGCGGTCTGCAGATAGATGTGGTTAACATCTGTACGCCGAACGGCTTGCATGCTTCTATGGCGGTAAAGGCTGTTGAGGCCGGATGTAATGTGGTCATAGAAAAGCCTATGGCACTGACGCTGGCAGATGCGGAGAAGGTGGTTTATGCTTCTTTGAAATATCATAAACAGGTGTTCTGTGTGATGCAGAACCGGTATTCTCCTCCTTCTGTATGGATCAAGGAAATGATTGAGTCCGGTAAACTCGGGAAGATCTATATGGTTCAGTTGAATTGTTATTGGAACCGTGATGACCGTTACTATAAACCGGGCGGCTGGCATGGGGATGCAGCATTGGATGGGGGTACGCTTTTCACCCAGTTCTCCCATTTTATCGATATCATGTACTGGCTGTTTGGCGATATTTGCAATATCCAGGCTCGTTTCGCAGATTTCAATCATGAGAAACTGACTGCTTTTGAAGATTCAGGCTTCGTAAATTTCAACTTCGTGAACGGAGGAATGGGTAGTCTGAATTATTCAACCTCTGTATGGAACAGGAATATGGAAAGCAGTATGATGATCGTAGCCGAGAATGGCAGTGTAAAGATCGGCGGTCAATATATGAATGAAGTGGAATATTGTCATGTGAAAGATTATGAAATGCCGGAGCTGGCTCCGACTAATCCGGGTAATGATTATGGCCCTTATAAGGGTTCGGCGCAGAATCATAACTTCGTGATCCGCAATGTCGTTCGCGTGCTTTCGGGCTTAGGATCTGAAAGTATTACTACCAATGTCCTGGAAGGTATGAAGGTGGTCGATATGATACAGCGTATTTACGTACAGAAAGAATAATTGCATAACTAGTATTAATAACATAAGTAGTTTTAGTAAGTCACTCCGGCTGCTTTTGTACAAATAAGCTTTTTTATAGGGGTAGAATCCCTTCAATTTCCTATCTTTGTGACAGTTTAGTCATTCTCGGCATGGGACTGACGAACCTTTGTGTGCTTTCATTTTTTGAAGCTTGTTGAGATATATAGGGAAACTCAAATTTAACAAATAGCATGAAACAGATTTTAGTTACCGGAGGAGCCGGATTTATCGGCTCTCATCTTTGTGAACGCCTGCTGAAAGACGGAAACAATGTGATTTGCATGGATAATTATTTTACAGGTCGTAAACAAAACGTTATCCACTTATTGGACAATCCATATTTTGAACTGGTCCGCCACGATGTGACGTTTCCTTATTATGTAGAAGTTGATGAAATCTATAATCTGGCTTGTCCGGCGTCGCCTATACATTATCAGTTCGATCCGGTGAGTACAACTAAAACATCTGTTATCGGTGCTATCAATATGCTTGGGTTGGCTAAACGTACAAAAGCCCGTATCCTTCAGGCATCTACCAGTGAAGTATATGGGGATCCGGTGGTTCATCCTCAGGAAGAAAGTTATTGGGGAAATGTGAATCCGATAGGTATCCGGAGTTGCTACGATGAAGGCAAGCGTTGTGCGGAGACTCTGTTTATGGATTATCACAGGCAGAATAAAGTCGACATCAAGATCATCCGCATCTTTAATACCTATGGCCCGCGTATGCGTCCGGACGACGGTAGAGTTGTTTCAAACTTTATCGTGCAGGCTCTGAAGGGGGAAGATATCACTATCTATGGAGACGGAAAACAAACCCGTAGCTTCCAGTATGTGGATGACCTGATCGAAGGCATGGTTCGTATGATGGCTTCAGAAAACTTCACCGGCCCCGTAAATTTAGGTAACCCCAGAGAGTTTACAATGATAGAACTGGCGGAGGTTGTGCTTAAAATGACTAACTCAAAATCAAAAATAATATTTACACCGCTTCCTGCTGATGACCCTAAACAGCGCAAACCGAACATCTCTTTGGCAAAGGAAAAGCTGAATGGCTGGGAACCGAACATCCGTTTGGAAGAAGGGTTGGTTGAGACGATTAAGTATTTCAAAAGTCTTTAATTTTGTATTTGATTATAAATTATGAAAATAGCGATAGTAGGTACAGGCTATGTAGGTCTGGTAACCGGAACCTGTTTTGCCGAAATGGGTACCGAAGTTTTTTGTGTAGACGTAAATACCGAAAAGATTGAGAACCTAAAACAAGGCATAATTCCTATCTACGAACCCGGGCTGGAAGATATGGTTCATCGCAACCAACAGGCCGGAAGATTACATTTTACAACCGATTTGACAGAGTGCCTGGACGAAGTGGAAGTTTTGTTCAGTGCCGTAGGTACACCTCCGGATGAAGATGGTAGTGCGGACTTGAAGTATGTGCTTGAAGTGGCTCGTACTGTTGGTCGCCATATCAAGAAACATATTTTGGTGGTGACAAAGAGTACGGTTCCTGTCGGTACTGCGAAGAAAGTTCGTCAGGCTATTCAGGATGAATTGGATAAACGGGGAGCACAGATCGAATTTGATGTTGCTTCCAATCCTGAATTCCTGAAAGAAGGGGCGGCGATCAGTGACTTTATGAGCCCGGATCGCGTTGTTGTCGGTGTCGAATCGGAGCGTGCGGAAGAGTTGATGACTCGTCTGTATCGTCCTTTCCTTTTGAATAATTTCCGTGTGATTTTTATGGATGTGCCATCTGCAGAGATGACCAAATATGCTGCAAATGCTATGTTGGCTACCCGTATCAGTTTTATGAACGATGTGGCTAACCTGTGCGAGATTGTCGGTGCTGATATAAATATGGTGCGTAAAGGCATCGGTTCGGATAACCGTATCGGTAATCGTTTCTTATATGCCGGTATCGGTTATGGAGGTTCTTGCTTTCCGAAAGATGTAAAAGCGCTGATCAATACAGCGAAACTGAATAACTATCCGATGCGTATTTTGCAGGCGGTAGAAGATGTCAATGATGAGCAAAAATCTCTGTTATTCCGTAAACTGGAAAAACATTTCAATGGAGATCTGAAAGGCAAGCGCATCGCTATCTGGGGATTGGCATTTAAGCCGGAAACAGATGATATGCGTGAAGCTCCATCATTAGTACTGATAGAAAAGTTATTGGCAGCAGGTTGTGAGGTATATGCCTACGATCCGGTAGCGGTTGAAGAGTCTAAACGCCGTATCGGAGAGTCTGTACATTATGCAAAAGACATCTATGATGCTGTTGTAGATGCCGATGCCCTGATGCTCGTTACGGAATGGAAAGAGTTCCGTATGCCTTCCTGGTCTGCCATTAAGAAACTGATGGCTACCCCGCTGGTACTTGATGGCCGTAATATCTATGACATCAAGGAGATGGAGGAGAATGGATTTGTTTATCATTGCATAGGGAGGTAAATGCAGGACATTCGATAGTAAAAAGGATGGTGTGTTTGTTCTCAAGAGTTTTTGAAAAAGAACTATCACACTATCACCTTTTTTATGTATCTTTTGATTTATAAGTGATTTAATGGTGATAGTTGATAAAATCATCTATCACTGATCTATCACAAACTATCACTGTCTCTATTTTGTGTTAAGTATATACTTTTTCATATCGAACAAGTTACCTTTTTAAGACAAAGCAAGGAGAAAAGTTGTTCGAGATCCCTCTTTTCATGCTTTTTACACCCCGATCTGAACGATGCGGAGACCCGGGTGTGAAGGTGTTCGAGACCCGGGTTTCAATGAGTTTTTATAGTTATATCGTTGAAAATAAGTAATATACTGTCTGTAAATAGATTACTGTTTTTGTGATAGTATGATAGTATAAATAAGCTCTGTCACAGATACTATCACTGCTTGAATGGTTTGATTTACACCAGGTAGAAGGTGGTGAGTGATAGTGTGATAGTTGCTTTGTAAAATGCATTGAGAATCAAAAAATAAAAGATGTTAGCGGCATTATATAGAAAAGTTATACCTAGTAATATACGAGCTTTTATTTACAGAGTATTTCTGGGTGATTTATTAGCAGTGATTCGTAACCCTAAACTTTGGATAAAGTATAGATGGTATAGGTTTTATTATAGTATAGTTACTCCGAAAACAGAAAAGGAGCAGGCTTATAAAGCCTGGAGTAGAACAGGATCCTGTTCTACTCCATATCCGTATTCGTGGAAAGAGGAATATGATCAATTGCTTATCGATGTCCATATTGATGTGGAGAATTCTCTTCCATTTGTTATACATCATGGAAAAAGACTATATTTTGGACGTGATATGATTAATGATATTCCAGGGATATATAAAGGGCTTTTGATTGAACAAGATGAACGTTCAGCTCATCGTTATGTTGTATCATATAGTGAATTAGCAGATAAAGTTTTATTGGATATTGGTGCAGCAGAGGCTATTTTTACTCTTGACACAATTGAATATGTTAACCATGCATATCTTTTTGAATGTGATGAAAGATGGTTGGAGGCTTTGAAGGCGACATTTGCCCCTTGGAAAGAGAAGGTAACAATTGTTCGAAAGTATGTAAGCGATATAAATGATGAAAATAATGTAACGTTGGACTCCTATTTCTCAGATAAGCAAACTGATAATTTATTCCTGAAGATGGATATAGAAGGTTATGAGCGGAATGCATTGAAAGGAGCAAAGAATCTTCTAGAAAAGGCAAAGAATATTTCAGGATCGGTTTGTATTTATCATTTACATGATGACAAAGATTTTCTGTCATCCTTGTTGCAAAAGTTAAATTATATCACAAAAATTCAACCAGGATACATTATTTTTGAAAAAGAATTTAGATCTGCGATATTACGGTTTAGAAGGAACTGAGATTTATTGGTCGATTAAGAAACTGTTTTGAATATCTAAAGCTTTAATAAATAGATTTGCTGTCTAAATATGGCAGAAGAAACATTAAAAAATAAAACTGCTAGAGGTCTTTTTTGGGGAGGTATCAGTAGTGGTATTCAACAATTACTGTCTTTAGGTTTTGGAATATTTTTATCACGTATTCTTTCTCCTTCAGATTATGGGATAGTGGGTATGCTTGCTATTTTTACTGGCGTTGGCATGACACTTCAGGAAAGTGGATTTATTGCGGCATTAACAAATCGAAAAAATATCACTCATGATGACTATAATGCTGTGTTTTGGTTTAATGTATTTGTTGGTGTTGTTTTATATGTTATTCTGTTTTTAGGGGCACCATTGATTGTTTCTTTCTTTAATGAGCCACGCTTGTTGTGGGTTTCACGTATTGTTTTCCTGAATTTTCTATTTGGCAGTCTCGGAACAGTACAATTTGCATACTTATTTAAAAATATAATGGCTCGAGAACGGGCTAAAATTGATATATATTCATTGATATTGTCGAATAGTGCCGCTTTGATTATGGCATTGAATGGTATGGCTTATTGGGGAATAGCTATACAGTCTGTTCTT
>ULWH01045520.1_pt1 | contig 16163 bp, 13 predicted proteins | sample 1960201 | NCBI WGS metagenome assembly ULWH01 (sample SAMEA4835808, study PRJEB28245) | human gut metagenome | biome: gut microbiome; material: fecal sample | place: Denmark | collected 2008
CACCGACACATATTTATTTCCGGCCACAGCCTGCAACTGGTAGGGCGACAGGCAATCAATGCATCCCAGGGTATCCGCCCGCTGACAGCGGAACACGTGAAGGGAATAGATACCGAACGCGTCTTCGGGCGTGGGCATATCGTAGATTTCGATGGTATATTCCTGCCCTTCGTAGACGACATCGCGGGCAACCAACCGGCTGACACCGTATTCGAGGAACTGCTCGGCACCGCCATTCATAAAACCATACAGGCCGGAACCGGTGAACGTGCGTTCGCGCTTTACTTCTACTTCCTGCGCCGCCGTCAGAGCCGGGACAAGGAGCAGGAAGATGAGCCATTGTGTGATGTGTTTCATGCCTGCGGGTCTATTTCTATCAGTTCGATACGGTCTTTGTCGGCGATGCCGAGCTGGAACTCCTGCGCCATATCCATGAAGGTGCGTGCGCCGGCTTTCTCTTCTTCCTGCACGCCTTCTTCGATGCGTTTGGCGATCACCATGTCATAGCCGATACGGTCGACGGCCACCGGGTCGGTACCGACAAGGAGCGTATTATAATGGCAGATGAACTGCGGGTTAGCGGCGGGGCCACCGTCGAAACAGCCGATCATGCCGTCGGTGATATTCAGTACCACCTTGTCGCGTAAGGGCGGGAAGGCACAAACGGAAGCACAGGTGTCGTGCCACATCGGGCCGTGCAGTCGGGCAGTGTTGGTGATGGAGCCGAAAGCGAGGTTCTTCATGCAGGAAGTGATGGTCGTCCCGGCGTTCTTCAGGACGGGGACGTTGATGATCTTGGTAACCATTTCGGTGCATATCCGGGTGAAGTAGGAATGTTTGCCGCCATTGATCATAAAGGGCATGGTGTAGGCGTCGTATTCGCCTTCGAGGTCGACGAAGAAGAATTGGTCTTTGTCGATGCGTTCTTCGCCATAGAAGCGGCCTTCGGCGTTGATGTAGCTGCCATTCTCGTCCTGATACTCAGTGCCGATGATCCGGATTCCGGGGTAGTTTTCGGGGGTGAAGCCAGACTCTTTGAGGTCGGCTTCGCGGCGATCCCAGATGATGATATGGTCGCGGGAAATGCCTGCTTCCTCGAGTTGGTTGATGATGGATTGCGTGAGGGCGTGCGAAGTGGACAGCAGTTTACCGGCAATGGGGTTGACTTTCAGTCCGATCACATCGTCGGGGGTGACGAATTGCAGCCAGGCTTCCCGCAGGTTATCCTGTCCGGTGAGCTGCTGCATACATTTCTTCAGCATCCCATAAGTGATTTCTTCGGATGGCTGGCCGTCGACGATGCAGCCGGGATGGGTCGCACGGGCTACTTTGCCGGGGTAACGGCCGGGCATGGAGTGCTGGTTACGGGGGATAGCGAGGGCATCCTTCACGTTGGTTGCGGGCTTCTCCTTGGCGGTATGTGCCAGAGGTGCGGCCTTGACGATGGGGGAAAGAGCCGCGCTCACTCCACCGAGGGCTATCGAACGGAAAAAGTTTCTTCTTTGCATGGTATTGAGTTATTAAGTTATTTGGATGCTAAGGTATTGATTTCAATTTATAAAACCTTTACTTTTGCCCTATCATAAATATAACCCAACACAAAATGTTAGAAAAAGGATTACAATTCATCAGTCATGAAACAGTACGGACTGAGAACTATGCAAAAACTATGGGATCGGGCGATCTGGAAGTTTTTGCAACTCCGTCGATGGTTGCACTGATGGAAAATGCCGCCATGTATGCCGTTGCCAACGAGCTGCCTGCCGGATCGACTACCGTCGGTGCCCTCATCAACGTGACGCATACCAAACCATCCGCCCCGGGCGAAACAATCACCGCCTGTGCCACCCTGCAGGAAGTGGACGGTAGAAAGCTCACTTTCTCCGTTACGGCCAGTGATAGCCAGGGGGTGATCGGCGAAGGTACTCACGTCCGTTATATCGTCGACCGGGAGAAATTCCTGGCGAAGCTGAAGACAAACAGTTGATAAAAGCCTCTCCTCACGGAGAAGCTTTTACCTTTTTATAGGTAACGGGAACAGGTGATTTTACCTTCTTATGGCGATTGTGCATTTCACGGAGAATACCTATCTTTGCAACAAGGTGATGGAGAAGTATAGGAAATATTTGCGGATTGCACTCCCGGCGTTGTTTATCGCATACCTGGGATGTTTGATAGCCTTTACCCACGTTCATATCGTCAACGGGGTAACGATTGTCCATTCGCACCCCTATCATAAAACCGACGACGGACGCCCCGACCATGAACATGGTTATGCGGAATTCCAGTTGCTTCACCAACTATCGACTATCCAAATTAGCGGAGCTGCCTTTGTTTCTTTATTGCTTGCCGCTTTCCTCACAGTATTATTCAAATTATCCTGCAATCCGGTCTATCCGGATTATCTGGTTCCCATCCAAGGGAAACCGTCTCTTCGTGCTCCGCCTGTAGCCTGATAAATAAAGACTTTTATTACAAGGATGCCTATCGACTAATAGGAACATCCCTTATTTTTATATTTTTGACCTTGGTGATAAACGTTTACCACCTGAGTAGAAAACGTTTTCGACCTAGGTAGTAAACGTTTCCGATCCAGGTCAAAAATATAGAACATCGGGTACTTTATATTTGAAAGTACCTGACCATCAGTCATTATATTACCTATTTATCAGAACAAATCAATATGAATAAGATTATAACACTTATACTATGCCTATGCTGTGCCGTTACGACTACATGGGCCACAGAAGAAGAGAAAATGAACGCATCGGATGCAAACGTATTCGGGCATGTATTAGACAAGGAAACCGGTGAACATCTCCCCTTTATCACCGTTATGCTGAAAGGGACAACCATCGGAACGACTACCGACAACTCCGGCCATTATTTCCTGAAGAACCTGCCGGAAGGCAAGTTCATCCTCGAATTCAAGTACCTGGGATACAAGACAGTCACCCGGGAAGTCAAACTGGAGAAAGGAAAAACGCAGGAGATCAATGTCGAGATGGAAGAAGACCGCATTGCACTGGACGGGGTGGTCGTTTCGGCCAACCGGAGTGAGACGTCGCGCCGCCTGGCTCCTACACTGGTGAATGTCATCGACTCCAAAGTATTTAATACGACCAGTTCGGTTAATCTGGCGCAGGGTCTGAACTTCCAGCCCGGTGTGCGGGTGGAGACAAACTGCCAAAATTGCGGTTTCCAGCAAGTGCGTATCAATGGGCTCGACGGGCCTTATACGCAGATACTGATCGACTCGCGTCCTATCTTCAGCGCACTGTCGGGCGTGTACGGACTGGAACAGATCCCTGCCAACATGATTGAGCGGGTGGAAGTGATGCGTGGTGGCGGTTCGGCCTTGTTCGGTTCGTCTGCTATTGCCGGGACAATCAATATTATCACAAAGGAACCGCTCCGTAACTCGGGCGAACTGACACATACGCTTTCTTCGATTGGGGGAAGCGATGCTTTCGACAATAATACGACACTGAATGCTTCACTGGTTACGGAAAACGGGAAGGCCGGAATGTATATCTTCGGCCAGAACCGCCACCGCTCCGGTTACGATCATGACGGGGATGGTTATACGGAATTACCGAAACTGAAGAACCAGACAGTCGGCTTCCGCTCCTACGTCAAGACCGGCACATACAGCAAACTGACCTTCGAATATCACCACATGAACGAATACCGCCGTGGCGGAAACATGCTCGACCGTCCGCCCCATGAAGCGGATATTGCCGAACAACTGGAACACTCCATCGATGGTGGCGGCCTGAAATTCGATCTTTTCTCAACCGACTATAAGCACCGCCTTAGCGTATTCACCTCCGCCCAAAATACCGACCGCGACAGCTATTACGGCACAGGCAAAGACCCGAACGCCTATGGCAAGACAACCGACCTGACCTGGATGACCGGAACCCAATATGCCTACAGCTTCGATAAATTCCTTTTCATGCCATCAGACCTGACCGCCGGCCTGGAATATAACTTCGACCATCTGAAAGATGAAATGGTAGGTTACAACCGTTTCACCAACCAGAAGGTACATATCGAAAGTGCTTTCCTGCAAAATGAATGGAAGAATGCCCGGTGGAGTTTTCTGATCGGCGGCCGCCTGGATAAACATAATATGATCGATCATGTGATATTCAGTCCGCGTGCCAACGTACGGTTCAACCCGACGGAAAATATCAATATACGCGCCAGTTATTCGAGCGGTTTCCGTGCCCCGCAAGCGTTCGATGAAGATATGCATATCTCCGCCGTAGGTGGTGAGGTTGCCATGATACAACGGGCGAAGGATCTTTCGGAAGAAAAGTCGCAGAGTTACAGCACATCCGTCGACTTCTATCACCGTTTCAAAAACGGCATTCAGGTAAACTTCCTGGCCGAAGGTTTCTACACCAACCTGAGCGATGTATTCGTGTTGGAAGATATAGGAAAAGACGAGCAGGGAAACCTGATCAAAGAACGGCGCAACGGCTCGGGAGCCAAAGTGATGGGACTGACTTTTGAAGGGAAAACAGTGCTCACCTCCTGGCTATCCCTGCAGGCCGGAGTCACATTGCAACGAAGCCATTATAAGGAAGCGGAGAAATGGAGCCAGGATGAAAACATCCCTGCCGAAAAGAAAATGTTCCGTACACCTAATACCTACGGATATTTCACCTCCACAGTAACGCCGGTCAAACGTTTCACGGCCTCCCTGTCAGGAACCTATACCGGTAGTATGCTCGTACAGCATTTAGCAGGATATATTCCGGCAGACCAGGCTGTCAAAACACCCGATTTCTTTGATATGAACATAAAGCTGGCTTACGAAATTCCCTTGTACAAAGAAATGAAGCTGGAAGTAAATGCCGGCGTGCAGAATATCTTCGAAGCTTACCAGTCCGACTTCGATCAGGGGCCGAACCGTGACTCCTCTTATATCTACGGCCCGGCTACACCCAGAAGTTACTTCGCCGGGATCAAGATTTCTTACTAAGATACTTTTACCGCAAAGGGTCTTTGCCTTACCACGCAAAGACCCTTTGCACGTTCAGGCAACGACCTTTTGCACACTAAGGCAAAGCTATAAAACTGTCTGTTAATCGGCTACACGTCCTACCGACTTAATATTCTTGTTTTTAGAAAGCGTCACGCACATCTTCTGAATGTCTTCCACATCATGTACTTTCATCTTGATCTTCCCTTCGAACACTCCGTCTTTGGCTTCGATAAGGAGACGCATAATATTGACATTGAATTCGTCGGCAATCGTCTTGGTGATCGTAGTCAGTACACCGATCGAGTCGATACCTTTCACCTCGAGGGTTGCTTCGAAAGAAGCATTTTTATGGCTGCTCCATTCCGTATTCAGGATACGCTCGCCGAAACTGCTCTTCAGACGCATGGCGATCGGGCAGGAACGTTTATGCACAACGACATTGCCGTCGTCATTGATAAAGCCCAACGCATCGTCACCCGGAATTGGCTTGCAGCATTCGGCAATCACATAGTTACGCTCGAAAGCCTCTTCACGCAGGATATATGGTTTCGACTTATCATATTTGACTTTACCTTTTTCCTCCGGCTTTTCTTCTTCCTGCTTCTTGGAGCCGACGCCTAATGCCTGTTTTACATATTTGAACAGGACGTTATCGGTCTTTTCCTTCAGCAGCTTCTTAATGTTTTCAGGCAAAACGACATCCCCCTTCTCCACAGCATAATAGAATTCTTCCCGTTTGGAAAAGCCGAAATAGATACACAGTTTATCCAGGTTGGAAGTACTAGCTTCCATATCCGACCGCTTGAAAGCAGCGATCACCTTCTCCTCTCCCAGCTTGGCCGCATCCTTACGGGCACGCTTCAACACGGCATCGATCTTGGCCCGTGCCTTTGCTGTCGTAACAAAGTTAAGCCATTCCGGTTGCGGTTCCTGCGAGCGGGAAGTCAGTATCTCAACCTGGTCGCCACTTGCCAACGGATGACTAAGCGGTACCAGACGGTGGTTGACTTTCGCTCCGATACATTTATTTCCTATATTGGTATGCAGGGCATAGGCAAAGTCGAGTGCTGTCGCACCCTGCGGAAGTGTCTTGATATCCCCTTTCGGTGTAAAGACGAAGATTTCCGAAGTAAACAGGTTTAGTTTGATCGTATCCAGGAAGTCCAGAGCATTCGGATCAGGGCTTTCGAGGATTTCCGTAATAGTCTGAAGCCATTTATCCAGCTCGGTATCTTCTTCTACGCTATGTTCCTTGTATTTCCAATGAGCGGCAAAACCTTTCTCGGCTATATCGTCCATACGGCGGCTGCGAATCTGTATTTCCACCCATTGCCCGTCAGGCCCCATGACAGTAAGATGCAATGCCTGATAACCATTGGCTTTCGGACGGCTTACCCAGTCGCGGATACGATCCGGACGGATACGGTAAATATCCGTTATGGCTGAATAGATATCCCAACACATATTCTTCTCATCCACACCCGGCAGCGGGTCAAAGATGATACGGACAGCATATAGATCATAGATGTCTTCAAAAGTAATCCCTTTACTTTCCATCTTGTTCCAGATAGAGTAAGCAGACTTTACACGGGCTTTCATTTCATAATGCAAGCCCATCTCCTTCAGCTTCTTATCAACGGGGACAGCAAAATGGTCGAACAACTTGTTGCGGTTTTCTTCCGTTGCCTGCAACTTTTGCTCGATAAATTCGTATTCATGGGGATGTTCATATTTGAAGCTCAGGTCTTCCAGTTCCGTCTTGATCGTGAAAAGACCCAGACGATGTGCCAGCGGGGCATAAAGATAGAGAGTTTCACCGGCAATCTTGAACTGCTTGGCTGGAAGCATGGAGCCTAAAGTACGCATATTATGCAGACGGTCGGCTATCTTGATCAGGATCACCCGGATATCATCACTCATGGTGAGCAATAACTTACGGAAGTTTTCCGCCTGCGCAGATGCCTGTTCCCCGAATATTCCTCCGGAAATCTTGGTAAGCCCGTCTACGATCTGAGCGATCTTCGGGCCGAACATATCGCTGATATCCTGTACGGTATATTCGGTATCTTCCACTACGTCATGAAGGAGTGCGGAACAGATAGAGGTCGACCCCAGTCCCATTTCACGGCAAACGATCCGTGCCACTGCAATAGGATGCATGATATAGGGTTCGCCGGAACGGCGTTTTACTCCCGCATGAGCCTGGTTGGCGAAGTTGAACGCTTTGGTGATACGCTCGATCTTTCGTCGATGGTTTGAATTCAGGTAATCCTGCAACAGTTCATTAAACCCATCCTGGATCATTTTCTCATCTGCCGACATAGCCGGTAACATGTCACCGGCTTCCTTTGTGTCTTTTGTGTCTATCGTATCGTTCATGGTTACAACCTCTTCTTTTTATACAACGTCTGTAACCACAAATATACAAATATTCGTCAAAAATCAACAAGGAAGCCAGGAAAATAGCAAGTTTATCCTACAGGAATCTTTAAAACCTGTCCGGGACGGATATTTGCGTTAGGCAATCCATTCGCCTTCTGGATCAATGTGGCCGTCACTCCCGGATACTTTTTGGATATGGTATACAGGGAATCTCCCGACTTCACGCGATAAGAGATAAAGCCATTGCTCTGCTTTTCAACGATTTCGGATGAAGAAGTCGTCTTTGCTACCGTTTTCGATTTTGTAGCGGAAGCAAAAGTAACCCCGCCGTTATCCACATACAAGGTCAATCGTCGTCCACTGGCCAGTTTATTTGATCTCAGACCGTTCCAGGAACGAACTTCTTTCGGTGTCACTCCATAGCGGTCGGAAATGGTATAGATATTCTCACCCGAAGCTACACGATGCGTAATCTTTTCACGGTTGGAAGAACTTCCTTTATCCGTATCAGTCGTATTATACGCCAGGCAACCGGCCAGAAGATCTTCAGCACGATGGGTATATATCGTATCTTCCTTGTCTATGAAAGCATACGTCTGATTAACCGGAAGTTTTAGTACGGAAGGTTCCGCATTTCCGGGAATGATATCGCGTTTGTATTGCGGGTTCAGGGCGCGTACCTGTTCAATATCCATTTGAAGCACTTCAGCCACTTGTTCCAGATGCAATGCTTTTGTTACCACCACCGTATCCGTAGCCAACGGCATGCTGGTTTGCATCGGGCAGATATTATGATCGCAATAATAATTCATAATGTAATTGGCTGCAATAAAAAGAGGCACATACGAACGGGTTTCCTTCGGGAGATAAGGGAAGATATCCCAGAAATCGGTTTTTCCACCCGAACGGCGTATCGCTTTATTCACATTACCCGGGCCACAGTTGTAGGAAGCCAGCACCAGGTTCCAGTCGCCATAAATGGCATACATATCTTTAAAGTAACGGCAGGCGGCATGGGTCGCCTTCACCGGATCACGACGTTCGTCGACCAGACTGTTGATCTCCAGTCCGTAAATCTTTCCGGTCGGAAGCATGAACTGCCACAGGCCGCAGGCACCGACACGCGAGAGAGCGACCGGATTAAGGGCACTTTCCACAATGGCCAGATACTTTAGTTCGATAGGCAAGTCATGTTCATCAAGCACCTGCTCGATGATCGGGAAATAAAAATCCGCCATACCCAGCATATATCGTACGAGGTTACGGCGGCGGTCGGCATATAAATCGATACAATCGCGTACTACCTTATTATAAGGTAAAGAAATAACGCGCGGCAATCTTTCCAGACGTTCCCGATAGACAGAGTCAGGGAAGTATACATTAGCATCATCGTCATGGCAATATTCGTCTCTCTTGGAGAAATATTGAACATGCCACGAACGAAGCAGGCTGTCGACATCAGCATCCAGACTTTCAGGGATCAGGCCCACATCGACCGATAATGAGTCGGCAGAAAGGTTCGAATACTGAGGTTCTTCATTGTCAGTCAATGTTTCCTGTGCACGGGCAACAGTAAAAAGACAACAGAGACAGAGTAATGTTAGTAAGTATTTCATGTGTTATCAGAATTTTATACTGCAATTCAGGCCATACGACCGGTCGCTGAAACTGGTCTTCGGGGTTACCGCAGGCTCTATCCGCATACTCAGGTCGGGAGAGATATCAAAATCGAACAACTGTGCATCCACATACGCATCGATCATACAGATAGCATAAACGCCAGCTGTAATAATGATACTCAAATCCCTGTAACGACGGAAATAGTCTTTACGGCTCTTTATATTATCCTGCAACCGTGTATTGGTTATAAACTCCGACGGCTCACGCCCGTTCTTCTTGGCAATATCCACCCACGATTTACTCCAGGCATCCGGATTATCCTTGTTATGATCCACATCATACATCAAATCCAGATAAGCTGTCGAATAATCCTTATAGTTACGATTGTTCCAGGTCACCGCATAGATACATCCCATAAAACCGCCATACACGATCGGCAACTTCCAGTATGCCCTGTTGTAGATCTGTCCCAAGCCCGGCAGGATGGCAGAAAAAAGAACTGCCTTTGTCGGATTCGGTTTGAACGGCTTCATGTCTATCTCCTTGAACTTGGGTTGCGGCACCGAGTCGGCAGCCTGAAGCACAGCCTGCACTGTCGAATCGGGTGGTGCCACCACTACCGTATCAGCATCGAGTATTACTGCCTGCCCCTGTGCTTTCGTATACAGGGATATCCCGGCAAGTATTACCAGAAGGCATAGTATCCTGCTTATTTTTAATCTCATCCTCACGAATCTACCGTCCACTTATTTCAACTTATCCAACAGGCCGATCAGCCTTTCCAGTTCTTCTTCCGAGGTAAAAGGGATCGTGATACGTCCTTTTCCCTTCTCGTTGCATGCCAATTGTACCTTTGTATTGAAAAAGCGGGACAAATGATCCTTCAGCAGATTAAATTCCTGGGGAAGCATCGGCTGGCGTCCGGCTGTTTTCTCTTTCTTCTCCGGTGCAACAGCTTCCGCCCCGTTTCGTACGATCTCTTCCACATTCCGCACGGAGAGGCCTTCCGCCAGTATCTGTTCATACAAGGCCAACTGCACTTCCGGATCTTCTACCGGCAGCAGGGCACGTGCATGTCCCATATCGATCTTTTTATCTTTCAAACCCATCTGTATCTCTGCCGGAAGTTTCAACAAGCGGAGATAGTTGGCGATAGTAGCGCGTTTCTTCCCCACCCGTTCACTGAGCTTTTCCTGGGTCAGGCCGTAGCTGTCTATCAACTTCTGATAAGCCAATGCAATTTCTATCGAGTTAAGGTCTTCGCGCTGTATATTCTCGATCAGCGCCATTTCGACTACATTCTCGTCGGCCGCCGTCTTGATATAGGCAGGAATCTGCTCCAAACCGGCCATCAGGGAAGCCCGGTAACGGCGTTCACCGGAGATGATCATATACTTCTCCGTACCGATCTCTTTCAGGGTTATCGGTTGGATAACACCCAGGGAGCGGATAGAAGTAGCCAGTTCTTCCAGTGCTTCTTCCTCAAATATAGAACGGGGTTGATCAGGGTTGGGCTGAATCTTGCTCAATGCTATTTCACTGATAGAAGACGAACCTCCGGTTTTAAGGTCGTCCATCGTGATCAAAGCATCCAATCCACGGCCAAGTGCCGATCTTTTCATTACTGCCATAATTGTTATTATTTATTTTTGTCTATCAGCTCTTGCGCAAGCTGCATGTGATTTAGTGCTCCTTTCGACTCGGCATCGTAAAGTATTACGGGTTTGCCATAGCTGGAAGCTTCGCTCAATTTCACATTACGCTGAATAACGGTCGTGAAAACAAGGTCACGGAACGGTCGTTTCACTTCTTCGTAAATCTGGTTAGCCAGTCGGAGACGCGAATCGTACATCGTCAGCAGGAATCCTTCGATTTCCAGGGCCGGGTTCAGCTTCGATTTAATAATCTTTATCGTATTCAACAGTTTACTGATACCTTCCAGCGCGAAATACTCGCATTGAACAGGGATCATTACCGAATCGGCTGCAGTCAGTGCGTTCACTGTGATCAGCCCCAAGGAAGGAGAACAGTCGATGAGGATAAAATCATACATATCCTTCAGGGGAACAAGCATCTGTTTGAGGATCTGCTCCCGGTTCTCCATGTTCAGCATTTCAATTTCCGCTCCTACCAGGTCGATATGTGACGGGATAATATCCAGTCCTTCCACCTCGGTCGGGATAATGGCTCCTTTCGGATCGTCTCCGTTCACCAGACATTCGTAGATGGATAGTTCGACACTCCGAATATCCACGCCCAGTCCGGAAGAGGCATTTGCCTGCGGATCTGCATCAACAACCAGCACTTTCTTCTCAAGGGCAGCGAGGGATGCAGCCAGATTTATCGTGGTTGTTGTTTTACCAACTCCACCTTTCTGATTTGCTAAAGCGATAATCTTTCCCATACTTCGTCTTTTAATTCAGTGGCAAAACTAAACATTAAAAACCTAACGAAATCAGGTTTAAGCAAAACAATGCTCGTTTTGTTGAAAAGTCGCCCTAACTGTTGATAACTTGCAAATATAAACAGAATATTTAATAACTTGTTTCAAATGAGGAGTATGTGATAGTTTTTTGGTAAATTATAACATCCTTATAAAAGTATTAAAGTCAAGGATAGTGGTGTGATTGTGCTCTTTTAGAACCAACAAATCTTTATCTCCTGATACAATATAGTTTGCTTTCACAGAATCTGCCAACGACAGCAGGTATAAATCTTTGCTATCTCTTATAGGGGAAGTTGCCTGCTTTTTAATATCGACACAATAACAATATAAACCGATAAGTTCCAAGGTCATAGAAACATCATCCGGTTGAATATACTTCTTAAGCTTTGGACGTTGGGCTACATCTTTATATTCATTTATCAATTCCTTACAAACATAAATTTCTATTCGCTTATTCTTTAGTAAAGCTTCTAAAACAGAGAGTCTTTTACCAATTGTAAACGAGATCCAAAGGTTTGTATCTATAATGATTTTCATTTATCGTACCTTACAGAGTTTAGCTCCTTTAGTATATCCTCATCCGACAATTCAACGTTTTCAGGACGAGACTGAATATATTTATCCAAAATAGCTTCCTTGTCAGACACAGTCCATCCCATCTTTTTAGCTAGTTGCTGAAAAAGCTTCACATCCGACTTTGGGACATTTAAATAAAAACCTCGTAAAGCTGCATCCATAATAACCTCCATTTTTTACAAAAATACTTATTCTAAAAGAAATAACCATAGACAAACAGTTAAAAAGAATCTTATTTGCATTTTGCGAATTGCAAATAAATAACTGATAAAACTAACGAAGCCCCGAAAAGATAATCCTTTCGGGGCTTGTTTTTTTTATCTGCTTTCCTCCTTCGCAGGGTACTTGACAGATGAACTTTATTTTATTACTTAATATTTTGTCATTTCACCTGTTCACCTGTCGCAGGTTACTTAATGGTTCTCCCGAAGGAGAACCATTGCATGAAAGACTATTTTTGATTATAAATTTCTTTTATAAATAAGTCGTCATTACTTAACGATTGCTTTAACAGCAGCTTCACCTTCTACAGCTACAACAACTACACCAGCAGGAGCAGCGATTTCAGCCTTATCAGAAGAGATAACTGTGTTAGCAACAGTCTGACCAAGAACGTTGCTGATAGTAACTTTTTTACCCTGTGCACCAGAGATGATTACTGCACCATCTTTAGCGATTACAGATACTTCAGAAGCAGTTACACCTTCGTTAGCAGTCGGAGTACGAGTTTCGTCTTCGTTCATGTTGAATACTTCAGCCTGTTCGATATCACTAACAACAACAACCAAACCGTTCAACCATTTCAGATAACCTGTACCTACTTCTTCAGCATAGTCACCATTTTCATTGTAAGCCTTGCGACCAGTTTCAATAACATATGAACCAGCTTCCTGATCTACATAGCGGAATGCAAACTTAGCAATGCTGTGAGAATAGTCGCTACGATCCATCGGTAACACATTGTATGTTCCGTTCGGACGTTTCAGATACAAAGTGTCGTGTGTATGGTAGCCTTCTACAAAGCCTAACTTAGCCCATTGTTCACCATCTTCTTCATTGATGAATTTGTTATCATGCAAATGAGTTTCAGCATAAACATTAGCAGAGTCCATCAAGTTAACCAGGAAGCGACCAGTTGTTGTGTCAGCTTTGTGTACTGGATGATCTTCAATTTCACATTTGATTTCAGAATCCCAATGTTTAGTTTCTACAGCTAACAGATATTCCCAACGGTTGTTGTTACCACGGTTTACATAAGCAGTATCTACATACAAAGCAGGATTGATTGTCGGGAACTGAACGGCATTTGCAATACTCAGGAATTCACCCTTTTCAAACAGAACCTGTGCTTCGTTTACACTTGATTCACGATAAATCTTGATAGTGTCAGCCATAGCTACCTTACGGTATTCAGGAGCATCTTTTTTAACGATAGTGAATAAGTCGTTTTCTGTCTGGTTGTACATATCTGTATTGTTCAGGATACCTTTTGTAGCACCATCACCGCTGTACATTTTTTCTACAGAAACATTTTCCCAATCAATAGCATCTGCTGTATTTGTATTCACTGCAGTTTCGTCTTTCAACGGAATCAGATTATACAAATCTTCTCCTACCACTTTAACAGCAAAGATATTTGCGTCTGCTGGATCCAGATTTCCTTGTTTTACACCAAATTCACCTGTTGCATAACGATTAGAAGGAGCAGCTTCATAGTTCATATATTCTTTATTTGCAGCATTCTGGAAAGAATATGCTAACATTTTCAAGATTACTGTACCTTCATCATCAGCATCTTTTGTTTCTTTGTAATCATCACCATCATAGTAACCTAAGATACTCTTAACCTGAATTGTATCAGGACGATATTCAACTCTGTCACCCAGGTTGTTCAAACCTTCATACATATAAGTTGCAACATTCCATTCTGTAGCTTTATCTTTCTTTGTATCCAAACCAATCTGATGATTATCGTTATGGTTTTCTACGAAGTAAGCAACATTATCGAATACAGAAGAGGCAGCGCCCAGATAATATTTCTGATCTCTCAAGTCATCAGCATTCAATCTCAAATAACCATCAGCTTCTGTGTAAGAAGTTGTAGCTTTGAATTCGATTGTATCATTTTTAGCAGAACCATCAAGAACAGCAAATACATTTGCTTTGCTTGTTGTATACAAGTTTGCAATCGAATATTCTTTTGTTATAGACGGTCTTTCACGGTTTGTCAAAACTAATTTTGCGTCATCAGAATTATAAGTGATAGCCCACTGAGTTTCAGGATAACCGATCAGAGCTTCAGCTGCTTTTACATATTCAGCAGCAGGAGTTTCATCCAATCCAAGAACTGTCTTATAGTTGTCGGAATAGGCAGCTTTTGTATTCTTATTTGTTACAGTAAAGAATGACGGTGTGCTTGTCAATAACTTCTTAACATCGATCGTATTGAATTTACCGATCTTGATTGTAATTCTATTCAGGAAGTTATCAGTAGAAATTTCTGCAGACAGAGTAGGAACGCCTTTCAAATCAACAGAACCTAATTTATAAGACTTATTGGCTTTGTTAACAGCGCTGATCGAAGCTACCGGCTGATTTACACCAGGAACAAAGTCATCAGAAGCACTAATTGTAAAGTTATATGCATATCTTTCAGACAACTTAGGTTCAGCAGTTTTAGTATCATTCAACGCATTTGCTAAAACTTTTGGAGCAATAGCCTTAACTACATACTTCGTTTCTGTACCTTCTGCATATTTATCCTGCAAGTCAATAACAATAATGTTACCATCTTCATCCTGAAGCATAAACGGAGCATCATCTTCAGCTTTAACAGTAGCTAAAACTTTACCTGAACCGCCATCATTAAATGTAACAGTCTTCAGCAATCCAGTGAACGGATTGTAAGCTAAAACTTTGTCTTTCTTGTCACCATCAACAAATTTCTTAATGCTAGCTTCAAAACCTGCACCAGTGATAGATGTTAATTGCTCGCCTGTTAAAGATTGACCGGCTGCAGGAACAGCACCTAATGTTACATTAGCTAAAGCTACAGGAGCATTAGTTAAAGCTACATTCGTGTAGTTGGCACCTGTAAATTGCCATTTATCAGAAACTTTCTCAACTGCAACTGTTGTATGAACACCACTTGCATTAGCCAAGAAATCACCAGTTTCTTTGTTTTTAAACTTAGCAACGCCAGTATCATTTCCATTATCAACAATAGAAATACTCCAGTATAAACCCTGTGTAGCAGTTGCGTAATCAACAAGAGCAGAAGCACTATTAAGAGCTTTACCCGTTGCCGGATCCATCAATACATAATAAGATGCAGAAAGGTCTGTTGCTATTGCTACAGGCATAACAACTGTCAAGTCTGCTGCTGCTACAATTTTAGCATTAGCAATCTTATTAGAAGATGTAGAGTTTACAGTAAAGGCTGTTCCATCAAAATTCAGATAACCTGTTGAACCATCTGCAATAGTGACATCTGTACCGCCATTTGTAATGGTAAACAATTTAACATCAGTTCCAAATCCTGTACCAGCAGTAACAAAGCCTAATTCATTAATTCCTGTTTTAACCCCAAAAGTTGCAGCAGAACCATCTTTTGTTAATACAATTTGATCACTTGCTGTTGCATCATCCAAAGAAACAAATTTCAATCCATTACTCCCATCAACAGAAATAACTTTACCATCAGCTGTTACTAAATAAGCAGGAGTCGGCGTTGTATTACTAGGCAATGCCAAAGCTGTCGTTGCTCCATAACCTCCTTGCGCCGTATACACTAACTTCGCAAACAATTCCGTTGGAGTAATCACAGCACCGGCCAGCAGGGCGCCGGCCACAAGTGTAGAAAACTTTTTGTTCATAATTCTAAAATTTAATATTAATACTAAAGTGTAATAAGTTCTTATTCAATACGATCGCTCATTTATATACTTCCATTTCCTCTGACTAGCGAAAACGATCGTTTAATCTCGTCACAGGTTTGGTGTTCGTCCTCTAAAAATGCGTTTTCATACAAACTATGCTATTCAATTGATAAGAAAGCAGATACCAATGAAAAAAAAGAAGTGAAAAGAATTGCGGAAATGAAACAAATGCGTACTTTTGTAGACGAGAATAAACGATCGTTTT
>ULWH01029592.1_pt1 | contig 16135 bp, 12 predicted proteins | sample 1960201 | NCBI WGS metagenome assembly ULWH01 (sample SAMEA4835808, study PRJEB28245) | human gut metagenome | biome: gut microbiome; material: fecal sample | place: Denmark | collected 2008
ATGAAATTTCATTGTCATAATATATGGCACTATAGTATCACAATATATGATACTGCGGTGACACAATATATGCCATTGCAGTAACACAATATATGCTAATAAAATGATGTGGAAGATGAAGCAGAAGCGCCTTCGGAAAGTCCTTAACAAGGGTAAATATAGCCCATTTTAGCTCTATTAACAATTGTTTCTGCAAAAACCTTGCTTTTTTTCGTCCAGGTAACTAATAATATAATGTACGCGTGTGTACATTATATATAAGGCACTATATTCCTACCTTTCGGGGCAGGTCGTCAAAATGACTATATATCTATTGATTTATAATACTTAGGGTGGGAAAAACGACTGACTAGAAAAATCGTTCCTTTTTTCTAGTCATCAAAATTACTACATTCTTTTGAACTGGCAATAGCTTCCCCAAGATTTTTTCCTTTTCTATATTCTTTCTTATCAACACGATAGCGAATTAAGTACGAAATTCTCTCTTTCCGGTATGAAATCAAAGCGCCCCATAAAAAATGACTAGAAAAAAGGAACGTTTTAGCTAGTCATTACTACTAGCTGGCCTATCGGGAATAGGCTGTGAACAGGTTTTTATAACACTATTATTAATATTAAATTTATTGATTATGAACAAAAAGTTTTCTACACTTGTAGCTAGCTTGTTATTTGCATCAGCTTTTTCAGCATTCGCAGGTACAGCGGCTCCAATGTTTACAGCTCCTAACGGAGTAGAAACTCGTGCGCTTGTACCTAACACAGGTGCAGAAAAAGTGACCAGTGATGCTGGCCTTGTTGCTGCTGCTGGTCATACAGCAGTAAATGTTTTGAAAGGTTTTACTAACAACGCTCGTTTGCAGGTACTTTTGGAAACAGGTGCTTTGACTACAGCGAATGCTGCTCAAAATTATTTTGTATCATCTGCTGCTTTGATTGGTGCAGAAGCAGATTATGCTACTGCAACTACTCCTGCTACTATGGCTCCTTTCTATTTTACGCTGAATGGGGATCAATTAGTAGGTGCTAATGGAACTGTTCTGTCGTTGGATGGCGTTCAGAATTTTGATATCGTTCCATTGGCAAAGACAGACGGTACAGTTACTTCCTTCTTTGGATTGAAAGCTATATCTTCTGATGCTGCTAAGAATGGTAAGTTTATCAAAATTATAGCTGATGGAACTATCACAGCAGATGCCGCGGATGTAAATAGTGCTGCTATTTTCGCATCAGTAGAAACAGCTTATACAGCTGCTGCTAAAGGTGAGGATCTGAATAAAGACTTGAATGATGGCTTTAACTTATCAGTGACTTTCGGTACTTCAACTCTTAAAGGCGCGGAATTGTTCGCTAACAAGTTGACTGCAATGGAATGGGATGGTGGTTCTTCTGCATTTATACCGGCAGCAGGGGCAACAACTGAATTCTTTTTGAAAAACAAAGATGGCAAATACATTGTTTTTGATGCAGCGTTGAATAGCTCAAATGCTATTAAAGGAGGCTTTAAGTTAGTTAGCGCAACTGACGCAGCTGCTATCCAGGCTGGAACTACAGCTAAATTCAAAATCAACGTAGCTGATAACGGAGCAAAAACAGTAGAAGTAACTGTTGATAATGGCAAACGTTTATATGTTAATGTATCAAACGGAACTAACGTATTAACAGCTCTTGATGTTTTGAATGGTGCTGCTGCTAACTGGGCTAGTACAGCTTTAGGTGCAACAAACGCAGTTGACTTCCATAAGTTCCTGACAGGCCAGTTCTACAAAGTTAGCTTTGTAAAGAAAGCTGTAGGTGAAACAGAAGCTGCTGCTGCTTACAAGGTTAATGGCATTTTAGGTCTGAGATTTAATACAGCTGCAAATGTTGCTGATTTCGTAAAGGCTGCTGATGTTGTTGCAGAAGATCCTTCTACTATGTGGGCTCCAAGCATTGTTGGTGGAGAGTTGGTTTTGACAAACCGTGAAAATACAACGGCTGCAGTGCAGGTTAAAATTGCATCTTTACGTGAAGTAAGTGCTGGTGTTTATGAAGTAGGTGCAGTAACTGCAACTAATTCAGGTCTTATAGCTGGTGAACAGATCAAGATCACTCCAGTAGCTTCAGTTTCAAAAACAGACGGTTACCAAGTATATGCAGACAACGCTTTGATCAACTCTGCGTTTTATCTGGGTCAGTCTCGTCGCAATGCAGACGGTGACGTTCCTGCTTATTGGGCAGAAAATCACGGCACACACCAGATCGGTGCAACAGTAAACCAGGAGGAAGCTACTCAATGGAATGTACAATTAGTTAAGAAGGATGCTGCTGATTATAACAAACAGATCGACTCTGTATTAGTTATCAGTAACTTGGTCTCTTATAACGCAACAACAGGTGTTACAACAACTACTCCGGACACATTGGCAGTTCTTCCGTATGTATTCCAGAACAGAGGTAACCGTGAATATGTAATTCTGAACAATGAAACAAATCAGGAATATTACATCTGTGACAAAGATAATAAGAATGTTGCTCGCAATGCTAAAATCTTCGCATTGAAGAAAAGACCGGGTAATACATATAACTATGTAACCTTGGCTGTAACAAATACTTATACAGATGGTAAAGTACAACCTGTTACTGCTATCAATGGTGACATGAAAGTATACTTGAAGAACAGTGCAAACAAAGGTACATGGGAAAATGTTGAAACTTATTCAGATGATGCCAACTCTCTGATGGTTGTTGAGCCTATCGATGCTCCGGAATACCGTAAGGTAGTTGCTGCATGGGGTGACACAGTAAGAATTTACCGTGAAGAATATCCTACAGAAGTATTGTTCGAAAAAGCAGATGCTAAATCTGTTGTAGATGGCAAAACTTTGAGCTTCCTGAATGTAAATAACAGTGTAACTGGTGCTAATCCTGCTCTGTTCGTTGATACAGCTTATGTAAACCGTACAGTAAATGGTGTTGCTAACACTTGCTACCAGTATCTGTTGGCTGTAAACGTAGATAAAGAAAATTCAGTTTACTGTCCTTACAATCCTGAACATAATACAGATGCTTGGAGAGAAGAACATGGTGGCCCTTGCGCTGACGCAAAAGAAAATCCGGCTGTAGTAAAAGGTCGCTTCCTGATCAACCTGATTGACACTGCTTTTGCTTACAAAGCTGATCACCTGCACAACAACCCATATATCAATATGGTTGAAGCAGACGAAAACAAGGCTAAGTTGTCATTCGTAGAAGGTATCCATACAAACGATACATTGTATATTACTCGCAAGGGTGGTGAAGTTGTTAAATTAGGTATGACTGATCCAGCATTCAATGTTGCTAAGTTCGCTTTCCGTTACGTAGATAACGAAGCTGGTTCATTCAAGATCCAGACTCAGTACAAAGAATATAGTGCTGCAGACAAAGACGCATTCGATGCATCTGCAAATAACGAAGGTTACCTGCGTTGGGTAAACGGTACAGTTGTTGTAACAAACAGCTATACTAACGGTGAAGTATTCAACATGGAAGAAAACTTCAAGGGTAATCCTGTAGCAAACGAAGATATCACTACTTCTTCTGTAAAAGTAACAACAACAGAAGGTAAAGTGATTATCGCTGGTGCACAAGGCAAGAAAGTTACTATCAGTAACGTACTTGGCCAGACAGTTGCTAACGCAGTTCTTTCTTCTGATAAAGCTGAAATCTCTACTCCTGCTGGTGTAGTAATCGTAGCCGTAGAAGGTGAAGCTGCTGTAAAAGCAATCGTAAAATAATAAGCAATTATTTATAATCAAATAATTCTAAATTGTTTACCGCGCGGTTCCGTCATGAGCCAATTACCCCGTGAAGGGCGAACAAGCGGTAGATATTAATACTAAAGTAATGAAATAAAGTTCTTCTGTTCAACCTCTGTGAAGAGTGAAAACAGACAAAAAACAAGCCCCGGTAGAATCGTCTTCCGGGGCTTGCTATTTAAGGCTTGCTAAATTTCCCTCGTATTTATATTTATCGTATCTTTACAACACTTAATCAGAAAACAAATATTATTATGAGCGTCTTTAGCAGCTTCCCACGCACATTCTGGGTGGCCAATGTAATTGAATTGTTTGAGCGTTGGGCGTGGTACGGTTTCTTTATGCTGTTTGCCAACTACCTGACCGGCTCGTCGGATGCCGGGGGACTCGAATTCTCGCAAAGCCAGAAAGGGCTTCTGATGGGAGTGGGGACAGGCATCCTTTATTTCCTGCCGGTGCTGACGGGAGCCATCGCCGACCGCTACGGATATAAGAAAGTATTGTTTCTCGCCTTTCTGATCTATACTTCCGCATTTATTCTCCTTCCGATGTTCACCACCTTTACCGGAGTTTTCCTTATGTATCTCTATCTGGCGGTGGGAGCAGCCCTGTTTAAACCCGTTATCTCGGCTACGATCTCAAAGACGACAACGGACGAGACGGCTTCGATCGGGTTTGGTATTTTCTATATGATGGTCAATATCGGGGCTTTCTTCGGGCCGATGGTCACCCTGTTGTTTAAAGGATCGTCCCACCTTATCTTTTATGTCTCGGCCGGGATTATTGCGCTCAACTTCATCCTGCTGTTCTTCTATAAGGAGCCGGGACGGGAAGACGCGGAAAAGAATACAGACCCTTTGCTGAAAACCTTCCGCATCATCTTCACCAACATGGGATATATATTGAAAGACGTTAAGTTCATCCTCTTTCTGGTGATTGTGGCCGGCTTCTGGGCGATGTATCACCAGTTGTTCTTTACGTTGCCGGTCTTTATCTCGCAATGGGTGGACACCAGTGTGCTGTATAACTTCTTCCATGCCTATATGCCTTTCTTCAGCGAGAATTACAGCGAGGCGCCCGGTGTGATGGATGCGGAGTTCGTGACGAATATCGATGCACTCTACATCATCACTTTCCAGTTGGTTGTTTCAAGTATCGTGATGAAGATGAAACCGTTGCGCTCCATGATGTCCGGTTTCCTGGTCTGCTCGATCGGTATGTCGCTGACTATTGTTTCGCAGAATGTATTGTTTACGATGGTGGCTATCCTGATCTTCTCGTTGGGGGAAATGGCCGGATCGCCGAAGATCACCGAGTATATCGGACGTATTGCCCCCGCAGATAAGAAAGCGCTTTATATGGGATACTCCTTTATCCCCGTGTTCCTGGGGAATGTGATGGCCGGGATCATTTCCGGTGTCGTGTATCAGCAGATGTCGGATAAGGTGATGATCGTCCAGCAATTCGTGGCGGAGAAAGGGTTGCAAATACCCGAAGGACTCTCCAATAACGCCTATTTCGCCGAAGTCGCCCGGCAAGTCGATCTGACGCCCCAGGCATTGACAAACCTTCTTTGGGAACTCTACGATCCTTCCCGCTTATGGATGGTCATATTCGGTATCGGTATGGGAACTGCCCTCCTTTTGTTCGTATATGACCGGGTGACCTCCCGTAAATAATACTTTTGAGAAGGATTGTCTCCTTGTATTTGCTTATATTTGCACGGAAAAAGACAGTATACATTTTATGACGAAAGATATAACACCTGAATACGTGCTTGGTGACCTGCGTTATCTGCAATTGCTGGCGCGTAGTTTTCCTACTGTAGCCGATGCGAGTACCGAAATTATCAATCTGGAGGCCATCCTGAACCTGCCGAAGGGGACGGAGCATTTCCTGTCCGATATCCACGGGGAATATCAGGCTTTCAACCATGTGCTGAAGAATGCATCCGGTGCGATCAAACGGAAAGTGAATGAGATATTCAGTAACACGTTGCGCGACTTCGAGAAGAAAGAGTTGTGTACGCTGATCTATTACCCGGAACAGAAACTCGAACTGGTCAGGTGCAAGGAGCCCGACCTGGACGACTGGTATCTGATCACGTTGAACCAGCTGGTGCGCGTCTGCCGGAATGTATCGTCGAAATATACACGCTCGAAAGTCCGCAAGGCCTTGCCGAAAGAGTTTTCCTATATTATTCAGGAGTTGCTGCATGAATCGTCCGTCGAGCCGAACAAGTCAGCCTATGTAGACCAGATCATCCGCACGATCATCTCGACCGGCCGTGCCAACGACTTCATCATCGCCATGTGTAACCTGATACAACGGCTGACGATCGATATCTTGCACGTGATAGGCGACATCTACGACCGTGGCCCGGGTGCCCATATCATCATGGATACCCTTTGCGATTACCACCATTTCGATATCCAGTGGGGCAACCACGATGTGCTGTGGATGGGCGCGGCTTCCGGTAACCTGGGGAGCATTGCCAATGTGATCCGTATGTGCCTGCGTTTCGGTAATCTGGCGACGCTGGAAGACGGCTACGGCATCAACCTCCTTCCGCTGGCCACGTTCGCAATGGATGTGTACGGCGATGATCCTTGCGACCTGTTCATGCCGAAGACGAATGCATCCGACTCTACGTTCGATGAAAAGACGATCCGCCTGATCTCGCAGATGCATAAGGCGATAACGATTATCCAGTTCAAGCTCGAAGGCGAGATTATCCGCCGCCGTCCCGAGTTCGAGATGGACGACCGCCTGCTGCTCCACCATATCGACCTGAAGCGCGGAACCATTACTTTAGATGGAAAAGAGTTCGAGCTGAAAGATAAAAACTGGCCGACCATCAACCCGAAAGACCCGTATGCCTTGTCGATCGAGGAGGAAGACTTGATCCGCCGCATCCAGCATTCTTTCGAGTACAGCGAGAAGCTGAAGAAACACATGCGTTGTCTCTTCCGTCACGGTAGCATGTACCAGGTATGCAATTCCAACCTGCTGTTTCATGCCTCTGTCCCGATGAATGCCGACGGGACGCTGAAAAGCATCCGTATAGAAGGGCAGGAATACAAAGGTAAAAGCCTGCTCGATAAAGTAGACCAGTTGATCCGCACCGCCTATTTCGACTCGGAGGACTCTCCCGAAAAGGACTTTGCGATGGATTATATCTGGTATCTCTGGGGTGGAAAAGACTCTCCCTTGTTCGATAAGAGCAAGATGGCTACCTTCGAACGTTGCTTTATCGACGATAAGGCGGTACAGAAGGAAGAGAAAGGCGCTTATTATACCCTCCGCGAAGAAGAGAAGGTATGCGATATGTTATTGGATGAGTTCGGCGTAACGGGTATGCACCGCCACATCATCAACGGGCACGTCCCTGTCCGTTCCATCGAAGGCGAAAACCCCATCAAAGCCAATGGCAAGCTGTTGGTGATCGACGGTGGTTTCTCGCAGCCTTATCATGCCGAAACGGGGATTGCCGGTTATACGCTGGTGTATCACTCCCGCGGTTTCCAGCTGGTACAGCATGAGCCGTTCCTGTCGACCGACCAGGCCATCAAAGAGGGGCGTGATATACGTTCCACCACGATCGTAGTGGAACTGAGTTCCCACCGTCAGATGGTAAAGGATACCGACAAAGGCACCGACCTGCAACGCCAGATCCATGATCTGGAAAAGCTGTTGTATGCCTACCGCAACGGTTTCATCAAGGAAAAGGATAAACTACTTTTCCCTTGATGGAAAAGTAGCCAAAAGATCAAGGCTGCACCTGTCTCGCTACTCCGCATCCTGCATTCGCTGTCGCCTCCGAACTCGCTTCGCTCAAACAGCGGATGCTCCGGCCGCTCACTCCGGCTGCTGCGCTTAACGCTCACCAGCTGAGGCCTGTCATAGGAAGCTTCGCTTCCTTTGGAGATGGCCGATACCGATACCTTTATAACAGACAGTATCGGCCATCCCCATAGAACGCGAAGCGTTCTTGAAAAGGCCTCAGCGGGTGAGCGTCCGCGAAGGGGAAAGACGAAGCGTCAGGAGGCTGCGCTGTTTGAGCGAAGCGAGTTCGCAGACGACAGCGTAGCCTTTCACCGTAGCAGCGAAGCCGGTGCAGCCTTGAACTTTTGATTACTTTTCTTTCAAGAGAAAAGTAATATTAAGATAAAATAAGAACAGAATTAATTATATGCAAAAACGAATAACCTGGTCTCCCTTACTGCTAACCGCCCTGATGGTTCTCTTATTTCTGGGTGGGCTGGTATACGGTGCCGTATCCATTCCTTTGGAGAGCGTTATCGATATCCTGATGGGGAAAGATGTCGGTCGTCCCGCCTGGCAGAATATCATCCTGCAAAGCCGCTTCCCGCAGGCCGTTACGGCTCTGCTGGCCGGTGCTTCGCTGGCAACCAGCGGATTGCTGTTGCAAACCCTGTTCCGTAACCCGTTGGCAGGCCCTTCCATCCTGGGAATCAGCGACGGAGCCAACCTGGGAGTGGCTGCCATCATGCTCTATTTCGGCGGTACGCTGAGCATGGTCACCGAGTTGCCTATCAGCGGCTATCTCGCTGTTATCTTCGCCGCCTTTGCCGGGGCAGCCTGCATACTGGGACTGATCATCTGGTTCTCGGCCAAGGTGAAAAGCAACGTCATGCTGCTTATCATCGGTATCATGATCGGCTATCTCGCCTCCTCCCTGATATCGGTACTCAACTATTACGCCTCGACCGACAAAGTCCATGCCTTCGTGATGTGGGGACTCGGCAATTTCTCAGGTGTCTCCCTGATGCAGCTGCCTTATTTTCTCCTCTTCACCCTCGCCGGACTGCTGTTGGCCATCCTGCTGATAAAACCCCTCAACGCCCTGCTGCTGGGGGAAATGTATGCCGCCAACCTCGGAATCCGGATCAAACGCACCCGCATCCTGATCCTGTTCTGCACCGGACTGCTTACCGCAACGACGACTGCTTTCTGTGGCCCGATCTCCTTCATCGGACTGGCCGTTCCGCATATCGCCCGCCTGATGTTGGGCTCCTCGAACCATAAGATGCTGGTTCCCGTCACGATGCTGGCCGGTTCCTGCATCGCCCTGCTCTGTAATATATTGATGGTGATGCCCGGAACCAACAATATCCTTCCGCTCAATGCCGTGACGCCGATGCTCGGAGCCCCGGTTATCATCTATGTGATCGTGAACCGTAAGAATATCCAATACTTCGACTGATGAACAGACAGACACCTGTAATAGAAACCAATCGCCTCAGTATTGGCTATCCCCTGAAAGGCGGCAAGCGTAAGGTGATCCATGACGACCTCAGCTTGCGGCTTTTCCCCGGTGAAGTGACCTGCCTGCTGGGACTGAACGGAGCCGGCAAATCGACCCTGCTGCGTACCCTCTGCGGTTTCCAGCCCCCGTTGGGCGGCGATATCTCCCTGATGGGAAAACCCCTGTCGTCATACTCGCAAAGCAACTTTTCTCTTACGGTAGGTGTTGTATTGACGGAAAAGACGAACGCGGGTGGCATCACCGTCTACGAACTTGTTTCGCTGGGACGCCACCCTTACACAGGCTTCTTCGGACAACTGAAGGCAGCCGACAGGGAGATCATCGAGCAATCGCTTGCAGCAGCCGGCATCGCCCACAAAGCACAAAACTACGTATCCGAACTGAGCGACGGCGAACGGCAGAAAGCCATGATCGCCAAAGCCCTTGCGCAGCAATGTCCTATCATCCTGCTGGACGAACCTACGGCCTTCCTCGACGTAACGAGCCGCATCGAAACGATGGTTTTGCTGCACCGCCTGGCTATGGAACAGCAGAAAGCGATTCTGCTTTCCACCCACGACCTCGACCTGGCTATCCAGATGGGCGACTGTCTCTGGCTCCAGGAAAAAGGCCGCCCGATGGCTTGCGGTACGCCCGAAGACCTGATCCTGAGCGGTGCCTTCGAATCTTTCTTCGGAAAAGAAGGTATCGTCTTCGACCCGTCGACCGGCAAGCTGAATACCGAAGCCCCGATCACCCCTGTTGGAGTGGAAGGCGACTTCCTTGTCTCCTATTGGGTGGGTAATGCCCTGATACGTAACGGTTACCGCCCCTCACCTGTAAAGCCGGGGCAATTGAATATAAACTGCCTTGCCTCCGGCAGCCTGCACCTTACATGGCCTGGCGGTGCGGAGGAGGAGCTTCCCGATGTGGCGGCACTAGTCGCTGCGGTAAGGGAGGGGGTTGCCTCACCCGGATGAGGTAAGATGCCACGCCGGGATATGGTGAGCAACCACATCTGGATATGGTATATTACCACACCGGGATATGGTAAACTGTCATATCAGGGTATGGCACTATCTCTCTCTCGGGGATATGATAAGGGGGTAAGGTCGTTTTGACACACCCGCATAATGAACGAAACAATAGTATAACAGTAAGTATAGATGAATTATGGCAAATGAAATAACCTGGCGATTAGAGCATGAGAAAGTAAGCCGCCTATTATTGCAATATGCTATCCCGGCCGTGGTCGGGACGATGGTGAATGCGTTGTATAACATTGTCGACCGTGTATTTATCGGTCAGGGAGTCGGTGCGCTGGCGATGGCCGGCCTTACGCTGACGTTTCCCATCCTGCTTTTCCTGCAGGCTTTCGGTATGCTGATTGGTGCGGGAGCCGCCACCCGTGTCTCCATCCATTTGGGAAGGAAGGCGAACGAGATGGCGGAGAAGGTGCTGGGGAATGCTTTTACGCTGACATTTATTATCACCCTGGTCACCGTCGTCCCTTGTATGATCTGGATGGACGACCTGCTGCTGGCTTTCGGGGGAAGTGAACAGACCATCCCTTATGCCCGCGACTACCTGAATATCGTTGTGCCCGGAACGATCCTGACTTCGCTCAGCTTCGGTTTCAACGCGATCATGCGTGCCTCTGGTTATCCGAAGAAAGCCATGTTCACTATGCTGATCGGGGCGGTGGTGAATGTCATTCTCGACCCGATCTTTATCTTCTGGCTCGACATGGGCATCCGGGGAGCGGCCATCGCGACCATTATCTCGATGCTGCTGAGTGCCCTGTTCGTTATGAACCATTTCATTCAGAAAGACAGTATCGTACGTTTCCATAAGGGGACCTTCAAACTGGAGGGGCATGTGGTGTGGAACATCCTCACCATCGGTATCTCGCCTTTTGCCATGCAGCTGGCGGGCAGCCTGGTCGTCGTTATCCAGAACTATGCCTTGAAGGTGCACGGGGGCGACCTGGCGTTGGGAGCCAACGGCATCATAACCAGTGTCGGCATGTTGCTGGTGATGCTTATTATCGGTATCGCGCAAGGGATGCAGCCTATCGTCGGGTTCAATTACGGTGCCGGACAGCATAAGCGCGTGCAGGACACCTTGCGGCTGGTCATCATCACTGCGACAATTATCATGGGGCTGGGCTGTCTGGCGAGCGTCTTGTTTCCGCGGTTGATAGCCCGTGCGTTCACCAGCGATCCGGAGTTGATCGAGGTGACGGCCAACGGCCTGCGGATCAGTTTGATGGTGTTCGTCGTTGTCGGTTCGCAGATATCCATCAGCCAGTTTTTCCAGAGCATCGGTATTGCCTGGAAAGCGATGTTCCTTAGCCTGAGCAGGCAATGTTTGTTCCTGATTCCGGCTCTGCTCGTGTTCCCTGAGTTCTGGGGATTGGACGGCGTATGGTACGCGTCTCCTTTTTCGGACTTCATCGCAGCCGTAACTGCCTGGGCTTTCCTGTGGTACCATGTTAAAAACATAAAAAGTGAAACGTTAAATTGAACTTCCAGGCGAGTTATTTGTCTATTATATGAAAAGTGGTTCGCTACGTATTAATTATAAAGAATAGAAGTATGAAAAGAGTTTTATTATTGCTAGCTGTCCTGTTATTTGGCCTCGGTACGGGAACGATGATGGCACAACAGGATAAAGCAGCTGAAAAAGCAGCAAAAAAGGCCGAGAAAGAAGCTAAGAAAGCAGCGGAAGAAGCCGAGAACATGGCTATGTTCGACCTGGCCGTACAGGCTCTTAACGCAAAAGACTTTGTGCTCGAAGCAGACCGTGTGGAATTTAAACGCGGACGTTTCGTTTATGTAACTCCCAGCACTAACTTCGTATCGATGAAAGGCAACCGGGCAACGATCCAGTTGGCATTCAACGGAGCTTATGCAGGCCCTAACGGAATAGGGGGTATCACTGTCGATGGTAACGCCTCAAACGTAGAGATGAAGACCGATAAGAAAGGTAATGTCACTTTCAGTATGATGGTACAGGGCGTTGCCGTATCGGCCAACGTAACCTTCCGGATGGTGAAGGGCAGCAACAAATGTACGGCTACTGTAAGCCCGAACTTCAACAGCAACCGTATCTCGTTCACCGGTTCACTCTATCCGACGGAACAGTCCAACGTGTTTAAGGGACGCTCCATTTAAACATAATTGATATACTCTGAACGAAAGGGAGACGTTGCTTTGCGACGTCTCTTTTTTTATATCTTTGCATCACAACTAATAAAACATAACGATTATGCAATTATCGATAGACCAGAAGGACATAGACAAATTCATTATGATAGGCGATAAAGTGCTTATCAAACCCAAGAACCCGCAGAGCCAGACAAAGTCCGGTCTGTATCTCCCGCCCACGGTGCAGCAGGAGAAGATACAAAGCGGTTATATCATCAAGGTAGGCCCCGGCTTCCCGCTGCCCTCCCAGAGCGAAGAGCATGAAGTGTGGGAGAAGAAGGAAGGAGAGGTGCATTACCTGCCCTTGCAGGCGCATGAAGGCGATCTTGCTGTCTTTCTGCAAAATGCCGCCTATGAGATTAACTTTAACGACGAGAAGTTCCTGATCGTGCCGCATTCTGCCATTTTAATGCTGATGCGCGACGAAGGATTGTTCGAATAAAGCCTTTTTCTTTGGCAAAATACTAATCTATTCACATTTTTGATGTATTTTTGCAAGCAAATCAACAAGACAAACTATCAACAGTAGCGATTAGAATGAATAAAATTGTAAGTAAAGAACATTTCTCTGCCAACGTAGTGAAGCTGGAAGTTGAGGCTCCTCTGATTGCCCGCTCACGCAAGGCCGGTCACTTCGTGATCGTGAAAGTGGGAGAGAAAGGCGAACGTATCCCCTTAACCATTGCAGGAGCAGACACGCAGAAAGGAACCATCACCCTGGTGATCCAGGCCGTGGGAGGTTCGTCCAAGAAGATCTGCGATTTGAACGCAGGCGATTATATCACCGACCTGGTAGGTCCCCTGGGACAAGCTACCCATATCGAAAAGGTAGGTACGGTGGTCTGTGCCGGAGGTGGCGTAGGTGTAGCTCCGCTGCTGCCTATCGTTGAAGCATTCCATAAGGCCGGCAACCGCGTGATCGTCGTGCTGGCTGCCCGTACGAAAGACCTGGTGATCCTTGAAGACCAGATGAAGGCCAACTCCGACGAAGTGATCGTGATGACCGACGACGGTTCCTACGGCACGAAAGGACTGGTGACGAACGGTGTCGAAAGCGTGATCAACCGTGAGAAGGTAGACCTGTGTGTAACCATCGGCCCGGCTGTGATGATGAAATTCGTTTCAGCCCTTACAAAGAAATATGAGATACCTACTGTCGCTTCCCTCAATACGATCATGGTAGACGGTACCGGTATGTGCGGTGCCTGCCGTATCACGGTGGGCGGAAAGACGAAGTTCGTCTGTGTGGACGGCCCCGAATTCGACGCCCACCAGGTTGATTTCGACGAGATGCTGATGCGTCTGAGTGCTTATAAAGATATTGAAAAGAAGTAACCACCGAGATACAATGACAACAGAAGAATTGATCGCTGCCCGCCGTGCCGAGCCCTGGAGGGAAGCACTGCGCAAAAGCAAGAAGAATAAAGAACGCACGGATATCCCCCGTGTAGAGATGAACGAGCTCGATCCGGAATACCGCAGCCACACCCGCCTGGAAGAGGTGAACCTGGGGCTGACGAAGGAACAGGCCATGCAGGAGGCGCAACGTTGCCTCGACTGCCCGAACCCTACCTGTATGGAAGGTTGCCCGGTGAGCATCAACATCCCGACATTTATCAAGAACATCGAACGCGGCGAGTTTCTCGAAGCAGCCAAAGTGCTGAAGGAAACCAGCGCGTTGCCTGCCGTTTGCGGCCGTGTTTGTCCGCAGGAGAAACAATGCGAAAGCAAATGCATCCATCTGAAGATGAAAAAGGAACCGGTGGCTATCGGTTACCTCGAACGTTTCGCAGCCGACTACGAGCGTGAAAGCGGACAGATATCCGTCCCTGAAATCGCTGAGAAGAACGGTATCAAGATCGCCGTGATCGGATCGGGCCCTGCCGGCCTTTCCTTTGCCGGAGATATGGCGAAGCGCGGATACGATGTAACTGTATTCGAAGCGCTTCACGAGATCGGTGGCGTATTGAAATACGGGATCCCTGAATTCCGCTTGCCTAACAAGATCGTGGATGTGGAGATCGAAGGCCTTCGCAAGATGGGCGTGAAGTTCATATCCAACTGCATCGTCGGCAAGACGATCAGTTACGACGACCTGCACGAAGAGGGCTTCAAAGGCTTCTTTGCCGCCAGCGGTGCCGGCCTGCCCAACTTCATGAACATACCGGGTGAAAACCTGATCGGCGTGATGTCGTCCAACGAATACCTGACACGTGTCAACCTGATGGACGCGGCCAACCCCGAAAGCGATACCCCTGTGCTGCAAGGTAAGAAGGTGGCCGTGATCGGTGGAGGTAATACCGCGATGGACTCCGTACGTACCGCCCGCCGCCTGGGTGCCGAACGTGCCATGATCGTCTACCGCCGGAGCGAAGAGGAAATGCCTGCCCGTATCGAGGAGGTGAAACATGCCAAGGAAGAAGGCGTGGAATTCCTGAACCTGCACAACCCGGTCGAATACATCGGTGACGAAAGAGGCCGTGTAAAACAGATGCGTTTGCAGAAGATGGAACTGGGCGAACCGGATGCTTCCGGACGTCGCCGTCCCGTCGCCATCGAAGGAGCCATCGATACGATCGACGTAGACGAAGTAATCGTCAGCGTCGGTGTTTCTCCCAACCCGCTTATCCCGCGTGCCTTCAGCGGCCTGGAAGTGAGCAAATGGGGCACGATCGTAGTCGACCAAGATACGATGCGTTCGGCTTTGCCGGATGTATATGCCGGAGGCGACATCGTACGTGGCGGTGCTACCGTGATCCTGGCGATGGGTGATGGCCGTAAAGCGGCTGCCGCTATGGATGCCAGCCTGCAGGGAAAATGATCTGAAATTAAGATAAAGCGAGAAGCCCGGCCATTGAGGTCGGGCTTTTTTATTGCCGGAACAGGATGAAATCTATGCTATTTCTGATTTTTCAATGCTTCCTTGCAAAAAAAGGTTGTAATGATAAATTTATTCTTATATTTGCGTTTACCGTATCAAACGGAACCAGACATAAAAGAGAGGTAAAGAAGATATTTATACAATAGTTATAAATATTGGTGTGTCTATGAAGGGGCTGCGACAGGTGTGTTGCAGCCCTATTTGTTTATTTAGGGTGGTTAAGTAAGTCTAAAACATCTTTCTTTAAAGCCGGGATGTGTCTTATAATGAGCCCCCAGAGAAATTCGGTAGTGACACTATCGTAACCGTGTATTACTTTGTTCCTTGTATTGACGATTGCTCTGGCGTTAGGCAATATAAAAGTCGGATCTATTTTGAGGATTCGATTGATTGCTTCTCCCATTATTTCAACGTTTCTCTCAACGGCTCTTTGGAGAATAATCTCTTTCCTGAATTCCTCGAATAGTTTAGGCCCTTCAGGAAAATAACTTTCCACTTCATTAATAGAAAGAAGCACATCGTACAGATGTTTTTCAATATACTCATCCATATATTAATTGCTTTGACGAGTCAATGTTTCTTCGTAAAATGGGATTTCGTATAGCTTTATCTTCGAGTAAATCTACATCCCTGCGGAAGATATTGGATAATGCATCTTTTAAATCAAAGTAATTGTCTGCGTAATCTTCCGGTGTGACGCCTTCAAAGTCTACTAATAAATCGATGTCGCTCTTGTCGGTAAAGCGATTTGTCAGTACAGAACCGAAAGCAAACATTCTTTTTACTTTATGCTTCTTGCATAAAGCAATAATTCCGGGTAAGTAATTGCTGAAGAAGTTCATATCCTTTGTCTTTAGTTATAACAAAGGTATATATTATTCTTTAAACGGACAACAGAGGGAAGTTGTATAAAATAAAAAGCCCCGATATTACAAGCAATACCGAGGCCTTTTGGAAGCGAGCGAAAGACGGGACTCGAACCCGCGACCCTAACCTTGGC
>ULWH01012505.1_pt1 | contig 16000 bp, 14 predicted proteins | sample 1960201 | NCBI WGS metagenome assembly ULWH01 (sample SAMEA4835808, study PRJEB28245) | human gut metagenome | biome: gut microbiome; material: fecal sample | place: Denmark | collected 2008
TCGGCCCCTACAAAGTCTTGCCGGAAAGCCATACGTATGCTATACTATCCCCAGAAAAGGAGGGCTGTCCATGGAACGCGCGGAACGCCTGTGGCCCGACGGGCCGCGGTATCGGTATGACGAACAGTGCTTTCCGCCCTCCACGGACTCGTTCCTGCTGGGCGGCTTCGCCAACCCGCGCCGGGGCGAAAAAGTCTGCGATCTGGGCGCCGGGGCGGGTCTGCTGGGGCTTCTGCTGCTGGCACGAGAACCCTCATTGCAGGTAACGGGCATCGAGCGGGACGCTCACGCCTGCGCCGTGCTGGCGCAGAACGCCGCGGAAAACCGCCTGCCCCTTACTGCCCTTTGCGCCGACCTGCGGCAGCGGGAGACGCTGCCCGCCGGAGCCTTTCAGCTGGCGGTGTCCAATCCGCCCTATTTCGCGCCCCATACGGGAGCGGTGGCGGAGGGTGCCCGGGGCGACACCCGCGCGGAGCTGACCGCCACGCTGGAGGATATCTTTGCCGCCGCCGAACGAATGCTGCAATGGGGCGGACGCTTCTGCCTTGTGTACCGGCCGGAGCGTCTGGCGGCGCTGCTGACCGCCGCCGTGACCCACGGTTTGGAGCCCAAGCGGCTTCGGATGGTGCAGCACACCGCCCGGAGCGCCCCGTCGCTGGTGCTGCTGGAATGCCGCCGGGGCGGAAAGCCGGGGCTTTCCGTGGAGCCGCCGCTACTGCTGCGGCTGGAGGACGGCGGCGAATCCCACGACGTGCGCCGCGCCTACTTCAGAGACAAGGAGTGATTCATATGCCCGGAACATTATATCTGGTGGCCACCCCCATCGGCAATCTGGGGGATTTTTCGCCCCGTGCCGTGGAGACGCTGCAAAACGCCGACTTCATCGCCGCCGAGGATACCCGCGTGTCGGTGAAGCTGCTGAACCATTTCGATATCAAGAAGCCGCTGGTCAGCTACCACGAGCACAACCGCGCCTCTGCGGGGCAGGCCATTCTCACCCGTCTGCTGGGCGGCGAGACCTGCGCGCTGGTGACCGACGCGGGCATGCCCGCCATCAGCGACCCCGGCGAGGATCTGGTGCGCCTGTGCGCCGAAAACGGCGTGCCGGTGCTGGCCGTTCCCGGCTGCTGCGCCGCCGTGTACGCGCTGGCGGTGTCCGGCCTGCCCACAGGACGTTTTACCTTCGAGGGCTTCCTGCCCTCCGGCAAAAAGGAGCGCCGTGAGCAGCTCCACGAGCTGACTGGCGAGACACGAACCATGATCTTCCACGAAGCGCCCCACCGTCTCCGGGCCACGCTGGCGGATATGGCGGAGGCCTTCGGCGGTGACCGGAAGATCGCCCTGTGCCGGGAGCTGACCAAGCTTCACGAGGACACCGTGCGCACCACGTTGGCAGCGGCGGCGGACTACTACGCCGCCAACGAGCCCCGGGGCGAGTACGTGCTGGTCATCGCGGGACGGGAGAAGTCCGCAGCCGCTGCCCTGACGCTGGAAGAGGGCGTGGCGCTGGTGCTGCGCCGCCGCGAGGAAGGCATGCGGCTGAAGGACGCCGTCCGCGCCGTGGCCGACGACACCGGCTTGAGCCGCAACGCCCTGTACGACGCAGCATTGAAAAATCTGGCATGAGAGCGTTGCTTCTGCGCTGATGCAAAAAAATGCCCCGCCATCGGCGGGACATTTTTTTGTGCACCTCAGTTGTTCTTCAACTCTTTGAGACACTTGGGACAGATATTCTTGTCCTTGTACACCATCAAGTCTCTGCTGCTGTCACAGAAAATACAGCTGGGACGATACTTTTTCAATACGATGGTGGAGCCATCTACATAGATCTCCAAAGCATCCTTCTCAGCGATATCCAATGTGCGGCGCAGTTCGATGGGCAAAACGATCCGTCCCAATTCGTCCACCTTTCGCACAATTCCGGTTGACTTCACGGGAAACCTCTCCTCTGCTTTGCTTCTCACGACTTTCGTGAATTCCTCTGCTCATTTAGCATGCCATATTTTTACCATTTTGTCAACCGTTCTTTGCCATTTTATCCAAAATTTTTACAAATATTGCCATATGCTCTGTGCATATAGTGCATTTGAGGTGAGGAGTATGGCAATGTCTTACATTCTGGCGGCGTTTTTTGTGCTGGCGCTGGTATGCGGCGGCATCAGCGACCGCATGGCGGAAGTCTCCCCCGCCGCCATGGAGGGCGCCGGTGCGGCGGTGGAGCTGTGTCTGTCCATGGCGGGCGCCATCTGTCTGTGGAGCGGCGTCATGACGCTGATGGAGCGGGGCGGCCTCAGCGAAAAGCTGGCCCGGCTGCTGCGGCCCGTGCTGCGCCGCATTCTGCCCCGGGCCAGCCGGGACACGGAGACCATGGCCGCCCTCAGCGCCAACGTGTCGGCCAATCTGCTGGGGCTGGGCAACGCCGCCACTCCGCTGGGGATCCGTGCCGCCACGCGGATGGCGCAGGGCTGCGGCGGCGTGGCCAGCGACGAGCTGTGCCGCCTTGTGGTGCTGAACACCGCCTCCATCCAGCTGCTGCCCACCACCGTGGCAGCCGTGCGCAGCGCTCACGGCTGCGCCGCACCCCTTGATATCCTGCCGTCCGTGTGGCTTTCCTCCCTACTGTCGGTCACGGCGGGACTGCTGGCGGCGCGAGGGCTGCAGGCCCTGTGGAGGCGGAAATGGAGCTGACATCGCTGGTGATCCCGCTGCTGCTGGCAGCGGTGGCTGCGTGGGGCGCGGCGCGGCGGGTGGACGTTTACGCCGCCCTCACCGACGGTGCCATGGACGGCCTGCGGGTGGTACTGCGCATCTGCCCCAACCTGATCGCCCTGCTGACGGCGGTGTATATGTTCCGGGCCTCCGGCGCGCTGGATTTCCTCACCTCGCTTCTGGCCCCGGCGCTGACGGCGCTGGGCATCCCGCCGGAGACCGCGCCGCTGCTGCTGATCCGCCCCTTGAGCGGCAGCGGCGCTCTGGCGGCGGGCAGCGAGCTGATGGCCGCCTACGGCCCGGACAGCGCCGTGGGCCGCACGGCGGCGGTGATGCTGGGCTGCACCGAGACCACGTTTTACACCATCGCCGTCTATTTCGGCGCGGCGGGGGTGCGGAGGATCCGCTATACCGTGCCCGCCGCCCTGACGGCGGATTTTGTGGGCTTTCTGGCGGCGGCGTGGTGCGTGCGGCTGTTCTTCTGAATAAATGTGAACTTTTTACCAATTTTTGGCCCTTGTCAGGTTTTTAACTTGCTCCCGCCGCTGTTTTACGGTATACTATTCTCGGGTATCTATCGTGGCGCACCGGGAAACGGCGCGCCACTATCAAACTTGAGAGAAGGAGCGTTATCTTGACCAGTCGTAAAATCATCAACAGTAAACTGAAGGAAGCGGTGGATTCCGTATTGCCCATCACCCTGATCGTGGCGGTGCTGTGTTTCTTCTTCGTTCCCGTGGGCAGCGGACTGATGCTGGCCTTTCTGGTGGGCGCGGTCATGCTGATTTTGGGCATGGGCCTGTTCACGCTGGGCGCGGAGCTGTCCATGACCCAGATGGGCAATCTGGTGGGCGCGAAGATGACCAAATCCCGCCGCCTGTGGCTCATTCTGGTGCTGGCCTTCGTTTTGGGCGTGGTCATTACCATTGCCGAGCCTGACCTGCAAGTCCTGGCCCAGAACGTGCCGGGCATCGACAAGACCATGCTGATCCTCACGGTGTCCGTGGGCGTGGGCATCTTCCTGACCATCTGCATGCTGCGTATCCTGCTGGGTATCTCCTTGCGGACGCTGCTGCTGATCTTCTATGCCATCGTGTTTATTCTGGCCGCCCTGTCCGACCCGGACTTCCTGTCCGTGGCCTTTGACTCCGGCGGCGTGACCACCGGCCCCATGACGGTGCCCTTCATCATGGCGCTGGGCGTGGGCGTTGCCTCCATCCGAAGCGACGAAAAGGCCAAGTCCGACAGCTTCGGTCTGGTGGCGCTGTGCTCCATCGGCCCCATTCTGGCGGTGCTGCTGCTGGGCTTCCTGTACCCGGAAAACACCGCCTCTGCCTCGGAAACGGTGGTCAACAGCTTTGAAAATACCCTCACCGTGGGCTACAGCTATTTGGAGGAGCTGCCCGCCATGATGGGCGAGGTGGCCATCGCCCTGCTGCCCATCTGCGTGTTCTTCCTGCTGTTCCAGATCTTCTCGCTGCATCTGCGGAAGCTGCCCCTGCTGCGCATCCTCATCGGCGTGGGCTATACATATGTAGGTCTGGTGCTGTTCCTGACGGGCGTCAACGTGGGCTTCTCGTCGCTGGGCTACGTGCTGGGCGGCGTCATCGTGGAGGAGGGTCTTGGCCTTCTGATGATCCCGCTGGCCACCCTGATGGGCTGGTTCATCATCAACGCCGAGCCTGCCGTCCACGTGCTGAACAAGCAGGTGGAGGAGCTGAGCGCCGGCGCTATTTCCTCCAAGGCCATGGGTATGAGCCTGTCCATCGCCGTGGCCGCCGCCATGGGACTTGCCATGGTGCGCGTCCTGACCGGCATCTCCATTCTGTGGTTCGTGCTGCCGGGCTATATCATCGCGCTGGGTCTCAGCTTTTTCGTCCCCAGCATCTTCACCGCCATCGCCTTCGACTCCGGCGGCGTGGCTTCCGGCCCGCTAACCGCCACCTTCATGCTGCCCTTTGCCATGGGCGCTACCACGGCGCTGGGCGGCAATGTGATGACCGACGCCTTCGGCCTTGTGGCGCTGGTGGCCATGATGCCCCTGATCGTGGTGCAGGTCATGGGTGCCATCTACGTGGTCAAGACCCGCCGCAACGCGCAGGAATCCGCGCCCGTATTCAGCGACGAGGGCGTTATCGAACTGTGGGAGGTGGCCTGACATGGAACTGTACTATCTGATGAGCATTACCGACCGCGACCGGGCGGAGGACATGGCCGCCCTGTACCGCGACGCGGGACTGAACCTTGTGACTACCATGCTGGGCCGGGGCACGGCAACACCCCAGCAGTTGGCGCTGTACGGCCTGTCCCGGACGGAAAAGGCCGTCACCGGCGCTGTGGTGGGAACCGACAGCATGAAGCAGCTGTTCCGCGCCGCCAAGCGCAAGCTGTTTATCGACATTCCCGGCAACGGCCTGATGCTGGCCGTGCCCCTGAAAAGCGTCAGCAGCGGCCGGACGCTTGCCTATCTGACAGACGGCGGAAAGTCCGCCACCGGAGGTGTACCGACTATGAACTTTGATTATGAACTGATCGTGGTGATCCTGAACGAGGGTCATTCCGACATGGTGATGGACGCGGCCCGCAGCGCGGGAGCAGGCGGCGGCACGGTGCTGCACGCCAAGGGCACCGGCGCCATCGGCACCGAGAAATTCTTCGGCGTGACGCTGGCCAACGAGAAGGACGTGATCTACATCGTGGCCAGCGGCAAGGAAAAGGCCGCCATCATGAACGCCATCAACAAGGACGCCGGCCCCTCCACGGCGGCGGGCGCCATCAGCTTCTCTCTGCCAGTGTCCGACGTGGCGGGTCTGCGGAGACTGGACGACGAATAAAGACAAAGCCTCCCCTGTGTAAGGGGAGGTGGCACGGCGTAAGTCGTGACGGAGGGGTTGTCCGAAACTGCTTCATGAATTGGACAATCCCTCAGTCACCTTCGGTGACAGCTCCCTTTACACAAGGGAGCCAACGGCTTCCTATATTGGAAATAAAAACCAGAGACCGGCGAATGCCGGTCTCTGGTTTTTATTTCATCGGACAGTTCCGCAAAATCTCCCTCGCCGCTGCTTCATAGGCGGCCAGATCGTTGGCCTTGCGGATGGCCTTCAGGGGCCGCTCCACCTCCTCGAACCGCTCGTTGAGGTAGTTCCACAGCTCCCGCATCCGGTGCAGCACCGGCGGCGTACCGCTGAGCCGCTGGCGATAGCCCTCCAGCAGTCGGTCGTGATACTGCTCCAGCTCCTGCCGGGCGGCTCCCGCGCCGCCCCGGAGCCGCCGTCCCAGTGCGGGATCGGCCATCAGGCCACGTCCAACCATTATCGTGTCCACCTGAGGATACTTCCCTTGGAATGCCGCCACATCCGCCGCCGTGAACAGGTCGCCGTTGTACACCAGCCGCCCCGGATATACCGCCAGCGCCCGGTCAAAGGCGTCCCGATGCACCGTACCCTTATAGAACTCCTTCTGGATCCGGGGGTGTACGATCAGCTCGTGGATGGGGTAGTGGCCGTACAGCGCCAGCAGCGCTTTCCACTCCTCCGGATCGTTCTTCCCGATGCGGGTCTTGATGGACACCCGCATATCCGGCAGACTGTCAAATATCTCGTCCAGACACCGCTCCAGCTCCTCCGAATAGGCCAGCAGGCCGGAGCCCTTCCGCTTAGCCGTTACCGTCCCGGAGGGGCACCCCAGGTTGAAGTTGACCTCGCCATAGCCCCGCGCCTGCAATTCCCGCGCCGCCCACACGAAGTGGTCGCCCCGGTTGGTCAGCAGCTGGGGCACGGTGTCCGGCTCGCCCTGTATCTCGTCCAGCTCCTTCCGCTGGAAGCACAGGTTGGCGTTGGGGGACAGAAACGGCGTGAAATACTTGTCCACACCGCCGAAGATCGTCCGGTGAGCCTGCCGCCACAGATAGGTGGTCAGCCCCTCCATAGGCGCGGCGTAGAGAGTTGTGTGAGGCATAAGAGGGGCCTCCTTTCGTTGAGCATAGGGGAGTTTCGCGCTTTCGAGCGCGAGGACGGTCTCCGACGGGCTACTTTTCCCAACAGCTGGAAAAGTAGCCAAAAGAGCCGGAAGAAACCAATGGTTTCTTCACTTCCTTGCGCACTATTTCCTGTGCGAATTTGTGGCCCGATGCCACGCGTTCACGCAAGGTTTTCTTTTTCGTTTGGTTAAAAGGATCGTCTTTGCTCCAGCGCCGCTGCCGCTGATACCTACGCCGAACAACGCTTCAGTGCCTACCGTTGAAACTGTGAGCGGTAGCGGCGCAAGACGGAAGTCGATGCGTCATACGAAACGAAATCAACCGTGTTCTGCGGACGCGTGGTATAAGGTGAAAAAGATATATGAGGTATAGCGTGTAGGAAGTCCAGAAACCTGGGTTTCTGGCTGTTCTTTTGGTCACTTTTGGAACAGCGGCCAAAAGTGACTCGCCCCGGAGGGCGAAATCCCCCATTGGACTTCCGCTATGATAAACTCCCCAGCGTCTCCACACAGAAGCCGTGATAGCCGCAACAGCCGCACGTCAGCTTCCGGGCCGACGGCGTGTGGCGGGCGAAGAACGCCTCCTTCAGCGCCGGGCGGAACACCGTGTGGCACTGGGGACACAGGTAGGCCACCCGCCGGAAATAGTACCGGCTGATCAGAATGCCAAAGGGAACCGACAGCAGCAGATAGACCGCGCAGGGCCACCAGACGCCGGTAACGATCCACAGCACAACGCCCGTCACCTCCAACAGCGACATGGGAAGTCCCGCCAGCAGCATGACGGTGTGCACCCGTTTCAATTGTGTGCGTCGCTCCATCAAGTACGCTATGTCGCCGATGGATTCCACCGAGAACTGCTCCTGCTGCCGCACCTGCCGCAGCAGCTCCTCCAGCTTTTTCAGCCGGGACTGGCTCTGAGCCAGCTGGCGGCGCACCTCCTGCTCCTGCTGCTCCAGCAGCAGCTGGATGACCCGCCCCGGCTCCTCCTCGGCCAGCAGCTGGCCGATGGCGTCGATGGGCAGCCCCATGTCCCGCAGAAAGCAGATGATCCGCAGCTGCCGCAGGTCGTCGTCGGTATACAGCCGCCGTCCGCCCTCGGACAGCTCACTGGGACTCAGGATGCCCCGGGTGTCGTAGTACTGCACCGTCCGCACCGTGACGCCGCACAGCTTGGCCAGCTCTCCCGTGGTGTATTTGGACATAGCGTTTCACCTCCTTACAGGGGGCAGTGTAGCATATGACGCAGCGTCATGAGCAATACCCAACGCAGCGTTATGAGGGAAATTTCTAAAATTTGGATGCCGCTATGCCTGAAAAAGATATTTCGCGCTCCGGCGCGACCTACTTTTGTCAACAGTGACAAAAGTAGGCAAAAGCACCGGAAGGAACCTCCGGTTCCTTCACTTCCGAGCGCGCTATGTTCTGTGCGGACTTGTGATTGCATACCACACGTTCACGTGAAATTTCCTTTTTCACTTCGTTGTCGGATCGTCTCTGCTCCAGCGCCGTTGCCGCTGATACCTACGCCGAACAACGCTTTTGGTTCTACCGTTGAGAGCATGAGCGGCAGCGGCGCAAGACGGAAGTCAATACGTCATACGCAACGAAATCAACCGTGTCCCGCAAGCGCGTGGTAAAAGGCGGCAAATGTGTACGCGGTATAGCGTGCGCGGATTCTTAAACCGCAGGTTTAAGCTGTTTTTTTGGTCACTTTTGGAACAGTGGCCAAAAGTGACCCGCGCCGGGGCGCGGAACCCCCCTCGCCCCGGAGGGCGAAACCTCCTCTATGCACTTACAGCGCATCCACATACCGGCACGCCGCCAGTCCCGCCACCGCGCCGTCGCCTACGGCGGTGGTCAGCTGGCGGACGGACTTCACCCGCCCGTCACCGGCGGCAAACACGCCGCCGCAATCGGTCAGAGTGTCCTCCCCCGCCTGATAGTAGCCGCCTGCGGTGTTCACCAGCGCTACGAAGGGGGCGCTCTGGGGCTGCTGTCCCACGGCGGCAAACAGACCCTCCACCGTCAGTTCTTTCGTTTCTCCGGTTTTCACGTCCTTCACCGTGACGCCGGTCAGCTCGCCATTGGCCGCATGCAGCGCCTCCACCGTGTGACTGTAGAGAATGGTGATGTTCTCCCGCTTCTCCACCTGCCGCACCAGACGATCCTCGCCCCGGAACTGATCCCGGCGGTGGATCAGCGTCACATGGCGGCAGCTGTTGGCCAGAAACAGCGCGTCCTGCAGGGCGGTGTCACCGCCGCCTACCACCGCCACATCACGGCCGGTGTAGAAGGCACCGTCGCACACGGCGCAGTAGGACACGCCGCAGCCCACCAGCGCCTCCTCGCCGTCAAGACCCAGATGGCGGTGAGCCGCACCGGTAGCCAGCACCACCGCCTTGCAGCGCTGCTCACCGCTGGTGCACTGCACGGCAAAGCCCTCGCCGTCACGGGAAAGCCCCGTGACCTCGTCGTAAAGGATCTCCACGCCCAGCGCTTCCACCTGCTCGGTGAGCTTCTGGGCAAAATCCGCGCCGGATAGGGCGGGAACGGCGGGATAGTTCTCCACCAGCGGAGAGTATACGATCTGGCCGCCGGTGTTTTCCCGCTCTGCCACGGCCACGGTCTTGCCTGCCCGCGCGGCGTACAGCGCCGCCGTCAAACCGGCGGGCCCGCCGCCGACTACGATAATATCATACATAGAGGTCGCCTCCTTATGTTGTTGGGGGGATGGATAATAAGCCTCCCTCTGATGAGGGAGGTGTCTCGGCGCAAGCCGAGACGGAGGGAGAGATGGTAGCTCACTGCAACTCCGGTCTCTCCCCCAGTCACCTTCGGTGACAGCCCCCTCGTCAGAGGGGGCCTATGTATTGCGCCTTTTGCAGTATTTTCTTCACTTCCGGAAAAAGCCCCCTAGAAGGGGGCTTTTCGGTATCATATGAGAACCTTTGCAGCTCAGTCGTTATACTCCGCGATGAACTTCCGCACCGCGCCGAGACCCACGTACTTGTCCTCCTCGCTGCCCACCACCAGCGTGGGAGCCTGACGGATGCCAAGGCGTGCGGCCTCCTCGCCGTTCTCCTCCGCCAGCAGGCGGGTGAAGGGGATACCGGCCTCGGTCAGCAGCTTTTCCGCCTGCTTGCAGTTGGGGCAGGTGCGGGTGGCGAACAGCTTCACTTCGCCGTGGGCGTTGTTGACCGCTTCCGCCACAGGGGCGGCAGGCTGCTCTGGCTTCACCTCGGGGTGCAGTACGCCCTGATGGGTCAGGTGGGAGTGGCCGATGTCATAGACCTTGCGATCCTTGAACTCCTGCGCCTTGCCGTCGTTCCAGTTCTGCACCGGGCGGTAGTAGCCGGTGATGCGGCTGTAGATCTCGGTGCGTTCGCCGCACTCGGGGCAGACAGACACCTCGCCGGACAGATAGCCGTGGTTCTTGCACACGGAATAGGTGGGGGACAGGGTGTAATAGGGCAGCTTATAGTTCTCGGCGATCTTGCGCACCAGCTGAGCCGCCGCCTTCCAATCCGGCAGTTTCTCGCCCAGGAAGGCGTGGAACACGGTGCCGGAGGTGTACAGGGTCTGCAAGTCGTCCTGCACGTCCAGCGCGGAGAAAATGTCCTCCGTGTAGCCCACAGGCAGGTGGCTGGAGTTGGTGTAGTAGGGGGTGCCGTTCTCGTTGGCGGTGATGATGTCGGGATAGTGCTTCTTGTCGTGCTTGGCGAAGCGGTAGGTGGTGGACTCGGCAGGGGTGGCCTCCAGATTGTACAGGTCGCCGTACTGCTCCTGATAGTCGCTGAGACGCTCCCGCATGTGGTTCAGCACGTCCTTGGCGAAAGCCTGCGTCTCGGGATGGGTCAGATCCTTCCGCAGCCAGTTGGCGTTCAGTCCCACCTCGTTCATGCCGATCAGGCCGATGGTGGAGAAGTGGTTGTCGAAGGTGCCCAGATACCGCTTGGTGTAGGGATACAGGCCGGCGTTCAGCAGCTTGGTGATAACGGTGCGCTTGGTTTTCAGGGAACGGGCGGCAATGTCCATCAGCTTGTCCAGCCGGGCATAGAAGTCGGCCTCGTTCTCCGCCAGATAGGCGATGCGGGGCAGGTTGATGGTGACCACGCCCACGGAGCCGGTGGACTCACCGGAGCCAAAGAAGCCGCCGGACTTCTTCCGCAGCTCGCGCAGGTCAAGGCGCAGGCGGCAGCACATGGAGCGCACGTCGTTGGGCTCCATATCGGAGTTGATGTAGTTGGAGAAGTAGGGCGTGCCGTACTTGGCGGTCATCTCAAACAGCAGCTTGTTGTTCTCGCTCTCGCTCCAGTCGAAGTCGCGGGTGATGGAATAGGTGGGAATGGGATACTGGAAGCCCCGGCCGTTGGCGTCGCCCTCGATCATGATCTCGATGAAGGCCTTGTTCACCATGTCCATTTCCTTCTGGCAGTCGCCATAGGTAAACTCACGCTCCCGGCCGCCCACGATGGCGGGCTGATCCGCCAGATCGCGGGGCACGGTCCAGTCCAGCGTGATGTTGCTGAAGGGGGCCTGCGTACCCCAGCGGGAGGGGGTGTTGACGCCGTAAACGAAGGACTGGATGCACTGCTTGACTTCCTTCTGGGTCAGGTTGTCCACCTTGACAAAGGGAGCCAGATAGGTGTCGAAGGAGGAGAACGCCTGCGCGCCCGCCCACTCGTTCTGCATGATGCCCAGGAAGTTCACCATCTGGTTGCACAGGGTGCTCAGATGGCTGGCGGGGGAGGACGTAATCTTGCCGACCACGCCGCCCAGACCCTCCTGGATCAGCTGCTTCAGGCTCCAACCGGCACAATAGCCGGTCAGCATGCTCAGATCGTGCAGGTGCAGGTCGGCGTTGCGGTGCGCCTCGGCCACCTCGGGGTCATAGATCTCGCTGAGCCAGTAGTTGGCGGTGATAGCGCCGGAGTTGGACAGGATCAGACCGCCCACGGAATAGGTAACGGTGGAGTTCTCCTTCACCCGCCAGTCGTTGATCTGCAAATAGTTGTCCACCAGATCCTTGTAGTTCAGCAGAGCGCTGCCCACGTTGCGGACCTTCTCCCGCTGCTTGCGGTACAGAATGTAGGCCTTGGCCACGTCAGCGTAGCCCGCCTCGCTCAGCACCTTTTCCACACAGTCCTGAATATCCTCAACGGCCACCAGCTCGTCCTTGATCTTCGGCTCGAACTCCGCCGTGACCCGCAGGGCCAGCATGTCCATGACGCTGGGATGATACTGCTTGCCCATGGCGTCAAAGGCCTTGGTAATGGCAGAGCTGATCTTGGCGATATTAAATTCAGCGATGGTTCCGTCTCGTTTCGTCACCCGGTACATGTGATGATCCTCCTTCTCTCGTATGCAGCGCCCGTGAGGGCGGAAAATAAAATGGCATGCAGCTTGTGGGGCTGCATTTCCAAGTATACCACATATATGGGTCTTGTCAAGGTAGAAAACCTATATCTGGTATATAAGATTTTTTAATAATCACAAGATATGGGCATGGCCGTCCTTGGAACAGCCATGCCCATTGTGTCGTATTTCCCAGCGTTGCCGCGGTTTACAGCGGCCCGCCGCTTTTCGTGGGATCGTTGCTGCGGCCCAGCAGATAGTCGGTGCTGACGTGGTAATACTCCGCCAGCTTGATCAAATGCCGCACCGGCAGCTCGTTGGCGCCCCGCTCGTACCGGGCGTACATGGTCTGGGACGTGCCCAGCACATCGGCAATATTCTGTTGCGTTTTGTCGTGATCTTCTCTCAGGTCACGCAATCTGCGCCGATAGTCCATACTGCACGTCTCCCTCGTGCAGTATTTTAATTAACGTGCGAAAAGATATTGAACTTTAGTAAATATCTTTACTAAACAATCTATTTGCTTAGAAATTTGATACAATAGCACAAAAGGAGGGAGACTATGCCGGATTATCGCAAGATGTATTTGACGCTGTTCGACGCGGTGGAGCGCACTCTGGAAATACTGGACGCCCCGGAGCAGGACACGACCCTTGCCAAAGACCTGCTGATCGCGGCCCAGCAGACCTGCGAGGATATTTACGTGGACACCGCGGAGGGGTGATATTCCATCGGCGGGCGGGCAGAGTCGCCCGCCCCTACAGCGGTATAACATACCCGCCTCGTCCGTCTATCGTGCGGCGGGGTGAGGTCACCCCGCCCTACAAAGCGGTACGGTATAACCTTTCGTAGGGCGGCATGACCACATGCCGCTGTGCCGGGCTTACGCCCTCTCCGCAGCAACATACAAAAAGCTTCTGTACCCCCGCAAAAAAATACGCCTGCCCCACCGGTCAGGCGTATTTTTGTCGTCAGATGTTACTCGCCCAGCTGATGCTCGATCAGCTCACTCAGCGCGTCCACGGCGGCGTTCTCGTCACTGCCGTCGGCGATCAGGGTGATGGTGGTACCCTTCACGATGCCCAGACTCAGCACGCCCAGCAGGCTCTTGGCGTTCACGCGGCGTTCTTCCTTTTCCACCCAGATGCCGCTCTTGAACTCGTTGGCCTTCTGAATAAAATAGGTGGCGGGTCTGGCGTGCAGGCCAACCTCGTTATTCACGGTAACTTCCTTTGTATACATTGTCCGTTCTCCTTCACGTCAGAATCTCGGCCCCTACGCCGATACTCACACTATTACTATTATATCGAAACGGCGGCATAATGCAATAGCCATTCCCACAAAATATCAACGCCCACCAAGGAAAATGAGTGTGAAAACTGTCATATCCGCCAAAAGACGACTTATTTCAGCTCCACCACCGTGACGCCGGCCTCGCCCTCGCCATAGCGGCCCAGCCGGAAGGACTTCACCGCCCGGTTCCGCTTCAGCATCTCGTGCACCGCCTTGCGCAGCGCGCCGGTACCCTTGCCGTGGATGATGGTCACGGTGCCCAGCTTGGCCATGACGGCGGCGTCGATGTAGTTCTCCACCACGCTCTCGGCCTCCAGCGTCTCCATGCCACGAATGTCCAGCTCCGATGCGGCACGGGCCGCCAGTTGAATTTGCGGCGACACGTTTTTTCGCTGGGCGGCAGCCGCCTGCTTCTTCCGCTTTTCGATCTCCTCGGCGGATTCCAGCAGCCGCACCTGTCCGGCCTTCACGGTCATTTTCATCTTTCCGGCCTGCAGCAGCATAGAGCCGTCGCCGTTGACGTTCAGCACCGTGGCGGCGGTTTTCACCCCCGCCAGCTCCACCAGATCGCCCACGGCGATGGGGCGGCTGGGCGCAGGTGCTTCCGGTTCCTGATCCCGGCTGTGCAGCACCGCCTCCGCCTCCTTCAAGTCGTGGCGGATGGCGGCCTTGGCGTCGTTCACTTGCTGAAAGTTGGCGGCGCGGGTCTGCTGCTTCCGCAGCTCCTCCAGCTGGTCAAAGATCTCCTCCGTTTTCTGCTGAGCCTCCCGCACGATGCGCTTGGCCTCGGCCTCGCCCTTGGCCCGGGCGTTCTCCTTGGCCTTTTCCATCTGCTCCCGGAAGATACGTGCCTTGCGGGCGTCCTCCTCACGCTGCTGCCACAGGCGGTTGGCCTCGGTCTGGGCCTTTTCCAGCCGTTGCCGCTTCTCCTCCAGCTGGGCCAGCACGTCCTCAAACCGGAGGGATTCGCTGTCCATCTGGGCCTTGGCGTCGGCGATAACGCTCTCGTCCAGTCCCAGCCGCCGGGAGATGGCGAAGGCGTTGGACTTGCCGGGGATGCCCACCAGCAGACGGTAGGTGGGCCGCAGCGTCTGCACGTCGAATTCGCAGCTGGCGTTCTCCACTCCCGCCGTGGTCATGGCGAAGGTTTTCAGCTCCGCGTAGTGGGTGGTGGCGGCAATCAGCGCGCCCTTTGACCGGGCGTGCTGGATAATGGCGATGGCCAGCGCCGCCCCCTCCACCGGGTCGGTGCCCGCGCCCAGCTCGTCGAACAAAATCAGGCTGTCGTCGTCCGCCTGCCGCAGAATTTCCACCGTGTTGGACATGTGGGCGGAGAAGGTGGACAGGCTCTGCTCGATGGACTGCTCGTCGCCTACATCCGCCAGAATCCGGTCAAACACCCGCACCGTGGAGCCGCTGTCGGCGGGAATGTGCAAGCCGCACTGAGCCATCAGGCACAGAAGCCCCAGGGTTTTCAGCGTCACCGTCTTGCCGCCGGTGTTGGGGCCGGTGATCACCAGCGTGTCATAGTCGCCGCCCAGCTCCACCGTCACCGGCACGGCCTTGGCCTGATCCAGCAGGGGATGCCGCGCCCGCTTCAGCGATATCGCGCCCCGCCGCACCACCTCCGGGCGGCTGGCGTTCATGGTGTAGCTCAGCTGGGCCCGGGCAAAGATCATGTCCAGATGCACCAGCATGTCATAGTCCAGCAGGATGTACTCCATGGCGTCGGCGCACTGGGCGGAAAGCTCCCGCAGAATGCGCTCGATCTCCTTTTCCTCCCGGGCCTCCAGCTCCTTCAGCTCGTTGTTGGCCTGCACCACCCCCATAGGCTCCACAAACAGCGTGGCACCGGAGGAGGAAATGTCGTGTACCAGTCCCGGCAGGCTGCCCTTGCATTCCGCCTTCACCGGCACCACAAACCGCCCGTCCCGCTGGGTGATGAGGGCCTCCTGCAATACCTTGGCATAGGAGGGGGAGGAGATGATCTTCTGCAAAATCTGCCGTCCCTTGCTGGCGGCGATCCGCATTTTTCGCCGGATATCCGTCAGCTCGGCGCTGGCGGTGTCGGCGATGGTCTCCTCGTCCAGAATGGCCCCGTGGATGCGATCCTCCAGATATTTGTTGGTGTGCAGGGCGCTGAAAAACCGGTCGATGGCCGTGGCCTCGCCCTTGCGCTCCTCGTCGTATTCATAGACTCGCCGGGCCGCCGTCAGCAGTCCCGCGATGTTCAGCAGCTCGCGGGTGTTCAGCATGCCGCCCCGGTCGGCTCTCGCCAGCGGCTCGGACACGTCCTTCACCCCGGAAAAGCTGGGGGAGCCGTACAGCCCCAGCCGCTCCCTGGCGGCATCCGTCTCGTCTAAAAGCCGCAGCACCTCCTGCCGCTCTGTGGCGGGCATGATATGGCGGCTCTTTTCCCGCGCCGCCTCGCTGACGGCCTTGGCCGACAGCATTTCCAATACCGCCGGCAGCTCCAGCGTCCGTATGGATTTGTCAAATAATTCACTCATCATGTTGTATCCTTGGTCAATACCTCTTTTTGTTGGTAAACGTAATATTTATGCGGCGCAATGCAACGGCTTCTTGTACCCATTCGTAGGGGCCGGCGTCCCCGACGGCCCGTTTTGGGGAATTTCGCCCTCCGGGGCGAGTTACTTTT
>ULWH01032912.1_pt1 | contig 15973 bp, 15 predicted proteins | sample 1960201 | NCBI WGS metagenome assembly ULWH01 (sample SAMEA4835808, study PRJEB28245) | human gut metagenome | biome: gut microbiome; material: fecal sample | place: Denmark | collected 2008
TCCGGCGAGTTGCCGGATGAATTCTTCGTAAATCCCGATTCCCTCCCCGATCTCCGAGAGGAGCACGTATTCGTCGGCCGTGTGGGAGCGCGACGACTCTCCCGGACCCATTTTGAGCGACGGAAAGGGCATCAGGGCCATGTCCGACGTGGTGGGGGAGACGTAGCTCCGGCGTCCGGCGGCCTGCGCAGCGCGTGCGAGCGGGTGTGCGGCGTCGAGCGCCGAGGCGCGGATGCGCGTTGAGCGGGGCGCGGCTTGGGAGCGCAGTGCGCCGCGCAGGATTTCGACCGTCTCCTCGTTGGTGTAGGCGTCGGTCGTGCGCAGATCGACGACGAAGCGGCACGAGTCGGGCACGACGTTGTGCTGGGTGCCGGCCGCGATCTGCGTGACGGCGATGCCGATCGGTCCCAGCAGTTCGGATACGCGGTCGAAGCGGAAGCTGCGGAGCCGCGCGATGTCGTCGAGTGCGATATAGAGCGCATTTATGCCCTCGTTGCGCGCCGCATGGCCGCTTTTGCCGCGGGCTTCGCAGTCGAGGACCACCAGTCCCCGCTCGCCGACGGCGGCCTGCATGCCCGTCGGTTCGCCGACGAGCGCCATGTCGATCGTTCCCAGTTGCGGAAGCAGGGCGCGCATGCCGTGTTCGCCCATGCACTCCTCCTCGGCCGAAAGGGCCAGCAGGAGGTTGAAGGGCAGAGACTGTTCACGGAAGGTCAGGAACGTCCGGGCGAGCGACACGACCGAAGCTCCGGCGTCGTTGCTGCCCAGACCGTACAGGCGGTCGCCTTCGGCGGTCGGGGTGAACGGGTCGCGCGTATAGGAGGCCGCCGGGCGCACCGTGTCGTGGTGCGAGTTCAGCAGGAGGGTGGGGCGCGCCGGGTCGAAGTCCGCGGAGCGGGCGAAGACGTTGTTGTGCAGCCGTTCGGGCGCCGCGCCGCGCTCCTCAAGAAAGGCGAACAGCAGGTCGGCCGTGCGGCTTTCGTCGCGCGAGGTCGAAGGCGTTGCGATGAGTCTCCTGAGCAGTTCGACCGCTTCCGTCGTTTTTGCATCCATGCTCTTCCTGTTTTTTGGCTCCGGCGGTCCGGGCGGACTGCCGAAACCGGGGGTTATCTGATGACTGTTCCCGTGTCGTTCGACAGGTTGTCGGAATGTTTGATCGTGACGCTCCGAACGCCGTTTGCGACGGCCTTGAGGGCGTTCTCGATCTTGGGGATCATGCCTTTGCTGACGACGCCTTCGGCTTTGAGCGCGGCGTACGATTCGGCCGTGATCTCGCGGATGAGGGTCGTCTCGTCGTCGGGGTCGCGCAGCACGCCGCTCTTCTCGAAACAGAAGACCAGCTCCGCGGGGGCTATCTGCGCCGCGCCGAGGGCTATGGCCGAAGCCACGCTGTCGGCGTTGCAGTTGAGCAGCGTGCCCTGTCCGTCGTGCATGATGGCGCAGAAGACCGGGGTGACGCCCGCTTCGAGCAGGCGTCCGAGCAGCCGGGAATCGACCTTCTCGATGTCGCCCACGAAGCCGTAGTCGATCGGCTGGGGGGCGCGGCGGCGGGCCGTGACGGCGTTGCCGTCGGCGCCCGACATGCCGAGCGCGTTGCACCCTTCGGCCTGCAGTGAGGCCACGAGCTGTTTGTTGACCAGACCCGCGTAGACCATCGTCACCACGTCCAAGGTGCCCTTGTCGGTGATGCGGCGGCCGTCGACCATCTGCCCCTTCAGTTCGAGCCGTTCGGCGAGCCGCGTGGCGACCTTGCCGCCGCCGTGGACCAGTATTTTCGGGCCGGGCATCGCGGCGAAGTCCGCGATGAAGCGTTTCAGGACGGCGGGGTCGTCGATGACGTTGCCGCCGATTTTTACTACCGTGATTTTCTCCATTATCCGAGTCCCTCCAGCAATCTTTTGAGTACGACCTGCGCCGAGATTTCGCGGTTGGCGGCTTCGGGGATCACCAGACTGCGCGGCGACTCGATCACCTCGTCGGTGACGATCATGTTGCGCCGCACGGGCAGGCAGTGCATGAAGAATGCGTTGTCGGTAAGCGCCATCTTTTCGGCGTCGACGGTCCATGCGCGGTCGCGGCAGAGGACCTTGCCGTAGTTGGGGTCGGCGTAGGCCGCCCAGTTCTTGGCATAGACGAAGTCGGCTCCTTCGAGCGCCTTGCGCTGGTCGTATTCGACGCGCGCGCGGCCGACGAACTGCGGCGCAAGCTCGTATCCTTCGGGGTGGGTGATGACGAAGTCGTAATCCGCGGCGTTCATCCACTCGGCGAACGAGTTGGGCACGGCCTGCGGCAGTGCGTTGGGGTGCGGGGCCCACGTCATGACCACCTTGGGACGCTCCTTGGTCTTGTACTCTTCGATCGTGATCAGGTCGGCGAAGCTTTGCAGCGGGTGGCGCGTGGCGGCCTCCATCGAGAAGACGGGGCGGCCCGAATAGCGGATGAACTGCTCCAGCACCCGCTCCTCGTAGTCTTCGGCCTTGTCGTTGAACTTGGCGAACGACCGCACGCCGATCACGTCGCAATAGGACCCCATGACGGGAATGGCTTCGAGCAGGTGTTCGGCCTTGTCGCCGTCCATCACCACGCCGCGTTCGGTTTCGAGTTTCCATGCTCCCTGATTGACGTCGAGCACCATGACGTTCATGCCGAGGTTCATCGCGGCCTTCTGCGTCGAGAGGCGCGTGCGGAGACTCGAATTGAAAAAGAGCATCAGCAGGGTCTTGTTGCGGCCCAGTCCGGTGAACTGGTAACGGTCGCGCTTGATTTCGAGCGCTTCGGCGACGGCGATGTGCAGGTCGCCGATATCTGCCGCACAGGTGAATTTATGCATATCGTTTTCGTTTTATCTTGTTTTGTCTGTCGCTTGCTTCCGGAGGGCTTTTGTTCGCGGCGGTGCGCTGCGTTGGAGTCTGCCCTCTCCTGACTTTCCTCCGCAGAGAGGACTTGTCGTATCGCGTCCGGGATTTTATTTCCCGCGGAGCGTTGCGTCGAATGCGTCGAGGAAGCGGTCGGCCAGTTCGCGCGTCAGGCAGAGCGCGGGCAGCAGCCGCACGGTCGAAGCGCCTGCGCCGCCCGTGAAGACGTGTTTTCCGAAAAGGAGTTTTTTGCGGAATTCCGCGCCCGAACCGTCGATCTCGATGCCGATCATCAGGCCGCGGCCGCGGATCTCTTTCGGTCCGTCGGCCTTACGCAGTTCGCCGAGCAGATATTCGCCCGTGTCGGCGGCGTTCTCGACCAGCTTCTCGCGCTCCATGACATCCAGCACGGCGATGGCCGCAGCGCAGGCGAGGTGGCTGCCGCCGAAGGTGGTGCCGAGCAGTCCGGGGCGCGCCTCGAAGTGGGGCGCGATCAGCACGCCGCCGATCGGGAAGCCGTTGCCCATGCCCTTGGCCATGGTGATCAGGTCGGGACGGATGCCGGCCCACTGGTGGGCGAAGAAGCGTCCCGTGCGGCCGTAGCCCGACTGGATTTCGTCCAGCACGAGCTGGGTGCCCGTTTCGGTAGCGGCTGCGCGCAGGCCGCGCAGGAATTCGTCCGTGGGGCAGTGGATGCCCGAAACGCCCTGAATGCCCTCGATGATGACGGCGGCGAATTCGCGCGTCGCGAGCTTGGCGCGGGCCGCTTCGAGGTCGTTCAGCGGGGTGAATTCCACGTTGGGCGTCCCGTTGAACGGCGAACGGATGGAGGGGTTGTCCGTCGCGGCGACGGCGCCCGACGTGCGGCCGTGGAAGGCTTTGGAGAAGGCCAGCACTTTGGCGCGGCCCGTCTGGAACGACGCCAGCTTGAGTGCGTTTTCGTTGGCCTCGGCGCCCGAATTGCAGAGGAAAAGGCTGTAGTCGCCGTAACCCGATGCGCGGCCAAGTTTTTCGGCCAGCGCGGTCTGAAGCGAGTTTTCGACCGAATTGGAGTAGAATCCCAGCCGGGCGGCCTGCTCCGAGATCGCCTTCACGTAGTCGGGCTGGGCGTGGCCGATCGAGATGACGGCGTGTCCGCCGTAAAGGTCGAGGTACTCGGTGCCTGCGGCGTTGTAGACGAAGCAGCCTTTGCCGCGCACCGGCTCGACGGGGTAGAGGGAGTATACGTTGAATAGTGTCATGGCAAAAATTGTTTGGCATCTTGCTTCCGATTGCGGTAATCACGGCGTGCCGCCGTGTATGCAAGTCTGATCCACCCCCCCCCAAACCCCCGCCTCAGGCAGGGGCTTGGTCCGCCGCATGCGGCGGAAAGCGAATCCCGGAAAGCGATTTCGTTGTTTCTAAAAAGCGGACGCTTTGAGCCGAAGTCCTTCGCCCTCGTCCAGTCCGAACATAAGGTTCATGTTCTGCACGGCCTGTCCCGACGCGCCTTTCAGCAGGTTGTCGATGACCGACACGACGTGCAGTTTGCCGTCGTATTTGGCCACGCTCAGCAGGGCCTTGTCGGTATTGACGACCTGTTTGAGATCGACGCTGCCGGCGGCGACGTGCGTGAAGAGGGCCGGGGCGTAGAAATCCTCGTACAGCCTGCGGGCCGCCGTCTCGTCGAGCGGGCAGTCGGTGTAGACGCTGGCGAGGATGCCGCGGGCGAAATCGCCGCGCATCGGCACGAAATTGACGGCTTTGCCGAAGCCGGGCTGCAGGCGTCGCAGGTTGCGTCCGATTTCGATCAGGTGCTGGTGCGTGAAGGCTTTGTAGACCGAAATGTTGTCCGTCCGCCAACTGAAGTGGGTCGTGGCCGAGGGTTTGACGCCCGCGCCCGTCGAACCCGTGACGGCCGTCACGTGCACCTCGCCCGTCAGCAGGCCCGCCGCCGCGAGGGGCAGCAGCGCCAGCTGGATCGCCGTGGCGAAACAACCCGGATTGGCGACGCGCTCCGCCGTGCGGATGCGGTCGCGGTTCAGCTCCGGAAGTCCGTAGACGAAGCCGTCGCTCTCGTCGCGGAAGTCCTGTGCGAGGTCGATGATCTTCACGCCGGCGGGAACGTCGTTCGCTTCGAGCCATTTGCGGCTCTCGCCGTGCGCCGAACAGAGGAACAGGACGTCGATCGACGCGAGGTCGCAGGTGTCGGCGAAGCGCAGTTCGGTGTCGCCCTCCAGTCCGCCGTGCACGTCGGCGATGCGGTTGCCCGCATTGCTGGTGCTGTGGACGAAGGCGAGCCGGACCTGCGGATGGTTTACCAAGAGGCGGATCAGTTCGCCGGCGGTGTAGCCGGCGCCTCCGATGATGCCTGCGCGTATCATTTCTCGTTGCGTTTCTGGACGTTATGGTAGATTTTGATCTGGTTGCCGAGGATCTTCGTGAAGCCCTTCACGTCGTCGGCCGTCCACGCCTTGTTCACCTCGCCGTATTCGCCGAAGTCGGTCTTCATCAGGTCGTAGGTCGAATCGACGCCCACGAGCGTGTAGCTGTAGGGGCGCAGGATCAGTTCGACGGTGCCCGTGACGTTGCGCTGCGACGAGACGAGCATGGCTTCGATGTCGCGCATCACCGGTTCGAGGTACTGCGCCTCGTGGAGGAACATGCCGTACCAGTTGGCGACCTGCTCCTTCCAGTAGATCTGCCACTTGGTCTGGGTGTGCTTTTCGAGCATCCTGTGCGCGGCGATGATGAGGATCGGGGCGGCGGCTTCGAAGCCTACGCGGCCCTTGATGCCGATGATCGTGTCGCCGATGTGCATGTCGCGGCCGATGCCGAACTTCGAGCCGACGGCCTCCACGGCGCGGATGGCCTCGACCTTGTCGGCGTAGGGCCTGCCGTTCACGGCGGCGATTTCGCCCTGCTCGAAGGTGATTTTCAGCCGCTCCTCGCCCGATGCGGTGATCTGGCTCGGATAGGCCTCTTCGGGCAGCGTCTGCTCGGAATGGAGCGTCTCCTTGCCGCCGATCGACGTGCCCCAAAGCCCCTTGTTGATCGAGTACTCCATCTTCTTGAAGTCGGCTTCGAAGCCGTGCTTCTTGAGGTAGTCGATTTCGTATTCGCGCGTCAGGGTCATGTCGCGCGTCGGGGTGATGATTTCGATTTCGGGGGCGAGCACCTGAAACGTCAGGTCGAAGCGCACCTGATCGTTGCCGGCGCCGGTCGAGCCGTGGGCCACGCAGTCGGCGCCGATCGACTTGGCGTATTCGATGATGGCGATGGCTTGGAAGATGCGCTCCGAGCTGACCGAAATCGGGTAGGTGCCGTTGCGCAGGATGTCGCCGAAGACCATGTATTTGATGCTCTTTTCGTAGTACTCCTGCTCGATGTCGAGCGTGGCGTGCCGCACGGCGCCCAGCTCCACGGCGCGTTTCTCGATGTTCGCAAGCTCCTCCTTGGAGAAGCCGCCCGTGTTGGCGATGGCCGTGTAAACGTCGTAGCCTTTCTCCTCCGAAAGGTATTTTACGCAAAACGAGGTGTCCAGACCGCCGCTGAACGCCAGAACTACTTTCTTCTTTTCCATTTTATATCGGTTTTATTTACTTCAGGTGAAACAGTTTCTTGAATTTGTTCTTGAAGAACATGACGTAGGGCGCCCAGCGCGACTGCGACTGCGGAGGCTCCTTCGCCGGATCGTACAGCATGCCCGTACAGAGACACATGCGCCGGTTGTTGCGCTGCAGGATGTCGTAATTGCAGCATCCCTGACAACCCCGCCAGAACTCTTCGTCCTCGGTAAGCTCCGAGAAGGTCACCGGCACGTAGCCCATGCGCGAATTGAGCTTCATCACGGGCAGCGACGTAGTAATACTGAATAACTTGGCGTACGGAAATCGTCGTCGGGCCAGCTCGAAGGTGCGTCGTTTGATACGCTCCGCGAGTCCCATATGGCGGTACTCCGGATCGACGATAAGTCCTGAGGTGGCGACAAAATCGCCGTGACCCCAGCACTCGATGTAGCTGAAACCGATTAGTTTCTCACCGTCCAGCGCCACGACGGCCTTGCCACCGGTCATTTTTGCGGCGATGTATTCGGGCGAACGTTTGGCGATGCCCGTGCCACGCTGCAATGCCGACTCGTAGATCAGGTCGCAGATACGCTGGGCGTAGTGGGCGTGCGACGAGTCGGCAAATAAGACGCTGATAGAGTTGTTATCCATTTACTTAGTTATGTGGGTAAAATTGTGTGTGAATCAGTTGTTGATGCGGAAGGCGCGCTGAACGCCCTTGATGCGCATGATCGAATGGATGAGCGTATCGACCACGCCCGCGCCGGGCACCTCGACGCTCACCGTGCCCGCGATGCAGCCGTTGGCCAGCGAGGCGAAGTTGATCGAGCGGATGTTGAGTTTCAGGTCGCGGCTGATGACTTCGGTGATGTGGTTGGCCATGCCGGTCGTGTCGGCGGCGACGATGCGCAGCGAGACGCGGAACGCACCTTCGGCCGTCGAACGCCAGCGGGCGTCGATGACGCGGTAGGGGTAATTCTCGCGCATGCGCTTGGCGTTGGGGCAGTCGCAGCGGTGGATCGTGATGCCCGCGCTGATCGTCACGAAGCCGAACACCTCGTCGCCCTTGATCGGGTTGCAGCATTTGGCCAGCTTGTACTGGATCTTCGAGATGTCGTCGTCGATGACCAGCGCGTCCTGCGCCGCGGGACTCTCCTTGGCGGTGTGGACCTTGTTGCGTTCGGCTTCGGCCGCAGCGGCGCGCCGCTGCTCGTCGGCTTCGCCCGAAATATGGCGCGTGAGGATCTCCTTGATGGTCCCCAGATCGACCTTCTGCGTGGCGATCAGGGCGTAGATTTCGGTGCCTGTGCGGACTTTGAAGTATTTGACCAGATAGGCTACAGCCTCGTCGATCGTGAGCGGGAATTTCCAGTTCTTGAGCTTGCGTTCCAGCTCCTCGCGTCCCATGCGGGTATGCTTGGCCTGCTCCTCGCGCAGGAACGATTTGATCTTGTTGCGGGCCTTCGACGTGACCACGAAGTTGAGCCAGTCGGATTTGGGCGTCTGGTTCTTCTGGGTGAGGATCTCGACGATGTCGCCGTTGCGCAGCTGCTCGCGGATCGACACGGCCCGGTTGTTGACCTTGCCGCCGACGCACGTCGAGCCCAGACTGGTGTGGATGTCGAATGCGAAGTCCAAGAGCGAGGCCCCTTCGGGCAGCTTGCGCAGGTCGCCGTTGGGCGTGAAGACGAAGATCTCGCCCGAAGCGGGTTTGGCATCGAAACGCTGCGCCAGCGAGTGGGTGGTGTCTTCGAGCAGTTCGCGCAGGCGACCCAGCCAGACTTCGCTGGTCTGCGCGCCCTGATTCACCCCCTTGTAGCGCCAGTGCGCCGCGATGCCGCGTTCGGCCACGGCGTCCATGCGCTCGGTGCGGATCTGCACCTCGACCCAGCGGCCTTCGGCCGATACGGTGGTGTGCAGCGATTCGTAGCCGTTGGACTTCGGGATCGAAATCCAGTCGCGCATGCGGTTGGGGTTGGGCGTATAGAAGTCCGTCACGACCGAATAGGCCGTCCAGCACTGCGGCTTCTCCTGCTCTTTCGGGCAGTCGATGATGATGCGGATGGCGAAGATGTCGTAAACGCCCTCGAACGGCACGTGCTGTTTGTGCATCTTGGTCCAGATCGAGAAGATCGACTTCGTGCGGCTCTTGATGTGGTATTTGATGCCGAGTTTGTGCAGACGCTCCTCGATGGGGACCAGAAACCGTGCGATGAAGGCTTTGCGTTCGTCGGCGCTCTCTTCGAGCTTGGTGACGATGTGTTCGTAGTCCTTCGGTTCGAGGTATTTCAGCGCGATGTCCTCCAGCTCGCTTTTGAGACTGTAGAGACCCAGCTTGTGGGCGATCTGGGCGTAGAGGTTCATGCTTTCCCAGCTCTTCTTGCGCCACTTCTCGTGCGGGAAGATCTCCAGCGAGCGCATCACTTCGAGCCGGTCGGCCAGCTTGATGAGGATGACGCGGGGGTCTTCGGAGTAGGAGACGAGCAGGTCGCGGAAATTCTCGGCCTGCTCCTTGGCGACCTTCAGTTTCAGTTCCGAGATGTTGCACATCCCGATCGTGATGCCGACGACCTGCTCGCCGAAGCGGCTGCGGATGTCGGCGGTCAGGGCGAGGAACTCTTCGGCCGGGAGCTGTTTGTGGGCCAGACGCACCACGTCGTGCAGGATGGCCGAGATGGTGGAGTTGCGTCCGAGTCCCACTTCGGAGATCACGATTCCGGCCACGGCCGCGGCATGCGTCAGCAGGGGGCTGCCGTCATAGCGGGTCAGGGACGCAAGCTTCCCGTCGGCGTAGACCAGCGCCTCGTCCACGAGTGCCTGAGTCTGCTCCGAGAAGTTCGCGCGCACGAGCGTGCGGAGTTTTTCGTAACGTGAAAAGTCCATTTTTCCCTAACCGCATAACCTTGACGACAAAGATATGAAAAAAATTCATAAATTTGGCACATCGGACCAATACACCCGATTATGACGAAGAAAAAGGATGCTTATGTCCCGACCGTGGGGGAGGAGGTCGCCAATACGGTCACGCACGGCGTGATGTCGCTGCTGGCGCTCGTGGCGCTTCCCTTTGCGGCCGTGTGGGCCTACGCGCACGACCCCGACCGCATTCTGGCGTCGGTGTCGGTGAGCATTTTCGTGATCTCGATCTTCCTGATGTTTCTCGCTTCGACGCTCTACCATTCGATGAATCCGGCCTCGAAACACAAGGCCGTGTTCCATATCCTCGACCATATTTTCATCTACGTCGCCATCGCCGGAAGCTACACGCCGATCGCGCTGTCGGTGATCGGAGGGTGGCAGGGCGTCTTCATCACGATCCTGCAGTGGGCGATGGTGCTGTTCGGCATCTTCTACAAGTCGCTTTCGCGCAAGACGATTCCCGCCCTCAGCCTGACGATCTATCTGGTCATGGGGTGGACGATCGTATTTTTCATGCCGCTTTTCGTGCGGCAGGCGTCGACGCCGCTGCTGGCGCTGATCGCCGCGGGCGGCGTGCTCTATACGCTCGGCGCGTGGTTTTATGCCCGGCAGGGATTCCGCTACCACCACATGGTCTGGCACCTGCTGATCAATCTGGCCGTGGCGGCCCATTTTACGGGAATCGTGTTTTTTCTGTACTGAGTTGATACGGGCAGTAGGGGGAAAACGCCCCGAAACCTGAGTTACGGGGCGTTTTTGTGCTGACTCGGAGGGAGCGCATGCCGGTTTGCCTCAATGCTTGTAGACGACGTAAATATGGTCTTTCGGCAGGGCGTAAAGCCGGCGTTCGGCCTCGGAGAAGGTCGCGGCGTAGTCGATGTCCGCGGCCTCGAAGCCCGCTTCGCGCAGCCGGTCTGTGTAGTCCGCGCCGTAGATGCGGCGGTGGTCGTATTGTCCGAAGATGCGTGTCCGCTCTTCGGGATCGGTGATCGAGTCGTCCTCGTAGGTCTGTTCGTAGTTCGGTTCCACGGGCGAGAGCAGGATGCCCCAGCCGCCGGGTTTGAGGATGCGGTAGAGTTCGTGCAGCGCCCTGCGGTCGTCGGCGACGTGTTCGAGCAGGTGGTTGCAGAGGATCACGTCGACCGAATCGTCGGCCAGCGGAATCTGTTGCACGTCGAAGTGCAGGTCGGCCAGCGGGCTTTCGAGGTCGGCGGTGACGTACTGTCCCGGATGCCCCTTGAAATGGGGTTTCAGGTGGCGCATGATGCAGACTTCGGGCGCGATGTGGAGCGTGCGGGGAAAACTCGTCAGCAGGTCGGTCTCACGCGTGAGGTAGAGCCACAGCAGGCGGTGGCGTTCCAGCGACAGGCATTTGGGACAGAGCGCGTTGGCCCGTGATTGGACATAGCCGTAGGGCATGAATCTGCGGTATCTGGACCCGCAGACCGGACATTCGACACCCCGGCCTTTGTAGAACAGGCCCGCGGCGGGAACGGCCCAGCCGGCGACGCGCTGAAGGAGCGGCCGCGGCACGTGGTTGAGCATCCATTTGATAAGTTTTTTCATTGCAGGTGAGGTTTTATTCCCGCCAGTGTTCGGGGCGGTTCAGGGCGTCGGCGCATACGACCCGGCCTTTGGGACCTGAAAATCCGTCGTCGGTCAACGCCTGCGCCATCCAGTAGTCCGCATGTTTTTCCAGAATCGGATAAGGGGCCGGAAATCCCAGTTTTTCCGCTCCGGGAATGAAGCCGTGGCGCGGGTAGTACTCCTTGTGTCCGAGTACGAAGACGAGTTTCGCGCCCCGCTCCCGCAGCAGCTGCAGCCCCTCGGCGATCAGCAGTCCGCCGACGCCCTGCTTCTGGCAGGAGGGAACGACGGCGAGCGGTGCGAGGATGTAGAACAACGGCTGCTGCACTTCCGCTCCGGCGATGCGGCATCGGGTGAACAGGATGTGGCCGACGGCTTCCCCGTCGCGCAGCGCGAGCAGCGAGACGGTCGGTTCGGCAGTCGGATCGGACAGCAGCTCGGCGGTCAGCCCGGCCTCCTTGTCGTAGCCGAAGCCCTTTTTATGCACTTCGACGATCGCCGCGAGGTCGGCGGGGACGGTTTCCCGGATGACGATTTTTCCGGTCATCACGATTCCAGTATTTTGGAAACCTCCTCTTCGGCCTTGCGCAGCCGCGATTTGCAGCCGGCGATCAGCTCCGTGGCGCGTTTGACCTCGGCGGCGAGGCTGTCCACGTCCATCTCTTCGTTGCGGAAGCGGGCGAGGATCTTCTCGATCTGGGCCATCGCTTCGGCGTATGTCATCTCTTTTTTTGCCATATCTGTTTTTTGTCGTTGCGTGTTTACTGCCGCCGTTTTGGGGTTCCGGAACGGGGCGGGCTGGTGCGGTTTTATTTCGGCTCGCTGCGTTGCACGGCGCCGTGGATCGTGCCGTCGGCGACTTCGATTTCGAGGGCGTCGCCTTTGCGGACGTCGCGGGCCGACACCACGGCTTTGCCGCCCGTGCGGACGACGGCGAAGCCCAGCCGGAGGATACGTTCCGGAGAGCGGCCGGCGATCAGTTCCGCGGCGTTGTCGAGCCGTGTGGCCTGCCGTGCGAGGAAATTGCGCACCGCTTCCGGCAGCAGGGCCGAAAGGTGTTCCGCGCGGAGCCGCTGCCGCGTGAGCAGGTCGCCGCTCATCTGGCGCAGGTCGCCCGTGAGCCGTTCCAGCCGCACCTCGGAGGCATGCATGGCGGCTTTCGTGGCATCGTGCAGTTGCAGGGCCGCGTAGTCGAGCCACCCCTCGGCCTGCGTCATCCGTTCGACGAGCCATCCGGCTACGGCTGTCGGGGTTTTGAGCGCCGTGTGGGCCACCATGTCGGCGACGCTGGTGTCCTTGTCGTGGCCGATGCCGGTCAGGATCGGCAGCGGGAACTGCGCCACGTGGGCGCAGAGCCGGTAGGCGTTGAAACAGTTGAGGTCGCTGGCCGAGCCGCCGCCGCGGATGAGGACCACGGCGTCGAATTCGTCCATCCGCTCTGCGACGGCGCATAACGCCGCGACGATCGACTCTTCGGCCGCCGCGCCCTGCATGAAGGCGTCGAACAGCGTTACGTCGAAACGGTAGGGACTTTTGGCCAGCTCCTTGCGGAAGTCCTGATAACCTGCGGCGTTGGCGCTCGATACGACCGCCACGCGCTGCACCACGACGGGCATCGGCGCTTCGCGGTTCATGTCCCAGACGCCCTCTTGCTGAAGCTGGGCGATGGTTATCTGCCGCTGCCGTTCCATGTCGCCCAGCGTGTAGGTGGGGTCGATGTCGGTGATCTGGAGCGAAAATCCGTAGAGTTCGTGGTAATTGACGGCGACTTTGGCCAGAATCTTGATTCCGGCGGCGAGCCGCTGGCCGGTTTCGGCTTCGAAGTATCCTGCGATGCGGGGATAGGCCGTGCGCCAGATCACGGCGCGCGACTGGGCCAGCGGAACGCCGTTGTCGCCCCCTTTTTCGACCAGTTCTAGGTAGCAGTGGCCTGAGTAATTGACCTTTATTTCGGAGATTTCGGCGCTGACCCATACGGGCAGGGCGAAACGCTCGTGGAGGGTCTCCTTCACGAGCCGCTGCAATTGGGAAAGGGTGATATGTGAGTGCGTCTGCATGGGTTAGCGCCAGACCAGTTCTACCTGACGCGGCATCAGCTTGCCTTCGGGAAGCTGGATGTGCAGGATGCCTTCGCTCTCGACGGGCGTGCCGTTTTTGCGGGCCGGCGTCCAGCGGGGCGCTTCGGCGACGGCTTTGAGCACGCGGCGTTTGAGACGGCTGTCGGTCGATTCGAGTTCCTGAGCCACGACCGTGTCGCCTTCGGGCGTTACGGTGTAACGCAGGACGATGCGGGCGGCCGGTTCGTCGTCGCCCCACTTCACCTGCCGGGCGATGTAGCCGCTGAAGGTGGAGTCGGCGGTGAAAACGGCGGACTGGTCGTAGCGGAGCGTGACGAGCATCACCCCGTTTGCGGCTTTGTCGCCGTAGCGGGCGATGGTCTCCTCGTCGGCCGGGAGCATCTCGACGTTCTCGATGTCGTCGGGCGGGATCGACGCGATCTGCTCGGTTTCGACGCCGTTGACTATATATAAAGGCTGCTGCGCCGCAACGGGAAGCGTTGCGGCGAGAAGTGCCGATATAAACAGAAAGTATCTTTTCATGCGTTGCTTTTCCCGATAAACGGTCGCTGGGGCGGGAATATTGCCCGGCCGCAGGCGTCGTTCGGTATGTGCGAAGATAACGGTTTTGCTGCGGAACGCCAAATTTTCCAGCGATTTTCGGTCCGCAGGATGGTTTGCAGGGGGGTCTTTCCGGGTGTTGCGTGCGGAGCGGGTCTTTCGGGCCGGTTTTCGCGGGGCGGTATTTGCCGGTGCATTTGCCGGATGTCTTTTGCCGGGCCGGGTGTCTTTTCGGGCTGTCCTTGATAGCGCGTCTTGCGGGGGCTTTAGCAGGGCGGCCTTTAATTGTGCGTCTTGCGGAGGGGGCTTCGCAGAGCCGCTCTTGCCGGGCGTCTTTGGGACTGGCTGATGTTTCCGAACCCAGCGGCAGGGGCGGAACAACGATGCGGCTTTTTGTCCGGCGTGGTTTTGGACCGGGACGGCTTTTGACTGGGTGGTTTTTGTCCGGCGTGGCTTTGGTTCGGGGCGGCGTTGAACCGACATGGCTTCGGGCCGGGCGTTTGCGGATTCCGCGGCGGTCGTATGGCGACGCTACCGGATCTCCTCCCACCCGCAGCGGGCGAGGTCGGCGCAGCCGTTGGCCTTGAAGCGTACGCCTTCGGCTTCGAGCAGCTCCCGCTGCCGCGTCCATCCGGGGACGGTGCGGCCTGCGCTGTTGACGACCCGGTGGCAGGGCAGACCCGCCGGGGCTTCGGCGAGCGCGCGGCCCACCCGGCGGGCGTGGTCGGGCATGCCGACCAGCCGGGCGATCTGCTTGTAGCTGACGACTCTGCCGGCGGGGATTTCCGCCACGACGGCGTAAACCTCCGCGTCGAAGTTTTCGGGCATGCGCATGGGGCGTGCCTTGGGCGGATTAGAGTTCGCTCTCCTTCAGACGCTCGGCGTTCTCGGCCACGATCAGGTGGTCGATCACGTCCTGAATGTCGCCGTCCATGAAAGCGGAGAGGTTGTAGATCGTGTAGTTGATGCGGTGGTCGGTGATGCGGCCCTGCGGATAGTTGTAGGTGCGGATCTTGGCCGAACGGTCGCCCGTCGAGACCATCGTCTTGCGCTTCGAGGCGATTTCGTCGAGGTACTTCGAGTATTCGAGGTTGAAGACGCGCGTACGCAGCTCCTCGAACGCCTTGTCGAAGTTCTTCAGCTGGGATTTCTGGTCCTGACACTGCACGACGATGCCCGTCGGGATGTGTGTCAGGCGGATGGCCGAATAGGTCGTATTGACCGACTGGCCGCCGGGGCCAGACGCGCAGAAGATGTCCTTGCGGATGTCGTTCATCGAAATCTCGACGTCGAACTCCTCGGCTTCGGGCAGCACGGCCACCGATGCCGCCGAGGTGTGGACGCGGCCCTGCGTCTCGGTCTGGGGCACGCGCTGTACGCGGTGCACGCCCGACTCGTATTTGAGCGTGCCGTAGACGTTCTGACCCGTGACCTTGAGTACGACCTCCTTGTAGCCGCCCGCGGCGCCGTCCGAGAACGAGGTCATTTCGTAGCGCCAGCCCTTCGACTCGATGTATTTGGTGTACATGCGCAGCAGGTCGCCGGCGAAAATGGCCGCTTCGTCGCCGCCCGTGCCGCCGCGTATCTCCATGATGGCGTTCTTCGAGTCCTGCGGATCCTTGGGGATCAGCAGCAGCTTGATCTGCTCCTCCATCTGTTCGATGGCGGGTTCCAGCTCGGTGATCTCCCCGCGCGCCATTTCGCGCATCTCCTCGTCCTTGTCGTTGGCGAGGATGTCCTTGGCTTCGGCGAGGTTGGCCAGAGCCGTGCGGTAACGTTCCGAGGTCTCGATGATCGGTTCCAGCTCCTTGTACTCCTTGTTGAGCTGTACGAACTGCTTGACGTCGGCGATGACTTCGGGGTCGGTGAGTTTCTGTCCCGTCTCCTCGTATTTCAGTTTCAGGCCGTCGAGACGGCTCAAAATGGTGTTGTCTGCCATAAATGTTCGTTTTGTGCGCAAAGATACGCAATAATCGGAAAACGGCAATGCGCCGTCCGAAAAAACGGCGAAAGGGCGTCCGCATGGCGGAACACCCTTTTTGCCGGTCGTGCAGCGGTTATTTGGCGATTCCCTGCAGCCAGTCGAGCACGGTCTGCTGCCACTGCTCCTTGTATTTGAAATTCTTGCGGATGCCCCAGCCGTGGCCGCCCGTCGGGTAGATGTGCATAGAGGCCTTGACGCCGTTGTCCTTCAGCGCGTTGTAGTAGAGCGTGCTGTTTACGGGCGGGACGACGCGGTCGTCGTCCGAAAGCAGCAGCAGGGTGGGCGGGGTTTCGCTGCTCACGCGGTTCTGGAGCGAGTACCATGTGTCGGTCTCCGCACTGCGCTTGTCGCCCAGCAGGGCGTTGAACGACCCTTGGTGCGCCTTGCCTTTTTCGGCCGTGATGACCGGGTAGAAGAGGATCGAGAAGGCGGGTTTGGTGCGGGCGAGCGTCGAAGCCGAGG
>ULWH01005209.1_pt1 | contig 15890 bp, 13 predicted proteins | sample 1960201 | NCBI WGS metagenome assembly ULWH01 (sample SAMEA4835808, study PRJEB28245) | human gut metagenome | biome: gut microbiome; material: fecal sample | place: Denmark | collected 2008
TTCAGCCCCTGCCTCCTCTAAAACGAGCGCAAAATACGAAAAAAATCGCATATCCAAACGTTTCAGTGCACAAATCTAAAGTTTTTGCTTGACATATACACAATATCTGACAGAATAAATTTTGTCTATCGGCTGAAAAAGTCAAACTATGCATGTTTATTAGTAATTTTAAATAAATCCAGCGCGTTTTTTCTTGTTATTTCTACTGTTTCGTCCAGTGTCAGGCCGTATGTGTCCGCTACCTTTTCTGCCGTTTTCCATATATATACAGGCTCATTTCTTTTCCCTCTGTAAGGGACGGGAGCTAGGTATGGAGCGTCTGTTTCGAGTACTATGCTGTTAATGTCGGTAGATAAAATTGTGTCCGACAGTTTTGAGTTTTTAAAGGTGATTACCCCGTTAATACCCAATTTGAATTTTTTCAATTTCTTAATCTCTTCCAGATCTGTAATTGTACCGGTAAAACTATGGAAAACTCCTGTTAGTTTATCGGCTCCGACTTTGTGGATGCTTTCCAGTACTTCTGGATAAGCGTCTCTTGTATGGATTGCGACTGGGAGATCCAGGTCGATACTCCATTTCAACTGTTCTTCGAATACAATTTTCTGCTCTTTCAGGTATGTCTTGTCCCAATACAGGTCGATCCCTATTTCTCCGATAGCACAATAAGGCCGTTTACCGAGATATGATTCTGTCTTTTTCAGGGCTTCGGCATAGTGTTCGTCCACACTTGTCGGGTGTAATCCCATCATAGGATAGGCGAAACCGGGGAATCGGTCGCATAAATTATGCATCCGGTCTATTGTTGTGAGGTCTACATTCGGCAGAAGCAGTGTGTCGATACCTGACTTCAGGGCAGCGTCAACCAGTGCATCTTGCTCCGGGTCGAATTCCTCCAGGTACAGATGGTTATGCGTATCAATTAACTTCATACGATTAAGACTGGCGATACATTAAATGATTAGTAACTTCTTTTAATACCGTTAATTTCTCAGCCGGTACATTTAATTCTGCCAGATGTTCCATAGCCTTATCGTAGTATTTCTGCATTTTAGCAGTGACAATATCTTTCAGAAACAATTCATTATATATAGTAGTGACAGCTTCGATTTTTTCAGCAGGTACAAATGTATCTTTGCTGATCCAGTTGTTTAAAATTGCTTTTTGCCCGGCAGAGGCCAGTTCAAAGGCATGTATCAGCATAAATGTCTTTTTGTTGCAGATAATGTCTCCACCGATATTTTTACCGAATGTGGCAGTGTCTCCATAAACGTCCAGCAGATCATCCTGTAACTGGAAAGCTAGGCCGATGTTTATTCCGAATTCATAAAGATGGGTCGCATCTTCTTTAGAAGCCCCTCCGATGATGGCTCCTGTTTTTAAGCTGCAAGCAAGTAGGACAGCTGTTTTTAACCGGATCATTTCCATATATTCCGGTTCGGTCACGTCAGCCCGTGATTCAAATTCCATATCATATTGCTGACCTCCACAGATCTCGAGAGCTGTGGCAGTGAACAGGTCGAACACTTCTTTCAGGTGTTCCGGTTTTGTTTTTCCGATCAGTTGATAAGCGGCAATTAACATTGCGTCTCCCGAAAGAATCGCTGTGTTGTCGTTCCATACTTTATGAACTGTCGGTTTGTTTCTTCTTTTATCCGCTTTATCCATCAAATCATCATGCAACAGGGTGAAGTTATGGAATACTTCTATTCCCAGTGCCGGATTGATCACATTGTCTACATTTTCCTTATATAAGTTGCAGGCCATTAATGTTAATGCCGGACGGATCCTTTTTCCCCCCAATGACAGGATATATTCGATCGGGTCATATAAGCTTTTAGGAGGATATTCGAAGCTGAGTTGAGAGATTTCGTTTTCTATTTTTTGCAGGATCTCGTTGAAAGATAACATATAAATATTGAATTATGGATAAGACAAAATAAAAAAAGGCTGCAAGTTTACAGCAGCCTTTTTAATATGTTTAAAAATTATTATTGTAATCTGAAGGTTACAGGTACTGTATATTTTACACGTACGGGTTTACCTCTCTGCTTACCAGGAGACCATTTCGGCATACTATTGATCACACGCAAGGCTTCTTTATCCAAAGATGGGTCTACACCACGGATAACTTCTGCGTCAACGATAGAACCGTCACGGTTTACAACGAACGAACAAGTTACACGACCTTGAATACCATTTTCCTGTGCAATAACCGGATACTTGATTGATTTTGCAAGGTATTTCAATAATTCTCCTTGTCCACCCGGGAATTCCGGCATTGTTTCCACAACGGTGAAGATCTGTTGAGCGGATTCTTCTTCTTCTTCTACAACTGCGGGTGCAACGTAAGCTTCAACCTGTGCTGAGCTCTGGTCGTCCTCAGATGAGATAAGATCCACTTGATCCAGTTCGACATCATCTTCCACAATGTTCAGTTGTTCTACTGCAGCAGGTGCTGGTGGTGGAGGAGGTGGAGGAGGTGTGTCCTCCGGTCTTGTAATTTCAATTTCTTCTTCAGCGATGATATCTGCTACGCCTTCTGTTTGGACGATCTGGATATCACGGGTTCCCCATTCGAACCCAACGAATAGAACGGCCAGACCAACAACCATACCCATCAGGATACCGAGTGTTTTGCCCCCTTCTAAGTCCGCTTTCGGTGATTTCTTAATTTCCATACTCTTTATAATGTTTAAATATGTGTTTTCCAGTACGCAAAAATACAAATTATTTTATATATCAATAGAAAACAGGGAAAAATACTTCTGTATTTTCATTTTTTTTTGAACCGGAAGAAAAATAACAGCGATTATATACCTTTTTCCTGTTTTTTCCGTTTCTGTTTATGGTATATGTTATAACCGTATTAATATCTTTGTACGCATTTTGTTGAAAAATATGAGAAATATATTATCTGTACTGTTCCTTTCGTTCTTTTTGCAGTCTGTCGCGGCACAAACCGGAGAGCAGGTGTTTACGTTTTTGAATTATCCTTCATCAGCCAGGGCTAATGCTCTTGGGGGACATACCGTGTCCCTGATAGAAAGAGACCCTTCCCTTATTTTTCATAATCCGGCTTTACTGGGTGGTGAAATGGACGGTATGATAAACCTGAACTATATGAATTATATAGCTGATGTGAATGTGGGAAGTGCCCTTTTCACGAAAGCATTCCGTGAACGCGGAGCCTGGGGTGTCGGGGTCAATTATTTCCATAATGGTAAATTTATAGGGATGGATGAGAATAATCAACCGACAGCCGATTTTACTGCGAACGATATTGCAGTAAACGGTTTCTTCTCTTATGACCTGTCGGAGCGCTGGCGTGGTGGTGTCTCTATGAAGTTCCTTTATTCCAATTATGATATCTATACTTCAGTAGGGCTCGCGGTAGATGCCGGTTTGAGCTATTACAATTCGGAAAAGGAATTTTCGTTTGGTTTTGTATTCAAAAATATCGGAGCCCAGTTGAAGCCTTATAACGATGATCGTCAGAAGATGCCTTGGGACATCCAGATGGGAATTTCAAAGAAGATGAATCATGCGCCTTTCCGTTTGTCTGTTACAGCCATGCATCTGAACCGTTGGAAATTCGATTATATCGACAAGACTGATCCCGACTATAAGGGAGATAATTTCGCTCAGGCCTTGTTTAAGCATTTTGTATTTGGTGTAGATTATATACCCAGTGAAAATTTCTGGATCGGCGTAGGCTTTAACCCGAAAACCAAGATGGATATGAAACTGCAGGGAGGAGGTAGCGGACTGTCCGGTTTCTCTGCCGGTGCAGGTGTAAAGATCAAAATGTTTGATGTTGGTGTCTCTTTCGCCAAATACCATCCTTCGGCGATGTCGATGATGGTTAGTGTTTCAACTACGCTGGCCGATTTTAAACCTTGAAAATATAATTAAGACAAGAATGAAAAAGATAGTAATTGCAATAGATGGTGTTTCTTCTACGGGGAAGAGCACTATGGCAAAAGACTTAGCAAAAGAAATTGGCTATACTTATATAGATACGGGAGCCATGTATCGCGCGGTAACATTATATTGTATTCAGCATAACCTCTTCAAAGGAGATCAGATCGATGAGGCAAAATTGCAGGCGGCGATGGGTGATATCCATATCTCGCTCCGTTTTAATCCGGAGACAGGACGCCCCGATACTTATCTGAACGGCGTTAAGGTTGAAAAAGAAATCCGTGGAATGGAAGTGGCAAGCTGGGTAAGCCCTGTGGCTACATTAGGATTTGTGCGCCGTGCCCTGGTGGCAATGCAGCAGGAAATGGGGAAAGAAAAAGGGATTATCATGGATGGCAGGGATATCGGAACAGTTGTTTTTCCGGATGCCGAACTGAAGATATATGTAACCGCCAGTCCGGAAGTTCGTGCACAACGTCGTTTGGACGAGTTGAAAGCAAAGGGAGAAGCTGCTTCCTATGAAGAAGTGCTGGAGAATGTCAAGACCCGCGATCATATAGATTCCACACGTAAGGAAAGCCCTCTCCGACAGGCGGATGATGCCCTGGTGCTGGATAACTCGAACATGACCATTGCTGAACAAAAAGCCTGGTTGCTTGTTCAATACAATAGAGCTATCTCTAATTAGGTAACAGTTACAATGATTGAAGTAGAAATAGATAAAGGCTCCGGCTTCTGCTTCGGGGTAGTGACAGCTATTGAAAGTGCCGAACGTGAACTGAACAATACGGATATTTTGTATTGTTTAGGTGATATCGTGCACAATAGCCTGGAGGTTGAACGACTACAGGCACATGGCTTGCGAACGATCGACCATCGTGAGTTCTCTGCATTAAAGGGAAAAAAGGTATTGCTTCGTGCCCACGGCGAACCTCCTTCAACTTACGAAGTTGCCCGGCAGAACGATATTACAATAGTCGACGCCACTTGTCCGGTAGTTCTTCAATTACAACGTAAAATACATAAAAGCTATCAGGAAAGCCGTATTAACAATACCCAGCTGGTTATATACGGAAAGAAAGGACATGCCGAAGTGAACGGCCTGGTGGGACAGACTGAAGGTACGGCAATTGTGGTGGAAAAGATAGAAGACCTGGATCGCCTGGATTTTGGTCGCGACATTTGTCTGTTTTCCCAGACTACCAAGTCGCTGGACGGATTCCGTAAGATCGTGGAAGAGATATATCGACGGAAGGCAGAAAATGCCCGTTTTGAATATCATGATACAATCTGCCGTCAGGTAGCCAATCGTCTCCCCAATATCAAAGCGTTTGCATCCAGCCACGACTGGATTTATTTCGTGGCAGGTAAAAAAAGTTCGAACGGTAAAATGTTGCTGGAAGAATGCCGCAAGGCAAATCCCAATACCATCTTTATATCGGAAGTGAAGGAGATCACCGAACCGCTTCCGGCCGGAGTGCGCCGGGTGGGTGTTTGTGGAGCGACCTCTACTCCGAAATGGTTGATGGAAGAGGTGGCTGTTCGTATTCAGGAGCTCAATGCAGGTCGTTGATAGAATGATTAAGATTTCATTAAGTTTAAGAGAAAATGAAAGGTTGTTGGCAAATAATTACTATTTTTGCCGCGAATAATATAAAATAAAGACGCTATGTCTACTATTAAATGTATTGGCATTTTAACGTCCGGAGGTGATGCTCCCGGAATGAACGCTGCCATCCGTGCAGTGACGCGTTCCGCTATTTATAACGGGATAAAGGTTAAAGGTATTTTCCGAGGTTTCAGAGGATTGATTACAGGTGAAATTGAAGAGTTCAGGACTCAGAATGTAAGTAACATCATCCAGCGTGGTGGAACAATATTGAAAACAGCTCGTTGTATGGAGTTCAAAACTCCCGAAGGCCGTCAGCAGGCATACGATAAGCTGATGGAAGAAGGAATCGATGCACTGATCGCCATCGGTGGTGACGGTACATTGACCGGAGCTCGTATTTTCGCACAGGAGTTTAATTATCCTATAGTAGGTCTTCCCGGAACGATCGATAACGACTTGTATGGTACGGATGTAACGATCGGATATGATACCGCTTTGAACACGATTATGGAGTGTGTGGATAAGATCCGCGATACAGCCACTTCGCACGACCGTCTGTTTTTCATCGAGGTGATGGGACGCGACGCCGGTTTCCTGGCATTGAACGGTGCGATTGCTTCCGGAGCTGAAGCGGCTATTATTCCGGAGATATCTATGGAAAAAGACCAATTGGCCGAAATGATCGAAAACGGTTTCCGTAAGTCGAAGAACAGTAGTATCGTTCTGGTGGCTGAAAGTGAAGTGACCGGTGGCGCAATGGGAGTTGCCGAACGTGTAAAGAATGAATATCCGCAGTTCGACGTCCGTGTCTCTATTCTGGGACACCTGCAGCGTGGTGGATCGCCTACGGCTCAGGATCGCATCCTGGCAACCCGTATGGGAGTTGCCGCGATCGATGCATTGCTGGACGACCAGCGTAATGTCATGATGGGTATACAGAACGACCAGATCGTATATGTTCCGTTCTCGAAAGCCATTAAGAATGATAAACCGATCAACCGTGATTTACTGAATACACTTCGCGTGTCTTCTATCTAAACATCCGGTTGTCAGACATAAATAAACCCCGCAGGAAATGATCCGGCGGGGTTTATTCGTTTTAGGGTAAACCTTATTTCTTTGATAAATTTTCCAGGAACAAATCCATCATCCGTTTGGCAGCAACGAACGAGCTGATCTCGTTGTTCAGCACCTGCTGTTCTGTCCGTGCCAGCATACCTTCTACGGCCGGATTATGATAGAATGTTTCACGTAACGTATCGTTGATGCTTTCATACATCCAATACTTGGCTTGTTCATTTCGTTTGAAATTGAAATAACCGTTCTTTTTGGTAAACTTCATGTATTCACCGACCATGTCCCAGATCTCTTTGATCCCTAGATTATAATAACCGGAATAAGTCAACACTTTCGGGAACCAGCCTGAGTCGGCAGGCGGGAAAAGATGCAGAGCGTTCTTGAATTGTGCAGCTGCAAGTTTGGCTTTATCGATATTATCGCCATCCGCTTTATTGATGATGATACCATCCGCCATTTCCATGATACCGCGCTTGATACCTTGCAGTTCATCCCCGGTTCCGGCCAATTGGATAAGCAGGAAGAAGTCGACCATTGAATGTACGGCCGTTTCACTCTGTCCGACACCCACTGTTTCAACGAATACGGTATCGAAGCCGGCAGCTTCGCACAGTACGATCGTTTCGCGCGTCTTGCGGGCGACACCACCCAGCGAACCTGCCGAGGGTGAAGGGCGGATAAACGCATTCTTCTCTCGTGAAAGGGCTTCCATGCGGGTTTTATCTCCCAGGATACTACCTTTGGAACGTTCACTACTCGGGTCGATAGCCAGTACGGCCAGTTTGCGTCCTTCCTTGATCAGATGCATGCCGAATGCATCGATAGAAGTACTTTTTCCGGCACCGGGAACACCGGTAATACCGATACGCACCGATTTACCGGCATGAGGAAGACATTTTTCGATGATTTCCTGAGCCAGTTGTTGATGCTCGTATTTAGCGCTCTCGACCAGGGTTACTGCCTGGCTGAGAATGGTTATGTTACCTTTCAGTATCCCTTCTACAAATTCGGAAGGGGTATATTCTTTACGTTGGAGTCTCTTTTTCAGATACGGGTTTACAGTCGGTACGTCGGCTACTCCCTTGTTTACCTTTAATCCTCTGTAAAGATCGTCGTTTTCGGGATGTTCCATAATGAATAATTATTTTTCTGCTGTTACTTTTATCAGGCGAACAGGGCCGTTCGGGTCGTTGCATACAACATTGATAAGCGCTTCCAGTTTCGTCTTGATCTCTCTTGGACGGACTGAAATCTTATAAGTTGCAGTTACTCCCGGTTTAATCTCTTTCTTACCTCCGGAGATATCTACCAATTCATTATCACACGTGATACTGTGGATAATCAATGGTGATTTCCCGGTATTGGTAATGTCGACAGTTCCGGTCACTTTTCCTCCGATCAATGGGATGAAGCCGCCCCTTTCCGGTAGTTTACCGAAGTCGAGCAATGTTCCCGATAACTGTGCAACAGGAGCTTGCGCCTTTTCTGCAGCCGATAATTTTCCAAAGTTATCGATAATATTGGCAGCAACATGTATTTTGCCGGAAATTTCTTTTTGTCCGATGCTTTCAACCGTTAAAGGAATTTCTGTTGTAACCCGTCCTTTTCTTTTGGTTGCTTTGGCATCCAGCAATAAGGTTATTTCACCGACTTCATCCGGAGCCAGTTGAGTAGGACGTATCTCCACAGTCAGGAAATGGGGAACTTTTCCCTGTTGGATAGTCAGGGTGGTTTTACCTTCATTCTTTACACTGATCTTTTCGCCCAATGTCTCGTCCGGACGGATACTGCTGTACAGAACCGTTTTGGTCTGCAACTTCAGGTCACCGATCGAGTAGGGATAGATAAATGCGGGCTGAATCGGTTTAGGTGTAACGTTCCCTTTGATAGCCAGCGTGTAGCTGCCTTTTTTACCGTTGCTGAATATAGAAACAGTTTTGTAGAACGGGCCCGGACGTCCTTTGGGATTGTAGGTTACTTTCACGTTTCCTGTCTTTCCCGGAGCAATCGGTGCTTTTGTCCATTCCGGTTGCGTACAACCGCAGGATGCAGTGATACGGGTGATGACCAATGGGCTGTCTCCCGTATTTTTAACGACAAAAGTATGACTGGCCAATCCGTCCGCTTCGGCAATCGTTCCGAAGTTGTAAGTCAGTTCGTCTGCACTTATCTGAGCTCCGTTCTGTGCGGCTATATTCGCTGTGAACAGGAATATGCAGCACAGAATAAAGCACAGTCTTTTTATATTCAGCATTCTTTGTTTTTAGTTTTGCTTGTTTGGTATTAAAGAACTTCTCCCCGAATGGTCAGGATAAAACTACCCGTTTTACCGTTGCTGTAAACTGAAATCGTTTTAGAGAACGGGCCGGGACGTCCTTTCGGATCGTATGTAATCTTAATGTCTCCACTCTGACCGGGAGCGATCGGTTCTTTAGTCCATTCCGGTGTCGTGCATCCACAGGAAGCAATTACGCGAGTAATAACCAGCGGAGCATCACCTGTATTTTTGACTGCGAATGTAGCAGATACTTTTCCGTCGGCTTCTTTAATTTGTCCAAAGTCGTGAGAGGTTTGTTCTGCAGAAATAACTGCTTTTTTCTGAGCAGAAGCCATTCCTGTAGCAAGCAGGATTGCCATAAAAATAAAAATAATCTGTTTCATTTTACTTTTTATTTAGCTATTGTTTATGTTACAAAGATAGAGAATAAGAATTAAAAACTGACAGATATTGCCTCACTTTCTGTATGTGAAACAAACTCGGGAGCGTACAGGCATTGAATTGTACTGAATCCTCCGGCATAATCACCGGTGCGTGTCACGTAAACCGGATACTCGATTACGAAGGTTCCTGCCGGCAAACGGTTGAAGAAGAAGTTTTCTGATACATCCGTCGGCGACTGATAGTACATCACTCCATCCCTGAACTTCGTACCGGAGATCTGGTTGGCCGGCTCAAAGCATCCTGCCCGCAAGTCTTTCAGGAATACATAATCCATTTCGCGGTCTGTGCGGATGGTCAGGCGTACAACCACTTTATCACCCACACGGAGCTTGCCTTCTGTTACCGGTTGTATCTGCAGACCTGTTCCGCTGTTGCTCTCAATAAATAATTTCTTTTCCACATTGAGTACACCCTGTCGTTTATCCACTTTATTGATGTTCTCGAAATACTGTTCGTAAACAGCTCCCCAGGCAGGCGCATTTCCTTCCTTCCGGATGGAAACGGAATTGCTTTCGGAAGAAATTTCTTTTTCACCCAGTACAACCTTCAGATAACCTGTTGCCGTTTCACCTTCGGCGGTGCTGTATGTCTTACCTCCCCAGTTGACGGTGCAGGTATTGTTTTCATTCAGCCAGTCGCTTCCGGTCAGCAGCAATGCATAGATTGCGTTTATCGTGGCGGGAACCGATTCCCAGTTCTGGGTACGCTTCTGGTTCAGCAGCCATTGTTTCAGGCGGTCGGTATCTTTGGTGTTCGGTGATAACGTATTGAACACTTTCATCAACAGGCAGTGCGTATCAATCGGAGAGATAAAGAAACTGTTTTCTCTCCGGTTGTTAGCCCAGTACATACCCTGTTCGTTGGAAACGGTTGCCGTTTTGCGCAACCAGGCCAGGATATTGTTTGCCACTTCTTTCTTTCCGTTCCGTTGCATCAGCAGGGCAATTTCACCTTTACCGTAAAGGTCCTGTTTGCTCCATGTTTTCTCTGCTTGTGCCGTATAGAAACGGATCGCTTCGCGGGCGTCTCCCAGTTCCGGGATATCGCGGTAGGAACTGCGGACGAACAGGTATTCCAGTTGCAGGGAGTTAGGTACGCTTGTCTGCCAGTTCTTATCGGCTTTTTGCAGGCGTTCGTAATCCAGTTGCATCTGTTTATCCAGATATTTCAATGCTTTCATCTGCATTTCTTTTTCTTCCTGTCCGTATTGAACGGCACCCAGTTCGACCAGTTGCGACATACCTTTCAGGATATGCAGGGTGATTTCACGGCTCGGGTAGAAACCTTTGAACCAGCCCCAGGCACCCTCTTCGTTCTGTTGTTTCAGCAACTGTTGCAAAGCCAGTTCGCGTTGCTGGCCGGCACGGTTCATGTCGAACAGCAACGACAGGCGTTGTTTCTGTTCTGTTTCGTTGTCGGCAGCCAATACCCACGGCGTTTCCTGTAGCAGGATATTCTTCAGTTCCTGGTTCTTTTCCAGGTTCGAATATAAGGTGGATGCTGTTCCTCCCTGTGCCTTCCACTGGCTGATTACCTTCTGGATGCGCGGGTTGGCTGTGGCAATGTAATTAGCCAGCGTATTGCTATAATAAGAAGCGAACCAGGAAATGATATTGTCGTTTTCCGGCTGTGTCAATGTCGGCAGCGCCTGTACGGCATACCAGATCGGGTTGGCGGTCAGTTCCAGTGTCATGCTGAACGGCTTACGGGTTCCGGTAGCCTTGTTTCCTGACAAGCGGATCTGTTGTTCGTTATCTCCCATCAGGTAGAACGGAGTACTTTCCGTGATCAGTATCTGATTGGAGAGAACCGGGATTAAATGTTGTTCGCCATCGTTGCCGGAGTCAGAGTCGGCTATGATACGGCAACCGATCAGATTGATCGTTTCCGGCACGCGGAATGTCCATGAAGCAGTCGTGATGCTGTCGGCCGACAATGTAAAGGCCTTCTGCGATTTGGTAAGGCAGATCACAGGCTGGTCTGTTGCCGGATCGAACAATTCGAGGCTAACGCGTCCGGAGATCGGCTCTTTTGAGTTATTTATCACCTGTGTACTGACGGATACTTCGTCGCCCTGGCGCATAAAGCGTGGGAGATTCGGCAACACCATCAACGGCTTGCTGCTGATCACCTCTTTGGTCAGCATACCATATTTCATATCGGCGGTATTAGCCAAAGCCTGGAATTTCCAGGTCGTATTGCTTTCGGGTAATGTGAATTGCAACATGACGTCTCCTTCTGCATTTGTCAGCAGGGAAGGATAGAAGAAGGCCGTTTCGTTGAAGTTTTCACGAACCTGTACCGGTAATGTTTCCTGATAACTGTCTGCTACTCCTTCTTCTGTTTCTGCACTTTGTGAAACGACCATGTTCTCACTCAATACTCCTCCGGTAAGCGATGCCGCATCATCTGCTGCATATTCTGCAACTTCTGCCTGTGCCACCATCGGAGCGGCAGCAGATTTCATCATAATACCTCCGCCACGGATCCTATAGTTTCTGAAGTCCATAATACCTTGCCAGTTTAAACGGTCGTACTGGTAATCAGGAATATTGGCTAGTTTCAGCTCTCCGGCATCATACATTGTCCGCTGATCCATGCTTGTGCCTGTATTAAAGGTTGGAGCATACAGATAAACAAAACGTTCCGGATTGAAGAACCAGTTGAACGGCAGTATCTTGTCCAGTGAAGCATCATACATGCTTGCCAGAATTTCGGCGGCTACGGGAACAGAGTCGGCATCCAGTATACGGAACTTCCATGTTTCCTGGCTACCCGGCAGCAGACGGTCGCGGAATGTTGTCGGCCGGATGGTCAGGCGACGATCCGGTTGCTGACGTTTGATCTGCGATTGTGTAGTATACAGCTTACCGTTCTTTACAAAGGTGAAGCTGGCAACAATACCTTCCCCGTAACTTTCCAGGAATGGGATACGGAAGAGGTGGTTCTCATTATTCAATACCATTTGTTTGCGTGAGATACATTTGCCATTCTGGTAAAGTTCGTATAACACATGTGCATCTTTATCCGATGTACCGAACACTATTCGGGCTTCTTCGCCCGGCAGGCAATCTGTCTTTTCATTCAGTAACCATAGGTGAGTGAATACCGGCGGTCTTTTGTCACGCAGGCTGTATAGGATAAAGTCGTCTTGTGCAGTGGCGGGACGGCCTTTACTGTCTTTTGCTTCCAGCTTGATGCGATAACGGCCGGCCGGAATTTTTTTGAATACTTCTTTGTCGATCGTCTGACCGGAAATGAAATTACCGGCTCCAACTTGTTGCTCTTCTTTATATTCTTCCTGTCCGTATCGGTTCTCTTTGCCGGTATCGCTCAGTTTATAGATCGTATAAGTACCATTGACAGTCAGCTTTTCCCCGTTCAGGGTTTGTGCCGAAACGGTTGCATTGACAGAATCTTTATCTATCTGCGACGGAATATTGGTGCTCAGGACGATACCGGTTTCACCAACAGAGAAAGTGTATGTAGCTTCATGCGTCTCTCCGTTACTGTCGGTCAGGGTTGCTGTAACGACATAGCTCTGGTAGGGGAAGAAGCTGTATCCATCCGTTGATTTCTCCGGACGGAAATTGATGGAGAATGTACCGTCACTGTTGATAGTTGTAGTTCCTTCTGCCACTTGCTCGTTCGTGTTTCCTCCGAAATAACCGCGCAACCAGAAAGGTCGCTTATTAATACGGTAAGTCACTTCACCGCTTTGCAGGGAAACGCCGGAGAAGGTTTGTGCCTTACCCTGGATCGTTACCCGGTCGCCGAAAGAGATATCACCTTTAATCGGAAGCAGTTCGACAAAGAACGTCGGGCGTTTATATTCTTCCACACGAACGCTGGTACTTGTATATTCGGTGGAAAGCGTGAACATTCCGCTAAGTGTTTGCTGCGGCAGTGTAAACTCTCCGTTGAAGGAACCGAACTTATCTGTTTTCAGTGTTTTGGTAGCCACCTCTTTCCAGTTGGCATCCCGTAAAGTTATTTTATAGCTTTCTCCTTCAACGGCATAAGGTGTTTGCGTATCGTTGACGTAAGCAATACCTTTAAAATATAATGTTTGTCCCGGACGGTATAGACCCCGGTCGGTGAACAGTGACAGTTGAGGACGTTTTTTTGTTTTATTCTGCATTTCCCGACTGTTCGGATAAAAAAGCGTCAGCATGGAATAGGCATCTTCGCGGTGTGTGACCTGATAAGCCATCATATCACTTTGACGGGGAAGAACGGCTAATCCGTCGCGGTCTGTTTTTACGCTACCTTGTTTTTGCAGGTTACGGCGTTTGCCGGAATAGTAGGTCAAGGAAGCATCGCTTACCGGTTTGCCACTCAGATAGTCCGTCACCAGTATTTCTGTGGAACCATCCGGCATATTGCGTGAAATAGCAGCCAGGCGGCTGACACTAAACAGATTGTTTGTCTTTAGCCCTTTGCCGGGTACGGTGACGATACATTCATAGAGCCCCATGTTCTCCATCGGGATAACAAGGGTTGTATCCAAATCGGTGTATGTGTTCGGTTGCGATAAAGAGAAAGTGACCTTTTTAACGAGTGCGCCCAGCGCTTTACTCGTATCTGCTTCATTATAATATGTTGTCTGCTGAGGTGTTTTCAGGCTTTTGTATATACTGACTGTGATCTCGGGGACATTTTTGTAATTCACCTTAAGAGTCAACTCTTTTCCCGGATAGATATTATTTTCCGTATTGATCCGCAGTGACGGATTTTGCATTTGTGCCAGTCTGTTCTTTATCAGGCCGATCCGGTCGTAGTTCGGGAAACGGGCGATTGTTTCTTTACAAAGGTTGTATTCTATAGCCTTGATAGAATCCATTTTGGCAGGATCGTTATAGTTGTAGGCAAATCCAAATGAATTCAACCGGGCAGCTACGATCTCCACCGAATAATCTTTATCGGCATATACTTTCATCAGGCTGTCGAGGGCGGCCTGATATTCTTTTCTTTCTTTATCCTGTTGCAGGGAAGAATATTTGAATTGCAGATAATCGAGGGTGCTAAGGACTACCGCTTTCTTATCCGGCTGTGTATTCAACCAGGCAATCAGCTTTTCATATATCTCTGTCGAGGGAGCTATATCCAGTGCACGGAATGCCAGGAAATCGTATAGGCTGGGGCGCAGGGTAGGGGTGTCTTTCCCGGTTTCGAGGATTGCCTTGAAATCGGATACTGGCGTTTGCTGTAACAGCTCGGCCGGTTGCAAGGAAGCGGTTAGCTCTTCTTTGACCTTTTGGGTGAAAAGATTGGAAGTCCATTCCCGTATATCTTCGGGAACGTAACCGACCAGGTCTGTCCGCAGGTTGATTTTCCAACGGTTCTGCATGTAGTAGTTGTTATACATTTCCGCTACCATCGAATGCAATACGGCTGCGGAAGCCGGGTCTTTACATTCGGCTGCATAGTTTTCCACTTCTTTGATAAGCGCAGGGAAGTCATCATCGTTCACTTCTAACTGGTCTTTCATCTTACTGATCAATGCTTTGATCAGTTGGGATGTATTCTTGCCTTGAATGGCTCTTTCAATCATTTTACTTTCATTTGTCGATTGTGCCGCTCTTGTGTACATGAACGCTGCCGAAATGCAACATACGATCAGCGCGGAAATCAAAATTGCTCTTATCTTCATATCTATACGGATTTACTTGTTAAACAACATCGTTTGCTATATAGATACAAAGAAAGAGTAAAAAGTTGTAAAGTGATTGTTAATAAGGTGTAATAGTGGAAGGTGCGTTTCCTTATGATAAAGAGTTGCTTAAAGTTTCAATCGATAATGGAGTAGAAAAGAAATAATCTCTATCTTTGTAGATATAGAACCAAAATAGAATGGATGTAATGAATACAGATGCGTTAAAAGTAAGTATTTTCCGGGAAGTAATGAATCTAAGTGAGGATAAGCTTCGGAAAGTACATGATTACATTGAAGCTTTAACTTCTCAGAAAGAAGTAGAGGTGAAAGAATATGTAATGCCTGATGATTTGATACAATCTGTAGCCGAGTACACAATGAAGGTGGCAGAAAGTGAAGGCCCATTGTATTCCACAACTGAAGTGACGGATTATATAGATAAGAAGATGGGATGGAAATAATCTGGACTGACTTTGCAAAAGAGAGTGTGCTTAATTTACTCCTTTTTATCAGGAAATGTTGGGGAGATACGATTGCTGCAACTGCCTGGGGGAATATTCAGAAAGATATAGCTTTGCTAGAGAATTTTCCTGAAATCGGTCAGGTATATTTGGCCAATAAACCGTTAGATATAGTTATACGTGAGTTAGTGGTAAACAAAAAGAATAAGATTTACTATTATATCCGAAATGATAAAGTTTATATTGTTATGGCTTGGGACACAAGGACAAATCCTAAAACGTTAAAACGACTTCTCCTGCATTTCTTTCAGATTAATAACTATTGAAAAAAGTGTGCTGAAAGCCGTTCAGCCTTCATAGGGGCTTCATTTAGCTTTCAAGGTCTTCACTTAATGTTTCAGTTCTTGACAGATATGAATGTAGTGTCGTTGGTAGGGG
>ULWH01034802.1_pt1 | contig 15776 bp, 8 predicted proteins | sample 1960201 | NCBI WGS metagenome assembly ULWH01 (sample SAMEA4835808, study PRJEB28245) | human gut metagenome | biome: gut microbiome; material: fecal sample | place: Denmark | collected 2008
TCTTACTGATATCGCTATCGTACGACAGGAAGCTGGCAGCCGTAGTCGGGCGTGTCGGGTCTTCCTGGTGTGCCAGGTCGTTCAGTTCCTTTATATATTCGATCGGGTTATCACCGATTGTCTTCAGTTCGTTAAACAATCCCCAGAAACAGATCGACGGGTGGTTGTAATGCTGGCGGATCAGCTCCTTCAGCTGTTCTTTTCCGTTTGCACGGAAAGCAGGCAGATCGTTATAGCCTCTGTCCAGATAACCGCCCGGGCCGATAAAAGGTATTTCCGCCCAAGTCACAATTCCATATGTATCCATCAGGCTGTAGAAATAAGAGGCTTGCGGATAATGTGCCAAGCGAATGGCATTCGTTCCCATTTCAGCTATGATCGCTGCATCTTCTTCGTGATGTTCCTTATATAAGGCATTCCCTCTTTCGGCACGATCTTGATGACGGCACACGCCATGCAGCTTCAGATGTTCCCCGTTCAGGAAGAACCCTTTTTCCGCATCCACATGATAGAAACGCAGGCCGAGGGGTTGAACGACCTTGTCGATCACCTTTCCGTCTGCCATCAACGTAACTTCCGTCCGATACATGAACGGATCTTTCCGTCCGTTCCACAGGTGAGGATTCTTTATGGAGAAGTCGAAACCGGCTATATGCATCTGCTTGGCATCAACAGTAATGTACATATCCTGTTGCTGTACGATCTTATCACCATCCAGTATCTTTACATTTACCTGCACTGGCCGACCGACAGACGAACCGTTAGACAGCAGGACTTTCGCCCGCACATCCGCCTGTTCCTTCGTCACCTTATTCTGTATCAGATAGACACCGGGGGAAGCATAATCGGTCAACGAGATGTTGACGGGATCGGTGATGATCAGATTAACATCGCGGTAGATGCCTCCGTAGAAGTTAAAGTCGCCCACCAGCGGCATAATGTCCAGTTGCAGGGCGTTGTTTACTTTCACAAGGATTTCGTTTTCAGCACCATATTTCACATGGTCGGTGATCTCGAACACAAACGCTCCGTAACCGCCACGATGCTCACCCAGACAAACCGAGTTAACAAAAACGGTAGCGATGGTGTTCACCCCTTCAAAGCGCAGAAAGAGACGTTTGCCTTCCCACTCCGGCTTAACAAATAGTTTTTTATCGTAATTGCCCATTCCGCGATAATAATCCTGCGTACCGATGAGGGCATCGCCGCTGTTCCACGTATGAGGCAGGTCGACGCGCTGGCCGCTGTTACGCTGTACCTGATGCGAGAAGCGGAAGTTCCAATCATTATTCAATAATATTTCTTTACGCGAAGCAAAGAGAGATGTACTAAATAGCAATAGTACCAGACAAAAGACAGTGTTTCTCATATTACTTATTTCTAATTCATATCACAAAGATAGGTTCTAAAACGGAATTCTATTGGCACAAATAGTCTAAGATGAGGTATATTATTGTCCATCCCCGATGATTTAGGGCTTTTCATTGAGGAAGCTGCTCCTCTTATGTACGCATGGGCAGTTTGTTTCACTATGAAGAAACACTTATTTCTCCTAGGTGAAACAGTTGTTTCACTAGCATGAAACACTTTCAGGGTGCATACTTTCACCACTCATTACAGGCATCCGGTCGAAAAGGAAATGGCTATGGTTAAAATTAGTTGCCGGGTAAAGCAAAAAAAGTCCGGCAGGAAAACCTACCGAACCTTTAAGTTTATATCATATGGCCAATTACATACTTTGTTCTCCGCCACCGCCTTGGTTGTTTTCACCACCACCTTTCGAGTCGTCATTGCTAATACCACGGCGTACTTTCTTGATCTGTCCCTTCATCGTACCGAAGCGGTAAGAGATGCTGAAACGGAACTCGCGAGAACTGCGCCAGTTGGTAGAGACGTTGTGGAAACCATCACCGGTAGTCGTATTTTCCATCTTCATAGTCTTCCAGAACGGATTATTAGCTCCCACAGAAACAGACAATTTCTTTTTTAGGAAATCCTTACTGACATTCAAACCGGCAAAATAGAAAGGAGATTGTTTACCTTGCAACTGAATCCACGGACTGAAATAACCACCATGCAGGTTGATACGGAAATCTTTCGGCAATGTAAACTGTGAACCAGCAAAGATACGTCCGCTAAAACCATCATTACTCATACCTAAAGAGACGGCTTTCAAGTTCGTATAGTCCAGCCCCCCGTTCATATAGATACGAAACCAGGTATTAGGCGACCAGTTTCCATACAGGAACATTCCCAGTTGTTGTTTCTTTCCTATATTTCCATAAGTACTCCACAAAGCACCGTTATACTGTGAACGGGGATCTGCTAACGGAAAGTCAGCTGTAAATGTATAACGCTCAATGGAGTTATCAACAAAAGTATAACTCAAGCTGGCATTAATGCTGAACTTCTGCGTAAACTTACTATAGTTTAGGTTCACAGTATTACTTTTTTCTGAATCCAGATTGGGATTACCTTGAGATATATTTTGAGGGTCTCCATCATTGATATACGGATTTAAATACCAGATACCAGGACGTTGGATGCGCATATTATATCCCAAACGAAGCTGGGAAGACATACCCATCTGATAAGTTAAAGTAGCGTTAGGCACCACATCAAAATAATCAGAGCTAAAATTCATATCCAAATTCCTATCAAATCTAGCTCTTAAACTTGTACCTTCTGCACGCACACCTGCTTTAATTCCGAATTTATTAAGACGTACCATATAGCCTAGGTAAGCTGAATAAATATGCTGTGTATGATGGAATTGACTGTTATCTTTTGAATGATCTTCCCAAACTTTTGTCGAATCATTATATATCTGCTCCAGCGTATTACTCTTATTCTGACGATTGATATATTTTAGACCGGCATCTAATGTATGATTTTTAAATATCGGAGTTGTATAGTCAACCTGTGCGGTATGCTCGACGGTAGAAGCATCATTTATATTCCATTTTGGATATTCATCTGCCCGATAGTAGTTTATCACTTTCGATAGCTCCGAGTTACTTTCATTATCGTTAGGAGACTGGCTGAAACGATATGAGACAGTCAACAGCTCATCTTTCTTACTAGTAGAATGCTGATAGTCTACGTTTAGATCTGTAGAGCCAAAAGTTCCTTCCGAAAGAGTGTTACGATGGTAGCTATATATCGGATTAGCAGTCATTTCTGTAGTGCCATTAAAAGGGTTCAGTGCTGCATCCAACTCTGAGTAGCTTTTGTTTTTACCCCGGAATAAGTTAGCTCCTACACTGATCAAATTCAAAGTATCTATCTCATAACTGGCTTCCAGATAACCATATTGGAATGGACCTTTATTCTTTGCACGTCCCTGCTCAATCAAATGAGTTGGTGCATCTCCAGCCAACTCATCTTTGTCTGTAAAGCGTTCATTCCGGGAATCATTCCAAGGAGAATTACGATTATTATAGCCATAATTAGCAGTAAGTCCCAGGTTTCCAACTTTTAAAGATACATATCCGCCGCCGCCAAAGCTACCCAGTGTACTCGCATTGGCACGAACCGTACCTGTATATCCCTGCATCGCATTCTTACTTGTGATAATATTGATGATACCACCCACACCTTCTGCATCATACTTTGATCCCGGGTCAGTGATCACCTCGATATTCTTGATCGAACTTGCCGGCATACTTTTAAGTACCTCGGAAGCATTCTCGCCACTCAATAGGTTAGAAGGTTTACCGTTCATATATATTTTATAGTTGGAAGAACCTTTCAACTGGATCTTGTCTTCGCCATCCACTGTGATCATCGGGACTTTGCGGAACATCTCCAATGCATTATTGGTCTTCGCTTCAGGGTCGTCGTCCAGGCTATAGGTTATTTTATCGACCTCCACAGTCACCAACGGCTTCTGGGCAACAACAGTTACTTCATTCAGTTGCTGGGAGTCATCATTCATGAACAACTTACCCAAGTCGAGGCTCTTCTTGCCTTCAGACACAGTAAAATGTTTCACAGCAGGAACTTTACCCAACGATTGCATAGACATAACATACTTTCCGGGCTGTTTCAGTGTAGCAGTAAACTTTCCGTCATCATCACAAGCCAGCAGTTTGATCGCAGTCTGCGGAGCACTTGCCAGAGCGATACTGAGTGTGGCATAGGGAACTGTTTCATTAGACAGGGAATCGACCACCTGTCCCTTGATCGTGTAATCAGCGGCATTCTGGCTCTGCGCACACAAAGGCACAGCCATCATCAACACCAACAATAAGTAGAGCAGTTTTTCTTTCATCAAATTTAAAGAATTTAGAAGTTATCGATTGATACATTTATTTAATTACTTTCTTTATTTAGTGTAAATTCGTTGCAAAAGTAAAAGAATCTACGAACCGTTCGTATTTAGCAGGATTAAAGAAATGTAAAAGATGTATTTTGCTGTTTGATTAGATGAATTTCTTTTAAATTTGTAAGACTTACTATTAATAAATATGGATATGAGAAAGATTTCATTGATTTTAACCGCTTTATTATTTATCACCGCAATGAATGCACAGGAACTAAAAGTTATTAAGCTCAATGCTCCCGACAAAGCTCGCGGAACAGCTGTTATGAAAGCATTTTCCGACCGTCATTCCGACCGCGAATATGCTGCAAAAGAGATCAGTATGCAGGATCTTTCAGACTTATTGTGGGCTGCCAACGGCATTAACCGCACAGACGGCAAACGCACGGCTCCTTCCGCGCTGAACAAGCAGGATATAGATGTTTATGTAATCCTGAAAGACGGCGCTTACCTGTATGACGCCCAAGCACATGCCTTAAACCCTATTGCCAAAGGCGACCATCGCGCAGCGGTAGGCGGCGGACAGGATTTTGTGAAAGATGCACCGGTTTGCCTTGTTCTGGTATCCGACCTGTCTCGCTTCGGAAAGGTTTCCGACCAGACCAAACTGATGGCTGCTATGGACGCAGGCATTGTATCACAGAATATTAACCTGTGTTGTGCAGGCATAGGTCTTTCCACAGTTCCCCGGGCATCTATGGATCAAAGCGCACTTAAGAAGATTCTTAAGCTCTCCGACAGCCAGGTGCTACTGATGAATAATCCGGTAGGATATCCAAAATAAAGGCATTTGCACAATCCCGGTACGTTCATTATCTTTGCCGAAAATTTGACATAATGCCTACAATTTTTATCGCCCTCTTCAGCTGTTATCTGGCTGGGAATATCTATATATTTATCAGAGGGGCGCAGGCTCTTGTGGCCCAACCCTTTGGTGTAAAGGTGCTTCTGACGGTGTTATTCTGGAGCGGAGCTCTTTCGTTTTTGGTTAGTATGCTGGCGCGAAACGTCAAGTATCCGGACGTACTAGCTCATACGATCCATGAGATCGGGACAGGTTGGCTGGTCTTTACATTGTATATGACGCTCTCGTTGTTGGCGTTTGATGTTTTCAAACTTTTCAACGGGGGCTTCAAGTATGGGTTCTATATCTCTTTTTGGCTGACTCTCTGCCTGTTAAGCTATGGCTATTATCATTATCAACATCCCAATACAGAAGTTATCAACATAGTTATCAACAAGTCTGTCAACAATAATCAACAGGCGATGAAAGTGGTTTCTATCAGTGATGTTCATCTGGGATATGGTACAAACAAGGCACAACTGAAGAAATATGTGAATATGATCAATGCCCAACAGCCGGATCTGATCCTTATCGGTGGAGACTTGATCGACAATAGCGTAACTCCTCTTTATGCCGAGAATATGCAGGAAGAGTTATCTCAGTTAAAGGCCCCACTGGGAATCTATATGGTTCCCGGTAACCACGAATACATCAGCGGGATAAAGAAAAGTGTCGATTTCATACAATCCACTCCTATACAGCTTTTACGTGATACAGTTATCATACTGCCAAACGGACTGCAAATAGCCGGCCGTGACGACCGCCATAACCCCTCCCGGCTATCGCTTCAGGCTCTGGCGCAGAACATTGACCCGAACAAACCTGTTATTCTTTTAGATCATCAACCGTATGACCTACAGGAGACAGAAAAGGCGGGTATCGACCTCCAGTTCAGCGGACATACACACCGCGGACAAATCTGGCCGATGAGTCTGGTGACAGACCGCCTGTTCGAGCAAAGTTACGGATACAAACAATGGGGTAACAGCCACATCTATGTATCTTCGGGACTATCGTTATGGGGCCCTCCTTTCCGTATCGGAACAAACAGTGAGATGGTGGTATTCAACATCGCGTTCAAGTAAGACAAGAGGATATGAAAGTCTTTATTCAATCGATTGTAGCACAATTGCTGCTGAACCCTTATATTTTCTGGCGGGGATATCAGGCAATACCGGCTAAGAAAAGCTGGCGCATTCCTTATACGTTGTTCTTCATCCTTGAACTGGCTATCTATTTCTTTGGTTTTATTTTCCGGAATGAGTTGCCGGACAATGTTATGACAACCATACAATATATCTGTAATACCTGGTATATTGCATCCATATATATCACCCTGTCCCTTCTCGCTTTGGAAGTGATCCGGTTATCAAACCGTTTTTTCCATTGGTTTCCCGCCTGGCTCACGACCCATTGGAAGCAAACAAAGCTGACCTTATTCTTTATCATCCTGGCAGGGGTTACCGGATTGATGATAAAAGCTTACCTGACTGTTATCCACCCGATTGTCAAAGAGGTGTACGTTACATTACCTAAAGGTTCAAGTCAGCGCGACAGCCTGACCATCGTGATGATGAGCGACCTGCATATCGGAGAAGTGATCGGTAAAAAACTGGTTCAACGCTATGTGGCAATGAGTAATGCACAGCATCCGGATATGGTATTGATGGTAGGAGATATCATGGATTATGAATCCCGTTTTGCTGAAAATGCACATATAGAAGAAGACCTGCAACAGTTGAAAGCACCTTTGGGTGTCTATGTTGTCAACGGTAATCACGAATATCGTGCCAACCGCTTCGCCAAATATCGTTGGCTGAAAAAGACCGGAGCAACATTATTGGTCGACTCCGTGGTACAGCCCGACTCTTCTTTCTACCTGTTCGGAAGAGATGATAATATCAACAAGAAACGCAAGGCCTTACATACCCTGATGGCCGATATCGACACAACCAAACCGATTATCGTCATGGATCATCAGCCCTGGTCGTTTGCCGAAATGGCAATGAACGGTGTAGATCTCGGGCTCCACGGGCATACCCATAACGGGCAGCTATGGCCTTATCCCCTGTTAATGAGGCTGATCTACGAATGCCCTTACGGCTATCATAAAAAAGGGCCGACCCAGTTTTATGTATCGTCTGGAATCGGTATAGCCGGCCCTCCTTACCGGGTCGGGACAGTATCGGAACTGGTGGTTTTACATATCAGGTTCAGGTAAACCCTACGTTCTTCCACAATATCCCGGATGAAGACATGTCAACAATAAACATATCCTCATCCGATCTTAATAAGTTTATTCTACCTTTTGATTGTTTGAGGTTTTACATTCCACCCTTTCACAATGAACTTGCCATTGGCAGGCAGGTTCTTTAAAGCAGTTTCTATAGTTACTTTCTTAGCCTCTCCCGGAAGTAAAGAAAAGAAATTATCACTATAAAAACTGGGCCTCACAGGCCTTCCATTTTGATCCAGATATTGTAACTGAATAAAGAAAGCTAGTGAAGAAGAAGGATTATGAATGTTCAACTCCATTGCTTGCCAGTCTCCTTTCTTTTTAATCCCGGACTTTACCTTAAGTGTTACTTCTTTCAGCTCCGCCAAACTCTCAAAACCAGATGTAGCCGGCCCTGTCAATGTTTTAGCCCCTTCATAATTATCTTTTGAACGCCAATAAAAATTATCCGATATGATCTTTCCCTTATCATCGTACAAGTGGAGCTTTATGAAATGCACCTGAGAGATATCTCCGGGAAAATCGATCGTAAAAAGATCATTAACGACACCATCCTCCGGCACATCGATTAGTTGAGTCTTTTCCCATACCTTTTTACTCTTTATATCATATACTTCAGCAGTCACTTTATACCCTTTAAATGAACGATAATAATCATTGTACACCGATACAGTATTCTTTAAATAATCAAACTGGACATGTAGCGGCTCCAGGGCATTTTGTGTATGATAAAGCGAAGCAGTCGGTTCCAGGGAATAATCCCACATACGGGCACAAACCTGACGAACCGGACAATTATGATACCAAAACAACAATCCCGAAGCGTAACGATCGCCATAATCGAACTTGTTATAGTTCCAGACTTCCCAAATAGATTTGGAATTAATTGCTCCTACAAATTGTCCTTTCGTTGCAAACTCTTCAATTGAAGAGGAAAGACCATAGTTGTCAGTCAGCTCAGTATACATCGAGGTCATCAAATGAAAACCACCTCCGTCATGATAATCCCAAACCTCCTTATTGATAGGCCATAGGTCTGCTTCATCCATTATTTCACGCAAAGTTTCGACTGTAGGAATTGTCGGAGCACCGTATTCCGGGTTGAAACCATCCACACGACTACCTCGCTCGGACGCTGTATTTTCATAATGTTGCATCGGATTGACCTGTTTATAAGGACTACCATCGTGTACCCCGTCACACTCCGATTGCATCTGGTATCCTCTGGTTCCATCCAGTTTCATGATCAGGTCTCTCGCTCCCGGCATCTCGGTACTTTCATTTGAAGATACATAATAAGCTAACGACGGATGATTTCGCAAGCGTTTAACCGTAGCCTCAACATTACTGAGATAGACATCGGTATCATGCGGATGCTTTGTATCTCCGGTCATCCAAAATTCTTGCCATACCAGTAGCCCCATCTCATCACACAACTGAAAGAAGTAATCAGACTCAGCAATGCCACCTCCCCACATACGGATCAGGTTTATACCCGATTGCTTGGTATAGCGCAGTTCCGCATAAGTTCGTTCATCCGAAGAACGAAGCATTGCTTCCGGTATCCAGTTTGTCCCCCGGATAAAGATCTTTTTCCCGTTGACATAAAACTGGCGGGATCGATCCGGTGTATTCTGATCGGAAGTTATTTCACGGATACCGAAACGAGTCTTTGTTTCATCAGACACTTTTCCGTCTACCGTAACAGTCAGTTTGAGTTCATACAGTTCCGGATTCCCTTTGAAAAGCGGCCACCACAAACGCGGATTATCAATAATGAGTTGCGGAAAGTCTTCCGGTGTAAAACAAACTTCTTTTGTTTCCCCCCTGAACAAATCCAACTCTTTACTGAATGTAATGTTCTCACCACAGATCTCTCCTTTAACAGTACACTTCACTGCTCTTTGTGTCGGATTTATTACCTCAACGCTTACCGTTTCTTTTGTTTGATTATAACCAGGTTTAGATAACTCTGATTTGATAAATGGATGACGAAGGACAGCTTTGTCCGTTGCGTAAAGGCAAAGATTCTTCCATATCCCCGTATTACGGTCGCGGATACCATCATTGAAAGTAAAGTCCCACCCTACACTCATCAGCATAGTTGTATTCAATCCTATATTACCATCACCACCATTATGGAACTCACCAGCGGCTCCCCATTGTTTAGGTTTGATAGTACCCGGCATGTCTACAGGATAGACCTTAATTGCCAGTGCATTCTTTTGACCGACACGAGCAAAATCTGTCATATCGATATAATCAGGTTTAAACATTCCTGACATATTACCCAACAAATACCCGTTTACCCATATTTCAGCACGATAATTGATACCATCGACCTGAAGCCAAATGATTTTACCTTTATAACTTTCAGGTACATCAAACTCCGTTCGAAACCAGTAAGTATAGAAATCTCGTCCTGCCTTAGCCAGATCCGGAATAATATTCCGATCCAGTTTGTTGTTCATTCCATAATAAGGTTCCGGATAAACTTTGTTGTAAACAAGTGAGTTCAGGACTGTCCCCGGAACGATAGCTGGCATCCATTGCTCGCTCTGATAGCCAGGTTGAGAGATTTTCTCTGCCGGTTCTTCGATTTCATCAGCTTTATACATTTGCCAGACAAAATTACCGTTATGTCCGGATTCCGAGTCCAGATATATTTTATCCGAATTACGGTAATAGTTAGGAGTCTGTGCCTGGATCAGGCAAAATGATAGAAATAAAAATATTCCAGTAATAATGTTCTTCATAATTCATTGTTTAGTTCGGGATCTGATCTCCGGGAGTTTTCTTTGCCGGATCATAAACAGCTACACCGACCTGAGAATCCGCACATCCGTAATAGAGAAACCATTTATTCTTAAAAAAGACCAAACCTTCGATGAAAACAGTTCCGTCTACATATTGCCCGCTCTTTTCAAACGAAGCCATCGGACGAAAGAAAGGGACATCTAAGCGTTGCAGGACTTTCATCGGTTCTCTGGCATCCGTCAGAATCTGACCGGCACAGTAAGCACCTGCCGTAAAGCGTTTATCACGTTTATCGTCGTTTGTCTGGTTTTTACCATTGTAAAGCAATACAATGCCTTTATCAGTCACCACCGCAGGCGGTCCACATTCAGTCAAGGCACTATCGAAATATCGGTCGCGTGGTTTGATTACGGCTGCCAGTTCATTTTTATCATCCAGCACAGGTGTCCAGTTTACCAAATCCTCGGATGTAGCAGCGGCTACCATATGTTCTCCCCAGTACATGAAATATTTTCCATCTATTTTTGCAAGAACCTGTTTTCCCTTTTCTATCTTAGTTACCATCGAGCCTGATTTGCACGCCATATCTTTAAAACGCCCGTTATAAGCTTTAGCGAAAGCAGGGCCATGTTTTTCCCATTTGATCAAATCACGGGAAGTCGCAATACAAAGGCGTGGAACTTTTCGGTTCCATGATGTATATGCCATTACATATAAACCATCTTCAGTCATAGTTACCCGGGGATCTTCGCATCCTCCCGGCCACTCATATTCCTTCATATTATCCTTATCCGGATACATTACAGGAGAACTTCGGCGTTGCACATGGATGCCATCTTCCGATTCAGCCAGTCCGATACGTGAAGTCCGTTTCCCAATCCCTGTAGCTGAATTGTCTTCTGCACGGTAAAGAATACAGATTTTATCCTCTTTGACAGTTGCTGCCGGGTTAAAAACATCGCTTTCTTCCCATCCTATTGTCTTTCCCTGCATAGGACAATCAAATTTACTTGAAGGATCGGGCGTGATAATCGGATTAGCTTTCTCCGGTCTGACAAATCCACCTAAAGCCCAGTCGGGCAAAACATTTTGGCTATATCCTATAAAAGGTAAAACAGCCAGACTGATAAGTAAGATACTTTTTTTCATGTTCTAAAGAATTAAAGACACAGATATCTGATTCACCAAACAGATATCTGTGTCAGGTTATTTATTGTACAATAGTTTCAATGATAGTACTATAATTGATCACTCCCTCGGTTTTAGCACCAATGCGGACATATATTTTATTACCATTTCCCTGTATTTTGTACAGATTGTCTTTATAGTTTTTATCATTTTCCAAATCAAAAACTATAGTTCCTTCTTTCTCGTTGACAGTCTGCTTACCTGCCTGGTTCGCACTTCCGTTGTCAACCCCAGGAGCAAAGTTCCAGTATCCGTAAACTTCAGATACATCATAATTGCTGCTCGTCGGTATTACCCTGTATGTAACAGTAACTTTTTTACCCGCAACCTGGGCTGACGCACTGATTCTTGCAAAAGGGGTTGCTTTCAAATCCAGAGTTGTCTGTCCTTTTACCGTAACAAACTCTTCACATGGGGAAACAAACGGGCCGTTAACGACTATTTTATAATCACAGTTGAACAACTTTGAGTTTTCGTATGATCCGTCCATTTGGGCATAGAAATCGACAGACTGCGTAGCATCTGTATTTTGCTCGAACATATTAATAATGATACCCGTAGAACCCTGGACAGGTAGTGGGATCGGTTCGTTTGTTTCTGCATCCAGAATTTGTCCTTTGATACCTCCGTTAGGAGACTCATAATTATCCAAATCACTCAGACAGCTTGTCAAACAGAATGAGCAAATGACCATTAATAATAAACTTATCTTTTTCATATCAAATTTCTAAATTAGGTGATTAATTAGTAAAGCCCGGATTCTGAATAAGATTCGGATTTGAATTCATATCTTCCTGATTAATCTTTGTATAATAATTCTTTTCCAGGAAAATACGCAATTGTTTAGGAGAGTTGTAGCCTCTTTCAAATACATATTTACCATCACGAATATCATACCAAGGGTACAAGGCTGTTCCTCTGAACCCATTCAAGCCACCCTTTGCCACATCCAGATGAGCTATCCTCCAACGTTTCATATCCCAGAAACGATGACCTTCAAAGGCCAATTCAACTCTACGTTCGTGACGTACTTTCTCCATATTAATACTAGCCAACAAAGCAATACCGGCACGTTCACGAATCTTATTGACAGCATCTAACGCCTCCGATGGTTTATTCAGCTCCATTGCAGCTTCTGCCAAATTTAGATAAATTTCTCCTAAGCGGAAAACAGGCCAAGGTGTTTCTGACTTACCCATATTCATATCGGTTAATGTCTCATCCCAAAATTTCTTCTGATAAAAACCGGTCTTGGACGCATCCCCAGCATCAGCACCGCCATCTTTACCTGATGTGCTATATGTTACTCCATTGACTTCAACCGTGTTACCTCCATCCGGCTGACTTGTTGCCTGATGTTTTTCATTATCAGAAACGATAATACCTCTTTTCCATTCAATTCTGGAACCTTGACAAGGAGATCCCGGTAAATACACAGATGCAAAAAGACGAGGATCTTTATTTGCAAAAACATCATAAGGATCATCAAAACGAAGTTGTTTCCCATTTTCCTCTAGCGCCAACGTACCTTCGGATCCATCCACATAATCATAGGCTTCGATCATTTCCAAAGTTGGAGCAATACCACAGCCCCAGCCTCCGGCACGGTAAGAGAACGGGGCATTCCGTTTGTCCCAGTCATGCCCTTTACCTCCCGCTACATTGTATTGTTTCTGGAAAATATATTCTCCGTTATCTCCATTCCCTTTCAAGAATATATCGCAATAGTTCTGTGCTTTATTATCCGGTTTCTTATTATACAGTTCATAAAGTCCTGAAGATATTATCGTTTTCGATACATCATAAGAAACCTGAAAAAAACGATCGGCATCCGAAGAAGATATTCCAACAAGACCATCTAATTGGACGTTGCCATAACGTGCTATTGAACCTGCATATAATGCAGCACGGGAGCATAACGCTAACGCCACAGACTTATTTGCCCGGTATTTAGCATCCGAATTTCTCGTATCAGGAAGCTCCAATGCAGCCTCCTGACATTCTTTAATAATAAAGTCATAAATTTCGACTTCTTTATTACGAGGCACCATCAATGCTTCCAGATTATTTGGGTCGTATTCCTGAGGTTCATTGATAAGAGGAACGCCACCATAACGTTTCACTAATGTGAAATAGTGCATGGCACGTAAGAAGCGGGATTCTGCCAGAAGCAGTTTCTTTTCTGAATCAGATAAAGCTGTCGCCTCCTCCAGTTGACTGATAAAATCGTTACAGTTTCGTATATTTTTATAGCGATCAGAAAATTTCTGCTCGAACAAGGCATCTTCATACGTATAGGTTGCATTTCCATTATCGAAAAGAGGATCTTTCTGGAATGAACCCTGTGCCTCGTCAGACATAGAAGAAGCATTTTGTAAACGCCACGCATCACGATACCAATAATTAAAATCTTCTACATTCAGTCCATCGTATAGATTAACCATCACACCATTGATCAGTTTAGGATCCTGCCAAACCTGTTCAGGTGTTATGATATCGAAGGATTCTTTTTCAAGATAATCGGAACAAGCCGTTGTACTCAATAAAAGCAGTCCACATCCAATATTTCTTATAATTGTAGTCTTCATCGTTTCTTATTTTTAGAATGTTAGGTTAACACCGAAATTAAATGTTTTCATTTGCGGATAATAGCGGAACATACCGTCGCTATTTTCAGGGTCCATATACTTCATTATTCCGGTGCGGCTGGTTATCGTTGCCGTATTGAAACTATTTACATATATACGCAAGTTCTCAATACCTGCCCTTTGCATCCATTTTTTCGGAAAAGTATAACCTAATTCAATAGTTTTCAGTCGCAAATAGTTTGCTTTTTGTTTTGTCCAGGTATTATTACCGGCATTTGCAGAAAATCCGGTCGGGCGAAGTGCAGGCATATACCCCGGAATCCATTCACTTGACATATCAGACGGATCTTCCCTATGCCAGCGATCTAACCAAAGTGTTATACCGCTACCGAGACCTTGCTGGATAAACGGAGACATAAAATCACCACTTGTAAATACTTCATGTCCTGCTGCTCCCTGAAAAAATAAAGTCAGATCAAAACCTTTATATTCTCCGGAAAGATTCAGACCATAATACATCCGGGGAGTATTTCCATGTCCGATAGGTTGATCGTCTTTCCCATCAATGATCCCGTCATTATTCCAGTCCTGAAATTTCAGATCACCCGGCATCAGTGATTTATTTCCGTTATTATCCTGGATCGGAGAGTTTAGAATTTCTTCCCAGCTTTCAAACTGTCCGATGCAAACTTTGCCCCACTGGATATCTTTATAACGATTATTACTATTGTTTCTCCAATCGTCATACATATTAGCAGAAGCAGCGCGCTCAACGTGTTCGTTATAAATACGGGTCGTTGAAAAGTTTGCCTTTACATCATAAGTAAAATCTCCGATCTTATGACGGTGTCCTAAAACGATTTCAAACCCCTGATTTTTATCTGAATTCAAATTTTCTACCGGTAGTTCCTGTCCGAATGTCGTAGGTAACGTCAATTGACGTTTTGTTAAAAGTCCGGTTCGTTTGCGAATAAAATAATCAAACTCCACATTTACGAAACCGGATAATACAGATGCTTCAAACCCAATATTAGCTGTCTTGGATTCATACCAGGTCAAAGCCAGATTAGGCATACCTCTGTCTTTGGCACCATTTGTGACTCCTCCTGATCCCAACACATAACTTCCTGACGGATATAGATAGCCTGTTAAATATTGGTAGGCTCTATATTTACCATTTTTCTCATCATCATCTGTATATCCGGTGACACCCTCATCACCGACTTTACCATATGATCCTCTGATTTTGAAATTATCAACCATCGGCAATGCTTCTTTGAAGAACGCTTCTTCCGAAACACGCCATCCTAAAGATACAGCCGGAAAAAATCCCCAACGGTTATCCGGTGCAAATTTATATGAACCATCGTAACGAAAACTAACTTCTGCCAGATATCGATTATCGTATGCATAGTTGATACGACCAACCAAACCGGCATGGGCAGAAACGCGTGCCGTTCCACCATTGTTCATATTTGTTTTATCTCCTGCATCCATCTGATCGATCGCTCCAACCGTAAATTGACGGTATGCTTTCAAAATATCAGTACGATCATTATTAAATTCCCACAATATCAATGCACCCAAATCATGTTTGCCGAATGTATTTTTATAATTCATAGACAGTTGTCCATTCGGCCTGAAATAATTATCGTTCTGAGTCGTCAACTCTGAAATGGTGTGACTGCCGGAAGCATTATAGACATCAGCAGTTGCATCATAAGCATACTCATAATATTCTTTATACCATTTCCTACTATATTTGTTGTTATAATCATAAGATAATAAAGCTTTAGCGGACAGCCCTTTCACCCAAGGTATTTCCCAGTTCAAGCCAAT
>ULWH01063617.1_pt1 | contig 15718 bp, 11 predicted proteins | sample 1960201 | NCBI WGS metagenome assembly ULWH01 (sample SAMEA4835808, study PRJEB28245) | human gut metagenome | biome: gut microbiome; material: fecal sample | place: Denmark | collected 2008
ACCTCAGAACCCACAAATGCCTGCATTGCTGTACGGTCAGCAATAAGCGCGGTCAACGCTGCATTGTCATCAAATAAATTCGTTACGGTCGAATAGTCGTCAGGAACCAAGGATATTAACCCGGCCAAATACTTTGACATCGGCATACTTCCCAATCTGATAGAATCATAAGCGCCCGGAGCCATTACGATAAAGGTCAGTGCCTCTGCCGTAATTGCGACAGTATTCATTGCCAGAACATCACCCGCAATAGATACCATATTAAAATACGTTACCGGATTAAGACCGGTTAAGTGGCAAATGTACCGACCGGCGGCCATGCCTGATCGTTTCGTTAAATTGTATGCCGCTTCATTCCCGACAACCTCCGCGGCATGGTCCGTAAATAAGGACGTCAGGTTGTCAAAGTCGAAAGGGTTCAATCCGGCAGCCTTCGCTATCGCCTGCGCCATGTTTAGCTCAGATACGGCAGTAGCCATATAATTCACTACAACATTATTGCTAACCGTTTCACCAGTCGCATCATACAAGCAATAATGAAAGCCTTGCTTTGTAATATTCTTCACTGAAGCGAATACAGCGGCTTCCTGCGGTGTTAGAATTACATAAACATCCTCCGAGAACTCTTTCATAAAAGTAAAAGAGTTCCAACCCGCGCCCGCGTTTGTCAATGTGCCAGCTTGCTGTTCGTGCATGCGCAAAGAAGAATCAAGCTGACGACAGAAATCCGCTTTCGTTCCTTTGTAGCCGTTTCTCTTCAACACCTCATAGGCATCAAGACCAAAAGGCAACTGTGTTAATTCGCTGAAATGCGTAACGCCATCACCAACGACAAAATTCTTTGAGTCGCCAATCACCAACCCCATTTCTCCTTCGGCCAAAATTGGATTAGATGCAATCCATTCTTCCAATGTTCCGTTCTTAATTTGTAATTGATAAGCCATATTATTTTACTTTTCCAAAATTTATTACTTGTTCTGCTGTATGCACACTACCAGGCTTTCCGCAGTCAATATTAGTTGCCAGAACAACACCTAACCCCGAATCTTTGTATTGACGAGTATCTGGGTCCCAGACCTCCCATGTGTTTTTATCTGTTATGCGAGGAGCTCCCGGGGTTAAAGCGTAAATTCCGGTATCAACATATTTACGCAGCTCATCGTCCCAGTTCTCCCAATTCTTTGTATCAGGGTTAATACGAGGTGCTCTACCCGAATGAAAACCGATACCGGTATCTACCCACGTCCACGTTTTTTCATCGTAACGTTCCCAGTTCCCTGTCTCTTCATTAAGCCGGGGAGCTTTGCCTGACTCAAAAGCGTTTTCGAGTTCACTAAAACGCTTACCGGCTTTTCCCAGCTTCGCGATATTCGCCCCTTCAACAAATATCAATACCTTATCTGGTATGATAGGATTATCGCGTTCCCACTCTTCCAGAGTTCGAACGTCTTGGCCCATTATATACAATCCCTTATTCCTCATATATCAATCGTTTAGTAAATTGTTTGTTATGTACTTTATATCTGGGGTCAAATTATCGTAATCTGTAGCCGGAGTCAGATAAATATTAAAAGGTAAAGTCCCACCAGAACCGACCTCCTCCCAGACTGCCCCTACATCCGAATTATCGTAACACTTGAAAAAAGTTATGTCTGATCCATCCTTAAATCGCACCTCTTGGCCTGGCATATAAGGATAATCTACCCCTTCAATAACATAATGAGTATCGGCTTCTGTTGGCTCATGGTCAATATCCAGTACCCCATTATTACTAATCGGTCGAGCAATCAGATTCGGGGAAATTTTCTCTCCATCCGCATCAATCAGTTTAATGATGAACTCAGTTGGAGTACTTTTTACAATTTCTATTTTAGCAGAGACTCCCTCCGCCAAACAATCCGTTTCTTTATACTTTTGCGTTTCGTCATCAAAAACAACCCATTTTTTTGAAATAGAATGAATATATGGAGAATGCGCATCCGTACCCGGAGCTTTAATTTCCAAATCAACCCCATTCAGCCACCAATTTTTATTGGCACCGATATAAGGTGACAAGCTCTTAAAAAAGTCAAGTTCTGTCTTATCTCCGTTACCAGGTTGAAGTTTCCAAACTTGAAAAGCCGTCATACCAGCCGGCCCCTGCAACCGGCCAGAATTACGCCATTCAGCAGCAGGAGTATCATAATACCAAATCTCATAGGGGGACTCTGATCCAATTTCAAAACATCCTGTCACCCCCTCCGGATAAGCCGCCTTTAATTCATCAACAGTCAGATACCGGGAAACAATATTCAACCCTTGTCCGGTTTCACCAGTGGCCCGAATGGTTGTATTCACATAGTCTTTCAGTGCCTCGTCATACTTCCACCAATATCCAGAGATGATCTTATCACGGTTGTTTGAGAGAGTTGTCGCCCGATTGGATGCATCTGTTGCCGCCTTAGTTGCTTTATCGGCATTTTGAGCGGCTTTGTCAGCAACTCCAGCCTGCTCTGCCGCCTTCTGAGCAGCATCATCGGCAATACCGGCATTTTTTTCTGCAAGGGCCGCAGCTCCTACCGCTAATTCAATCGCTTTCTCTGCACCTTTTTTCACCTTCTCTGTATCCTGTTTGACTAACAGCGTTTCATCTGCAATTTTCTTAGCTTCCGCCGCTTTCTCGTCAGCATTCCGAGCAGCAGTATTGGCAAGACCGGCTTTCTCGTTGGCAAGGCCAGCCGCATCATTAGCTCCTTTTGTTGCCTGATCTGCAAACCCCTTTGCCTCCCCCGTTTCCTGGATAACAGTTTCAGCTCGTTCCTCCAAAGCTTCAACGCTCTTCGTCAAGTCATTATTGACTTTCTCAGCATCTTCCAGCACCTTATCAGCCGCATCGGTAGCCGGCTTCTGCAAAAGTGCGATACCCTCCGGACTAAAATCCGACACGTCCGGCATCACATCAGCAAAAGAGAACAAAGAGGCATAAGCAGATTCAGGCTCCCGTGAATACTTTATTTCTATACCGGTAGCTGTTTTTTTCCATACCGGTATATCTCCATCCTGCGCGAGAGGGAAACCGATTTCAATAGTGGGTTCTTCATCCGTACCGCTCTTATTAATCGTAGGATCAGAGCCATAAGGCAATGAATTGATCCGAAAAGTAATAACCGGTGTCTTACCCGTATCGCCGATCAGCGAAGTCAATGCAACTTCAACAACTTCTTCTCGATCCCCTATCAGTTCAATGGCTGGAAGAGAAAATACATTCGTCACATTTGTAACTTTTCTAATCTCTCCGACACCATTGGACTCAGAAGCAATCATATCCTTTACAAGGGGTTTGACTTCTTGTGCTAATGCTTTTAATTCATCAACTGTCATTCTTTCTGATCGAATATGTGCAACAAACCTTCTACGCATTTGCCTCCGATCAGTACACGTTCTTCATTCGTCAAATCAGCATCCTGATCAATAGAAACAGATGTACTTCTCACCGAGCTTTTGCCGGAACAGCTTCCGACAATCAAGCCATTTTTCGATATCCGACCAAAAACAGATCGTTCACCATCTTTCAATACATCTACTTCATAGACTACTGCGATTTGATCACTAATCGAATCGTTCCAATTTTCGGATGTTTCAACCTTTGTCCTTTTCATTTGTTTCCTTTTTTTCAAGTTTTTTCGCTTCCGGTAATTTCTGTGTCAAGAAATCAACTAATGTTGTTCTCACAAGAGCTGTAAATTCGCTCACTTTTACCGTTTCAATTATTTCAACCATCCTATCATGCGAAACGTCTACCTCGCCCTTGTGATAAATTTCTCTTGAAAATTCGAACATACCGATATCAGGAGTAGTTCGATAAATCAAATTGCCTAAATCTTTAGCAACATCAACCATACGTACGCCGCCTTCAACCTCTGTTTTCACAGCTATTTTTCTAAAATCAATCACCATAACATTAAGTATTTATTATTGAATCATTAACATTCTTCTACCATCCACATAATGAACACGCAACTGTCCGGAAAACCACTTACCATTCGTCTCATAGTCCTTGTCCTTAATACCCCAAAAACGAATGTTTCCGAGTTGTCCCGACACAAAATTCAAATCGATGACAAGGGCTTCTTCATCACGAAAAGCCATATAAGCAGGTCCGATCGAATATAGAGCATGACTATTCTTATTTGCAAGTAAATCAAGACACCTACCATGATAAGCATAGTTAGTCGCGCTTATACACGTTGCTCCGTCATTTCGTACAGCTATCATTGCATTTGATGATCTTGAATTAACATAGACGAACTTTGTTCCAGAATAAATTACATCTAGTCCGGCATTACCATCACTATTTACAAAGCGATAAGAATTAACAGTAAATCCCCCGATCTTCGCTCCATCCGTAACAGTCAGCTTACTAGTCGTTATACTATTTGTCTCTACGATATTAATAATAGTCTTACCATCCAGTTCTATCCGATCTGCCTTTATCTTTACCGTTCCCTGACCGGCATTATTGACAGTCGCAATAATGCTGGCAGCAGTGACTGAATCCTTTGATGCAAATATCCCGGCAAGAGCCCCTTCAGCCGTTGTCTTTGTCAAAAATCCGGCTTGCCACAGCGAAGTAATCCCTCTTTCGTTGATAGTAACACGGCTACTCACTGCACTTATCTGATCCGGAATAACATTAATGATCGAATATTCCGCACTACTCATACGACCTTCAACCTTTGTTACCCGTGAGGCCCAGATATTGATATCGCCAGCCATAACAGAAATATTACCCTCGGTCGTGGTAAGCCTCTTGCCTACCTGCTCGATCTTCTCCGCATGCAATAGGATCTCTTTTTCTGTTTGAGTGATCCGGGTTAAGAACTCCGTCTTAAAATCTTCCAGAGAATTTGCGGCCATCGCAAGGGAGTATATTTCAATATCGCCAGAAAAAGACAATTCAAAATCGCCGGTCCCGTCCCATGCGCCCGAAACTTCATAGTTTTCAAAAACAGTACCAGACTCAAGATGAACGGTATGATATAGATTTTGTCCTGGGAAACCTATTGTCAGGTCACCGGCAGTCTTGACTCGGTAACGAAAAGAAATGTAGTAGGTCGGCCATATCAATGTTCCATCTTCAAGCTCTAACTGCTTATCCGGTTTATACTTCAGGTATTCATTCTTTTGTACGATCTTTGATTTTTTCAATCGTAATACCCTCCGTCCTTCGGTCGAAACTACGCTGGCAACCTTTCGTTTGTCCGAATAAAAGCTATTGTTGAAAAACAGAAACTTCCGGGATACAGTAAAAAACGAGACTTCATTCACCACATCCCATTTGTCTGTATCAGATGCAAAAGAAGAATTACTGAGAACGTTATCCTTATCAGATATCTCCTGTCGAATCGCAGACATTTCACTCTCCAAACGACCTTCGACAATTTCAAACTTTGTTTTTACGTCCTCTCCTGTATGTAGCATGAAATGACCACGAGCATACAGGTTATCACACATAGTACCATAACCTTTTAACTGTCCCCAATACGGAGTAATCAAACCTTCCAACTTTCCGGTACGAGTTCGAACAGCGTGTTCAGGATCGGTTTTCATACCATATATAATATCCTGATAAGGGCTACCGGGCTCGACGGAAGTTTGTTTGATAACACCTTTACGATCCGGATTGGTTTCGTTATCTACCCGAACAATAGTATCACGCGCTGCAATCTGACTTTCATCCCCAACAAAGTTTTTATATTTGATCCAATCTACCCGATTTTCTCCATCATCTAAACCTCCGATATGAGTCTCTTCGACGGTAAATTCATATTGTTTTGTTACGTAGTAATTATTTTCCGGTGTCGGCATCCCATTGAACTGCTGTACCATCACGATATCATCTGTCCAAAAAGGATTATACAACAGACCTTCCTCTGTATCCAGGTAGATAATTTTGTTTGCAATATCAACCGATTTTACCTTCATCATATCGGCTGTAAAACGAGTTCCGTTTTCTCCCAAAACTTGAGACAAAACAAATTCATACACACGCAAAATACCACGGAAAGTCGCATCGTCGATTTCCAAATGAGTTTTTTTAGCGATAACACCGACTGCATTGACAACATCGCGCCAGGTGATAGCCCAGCCGTAACCGGCCGGAAAACCAGATGCAAAATTCGGAGAGGACAAATTACCCTGAACCATCAGACTCTTTTTTGCATAGAGATTCCCGAACCAGGCATCACCATCCGCCCAGATTTTAAATCCGGATTCATTAAAGCTATTTGCCTGCTTGTTGGAGTATATAGAAAAGTCCTTTTCCCCAACCATGACAATGTTTTTAGCAAATTCAATTGTTCCGTTTGCCCGATCATCTATATCACGACGTAGATATTTATTATATATTTCAACAGCTAATGCGTTTATTTCTTCTAAGGTTCGCAAAGAAGAAAATACGTTTAAATCGGTCGGCTCGGTCAAATCATGAAGTTTAATTATCTCAATATTTGAACCGCCACCACCGCTGCCGCTTCCACCGCCATCCCCTATTTTGGCTATTTCATCTTCTAGTTCCTTTACGACAGCATTTTTAATAGTATTATGTATCGCACCGTAAGTCGTCACAGTTGGGATTGAACTAAACAAATCAAATGCCGGAATAAGTACCCCCTCAGATAGTGTAACCCGCGGAAACTCAGCTAAACGAGGGGGTAAAATAAAATCCGGCGATGACAGATCCGGAGCGACTAGGTTGTCCGGAATATCGTTTGCGTTTTTTACCAGATTAAGATATGTCGAGACTTCAGCCAGTTGCCAAGTAAAAGTATAATAGCTGGGGAGATCGTTCGAGACATATGTAGCATTACTTTCTGTTACAACAATTCGCCTGATCGAGTCAGCGTCATAGACATATTTCTTTTTGCTCGGAAAAAAATCAAGTAACCAGCGCCGGGTATATTGGTCCAACCATCCGGTATTTTTCACATACTTCCGTTGTGTGTCTACCTGATATTCTTCACGAACTTCGTTAAATTCCGCAATACTATGTTCATGCTCTGCTGCCAGATTATTACTTCCACCTGCACGAAAAGTATCTAACCCGCCGAGAGAATTTTCAAAAAGAAACCATTGTTCATCATTCGATATCGGATCAGAAAACGCGTAAATCTGCGATTCTGAAAGTTTTGTACCGTTTGTTTTTTCTACCCAAACTTCATAAAAGGAAGGATAAGTATTTCCCAATTTCCCGGCAATAACCGAGTATTGCATATTTATTGTAGTAGCACATCCCGCAATACAGTTTCCAAGAGGTATTACTTTTATCGTTTTATCCGGATAAGTCGCTTTCAATTTTACTGAGCAAGCTTCCGTAGCGTAATAGGTTAGCCATTCCGGTGAATAGTAAGTTACTTGTTTCACGCGCGGTTGCCAAGTCAGGAAATGCAGCTTCAGCCAATTCGCCGCCGTATCAGCCAGATTAGCCACACCACCACGAACGACCCGAAAACTATATTCTGCACCATCAATCACGGCAGTAAACGTTTCCGCCAGGTTGGGTTGAACATAAAGCAACGATCCGGCATCCAGATTGTAACTCAATTGTCCTTCGATAACTTCTTTCAAATCAATCCTGACCATGAGGTCGGGACCTGGCTCATAACTCTGCTCCAGTAAGGTTTGATTCCCTTTTTTCAAAATAAAGGATACCAAACCGGTCGAGGATAACAGAAATTGATTCATGTTACCAGAGAGATTCAGTGCATCAGGTTTATTCAGAACTCCTGCCATTATTCATTTTTTGATCAAAAGTATTAGTGACGAGCGGATAGATAAAGGACAATTACCATTCTCTCAGAACCGGCTCAAGCCAGACGGTCAAAGTTCCTTCAATTTTATTTACCAAAACAGGTATCTTACCCATCAAATGAATTTCTATGGCAAACCAACAAGCATGCGTCTCCACATAATACCTACCTCCTCGCCTATATTCTTCTTCCGTGGGGGGGGGAAGAAATGAGACAGGTGGTTGCTCCTTCAGTTGCATCCAATTATACTCACTTCCTACACTATTCGACCAGCCCCGGTTCCAGCGATATTTAGAAGATGGAAAATGTTCTGATTCAGATTTGGCCGAAGAAATCGGGTTATACAATTTCGTTGTCAAAAAAGTACATTCGGTTGGAACATTCTTACCTATGTTATACTTGATTACATTTGGTAATAGTTCCTGATTATTTACTATTACTTTTTCATGGGCCGATATATTGAGTTTGTCAATATCAGACAAAAGCATTTTCGTTGTAACAGGACGCATCGAATTACGGAGCATATCATCATATTTACGCCAAAACTTCTCATACAATCCATCTGGGCCGTTATATGCCAGAGAATAATCCCATATCCTTTCTCGTGTATCAAGATAGGCATAGATCGTACCAGCATCAGATCGGGAAGTTCTATGAGCCGTAAAGCACAACATAGGCTTCAATTCTGATTTTTCCTGAGTCGAATTTTCTGTATTACTGCCTTGTGTGGGTTCATTACTCCAGACAATTTTTGAATTTATAGCTCTGGTCGTTTCAATATAAGGTGCAACACCGTTTGATCTTGATTCAAATTCTATACTAAAAAGCGTATCAGGAGACTCCTTTTTTTCAGCCTCCAGTGTACCACCGGCATAATAGCCACAATTTAAAGTACCAACTTTTTCTATCACATAATCAACTGGGGAAAAGCCTTCCCGAATAATCCACCCCCTTGTAAGATCAATAAAGGCTTCCGGATACATAGCCGCAATTTCATACATTGACTTCGAAAGATAATCAGGAGTTAAGGATACCAGTTTCCCTTCATCGTTACTATAAGATAAGACAGGACCTTTCTCTGCCGACAACTTAACCTGCTTATACTTTCCTCCATGATTGATACTAATCGGGGCTGTCAGCAATCTGGTAAGATCCTGATTCGCATTTCCATCAGCAACCTCGTTAAACAATACAATTTTGACACTTCTTCGAGCTTCGTCCGGAATAAACTCACAACAAAATTTATAACGAAATATATCTAATATCGTCGATATATTACAACTCGGAACAATCTGATCATAACGTATTTCAGCATTGACAATAGTATCAATGTTGTTATTCAAAAATACCATCGACTTAAACGGTTCTGTCCGAGAAAAGAAACTTTCTTCAAGCGTATAGCCCAAATACTTAAAAACCTCCTCCAATAAATGCATTGCTTTAATAAACGGAGTAATATAATACCCGGCCGGAGTTGAGACAGTCTTATCATCAACAGTCTCTTCCCGGTACTGTTCATTCCACAGGGTATAATAACCGTCCGGCTTAATAGGGCCACCAACCCTGTTCAGGCAAATTATCTCACCATTATCATGACTTTCTGCCAAGACTGGAAAACAGGAAAAACGAGGATCTGGAGTAATCATTAACGAGCGGACAAAGTTGATCGCAGTGGTAAGTGATGAAAATTTAACGACTTTATCTTTAAAGACAGTTGTTAATTGTACATCTTTCATTTTCTCATAAAAAGATCCGATGTTAAGGAAAAAAGATGTATCAATCCCATCTTTCCGGCTGGCAGACAATATAGCCTGCCGGCAACGAATTGAGAAAAGACCATCCTGAATCGTCGCATCTGCTCGTGAGGGCATTTTATTTACTCCTGCCATATCATCAGGAAAACCTAGTATCTTGCGATTATACTCATCCGAAGGAAGTTTTACCGGAAGCGATTGCTCTCCATACTCATTAAAAAACGGATTGCTACGTTCCATTTCCAACACGGTACCGGGATTAAGTTTTAGTTCTTGCCCGGATGAATGCACTATTTTCATGACTTACTACCAATTTTACGGGATTCATTTAACTTATCTTGCTCTGCCTGTAATTCAGATTGCACAACGTATGCTTTCAGCGGCCCCTTATTCAACTGTGTAAGTAACGATACTAGCATCTTGATTATTGACAGAGGGATACCAACAGACGTATCATCCGGTTCCTTTGGCGTATTGCCGCTATAACCACCGGTTGCCATTCCCAAGACAGAACCGGGTAACGGGTTAGCATTTGTTTTCTGCCTACGCATAGCTTCGAGAGCAACAACGTGGTTCATGGCCGCCGGTTCACTCATGACGAAAGATGGTACAACATATTCTTTCTTATGAACCGGACCAGCCACCTCATACGGACTGCCATCACCGGACCAGCCTCCGACATAGTACCCGGCACTGGAGCTACTACCGGTAGCAACCCGCGTTCCACTACCGCCACCACTTCCGGAACCGTCCACAGTCATGTTCATTACTTTCTTGCGTTCAGCATTAGCAACCGCGATCTGAGCCGCCCCTGTCGTTGTCATTACAGCAGCAGCAATAGCCCCGGCAATGGGGCCCATCTGAGCAAAAGCCTGCATGATTGCTACAGCCGTATTTGCAATGATCTCTGAAACTTTAATAGCAAACTGAACATTGGCATATTTTTTCTGTACGGCAAGTTTCTTATTCTCTTTCTCCTTTTCCAGTCGGGCAACCTCTTCCGAGTTATCCCCTGCCCGTTGAATCTCCGCGTCATATTTTGCATCAATATTCGCCAGTTCTGCCTCCTGCAAAGCTGATACAGCGCCGGAAAACATATCCGAATAGTAATCAAAACTACTTTTCAGATATTTGATTTTCACCTGGGCTTTGGCTTTTTCAAATTCTTCTAAACTCAGCAACTCCTGATCACGTTGTTGCTGTAACCATTGCATTTCCTTTTCATACTCTTCTTGCAGAGAAACCAAGCCGTACTGCTGACGGATCTGATAACGCTTATCCTCTTCCTGTTGCAGGATATTGGTTTTTGCTTTCTCATAGGCAGCATCCAGTTCTGTCGTATCCAATCCGTCTTTAATAGCCATTTCCTTCTTGGCGTTATAAACGTCTTCCAGTACTTTCAGCTGTAATTCAGTATCTTCACCAACTGTTGTAAGATTGAATTGCCCTTTGAAATCCTTCAGCAAATCCTGTAAAGCTTTTTGCTGATTAGCACGGGATTGTGAAGCTTTCAAATCAGCATCCAATACAGCTTTATTTGCATCCTCGATCGCTTTGGCCTTTTCCGGCCCATTATTCAGTTCAAGAGAAAGAATGTCGTTCTGATAACCCAGATAAATATCCAGTCGTTTTTCAGCCGTTTCCGCATCTAAAGAAAGAGATAAAGCATCTGCCTGCTCACGTGTCATCTTCTGTTCTGCCACGGCTTTCTCCAATACCGTTTTCTGTTGGGTATAACCATTCTCGACTATTCTCAATTGCTTATCCCGATTATCCTGCAAAGCGGCAATAACTTCTTTATCCCTCTTCTGCTCGATCTCCAACTGCTTCGTCTGCACATCAACAATCTGCTTATTGATCTCCGCCTGCATCTTCTTGCTACCGGCTTTCTTCAAATAGTCTTGCAACTGTTCAAGACGCTTCTGGTAATAAATAGCATCGGAAGAAAGTACCTGAAGATTGTAGAACTGTTCAGTCTGTTCAGACTCCAGCTTCTGTTTTTTCAAAAGGGCAAGCTCCGACGAATGGGTATTCTCCATTTCTTTCAACTTCAAATCCATCGCCGCTTTAAATTCGGAGTCCTTCATATTCTTACTGGAACCACCACCCGACTCTGAAGTATCGTTGGCTAATATATCATTGATAGTCTTACTGCTATCCATTACAATTCCACGTAGAGCCTCCGCCTGAGCATCTAGTAACTCTTTAGCTTTATCACGTCTTTCCCTTCCGCGAGCAACCATATCAGCGAACATTCTATCAGACTTATCTTTGCTGAATAAACCGGCAAAACCGACTTCCATTTCTTCCAGCCAGGATATTTGTTCCTGAAAAGCCTCCGGATCAGTATCCAGTCTGATTTTCTCCTTTTCAATTTCGACAAGCTGTTCTTTAGCCGCCTGAGCTTTCGCCATCGCATATATACTATCAATATATCTGTTGATAGCAGTCGTTGCCTTGTCTGTATTGATCTCCTCCAATGTCAAATTCCCCAGGTATTCAGGTGATAATTCATTGATCTTTTTTAAGGCTGACAAACGACGTTCTTTCGATTCCGACTCATCACGAGCGACACGTAAAAATTGCTCCAATTCGGTCTTTTGTTCGGCAATATTTTGAGCAGCTTCAGTTTCAACCTTATTCAAACGCCTCTGAACAACCTCCATCTTTGTCAATTCCTGATTTGCTTTGCGCATATAAAGTAACCAGGTCAGTACCACGGCTCCCATCAGTGCATAAGGATTTTTCAACATAGTTGCATACATTGTTTTCAAAGAAGAGATAATCTTCTCATTCCACAATACCTGTAATTTATCAACTATAATTGCAGACTTTACAGCTACAGTGTAAGCTGATAAGCCTATAACAACAGCCAGTATTTCAGTTGTATTTTCGCTTACCCATGTTGCTAATGTGACCAGTTTACCCGTCCAGTGTACCGTTTGGTTCATGGCTCCAATGATCGCCGGGTTAAGTTTTTCCATTAGGTCGATAGCGAGCAAATTCATTTTATTACGAGCCTGAGCGCGTTTCGCTTCATTCGTATCCGAATTGATCTGAGCCTGTACGACAGCCTTATTCGTACCAGTCACAGCGGCCGTGTAATCTTCAATGTCCTTTTTATTCATAACAAGGATTTCAGCCATCTTCGCATGTTCAGCCCCAAACAAGGCGGTTGCAGATTCGCCATTTTTGAACCTAGTTTCCAATTCGCCAATGGCCAGAGAAAGATCGAACACTCCATTCTTATAACCAATCCCCTTCTCTTTCATCTTCAGTAACACCTTGTCTAAGCTGTTACCGGCAATAGAAGCCTCGGAGTACTTCGGCGCAACCGCTTCGATCAAACCTATATGCTGTTCCAGTTCAATATTCATAAGCTTGGCAGTTGTTCCCGACTTTTCAAAAGCATCCGTAATATACTGGATATTACCTGCACCAGCCTGGCTACCGGCAGCAATGGCGTTAATGATCCGTCGGCTGTTCTCTGCACCGAGGTTCATTTGATTCATGACAGTAGTAAGAGCTTTGGCTGCCGGTTCCAGCTTATCTTTACCGGCAATCGAAAGGTATATGGCATCCTGAGCAACCTTTTCCAACGCTTCTGCATTCTTGAGCAATTCCGGTCGCTGGCTACCAATGATCGCAAACGAATCATCAATTTCCACGGCACTCTGCCTGATCCGAACACCTTCCTCTGTTACAGTCGTCGATAACCGTTTTGCACCATCTTCCAGCTTCTTTACATTATCATCATCCAACCCCGTCAAGGCTTTAAGGTTCGCAGAGGAAGATTCCAATTTATCCCGTTCGTCCCGGAACTTGGCAAATGCCATCGTGATACCGGTAATGGCAGCAATACCCGTTCCGATCAACCCCATATATTTACCGACAAAATCGTTGGCACGAGAAAAAATAGATGCCTGGCTAGCAATCTCCAAGCGCATTTCCTTCTGTACAACTAAAAGTTCACGGCTGATAGACTTCTGAACCTCCAGCCTTTTGTTGTATAGATCAGTATTTCGGGTTGTAGATCGTAATTGCTTATCAACCTCCTTCTTTGCACGAATAAGTTCATTATAAGTCGCACCACTCAAATTCTTCAGAACTCGCTCCGTATCAGCCACCTGCCTTTTATATTCTTCATACTTCCTGGTCTGGGCTGTCAGCTCACTTTCGATCTTTTTTGCCTGAGCAGAGTTTCCACGGCCAGCCGTCTGCAAATCCAACAACTTACCTTCCAATTCACCGATCCGCTTCTGGAGCTCGTCCGCGCTGGTCATTGCCGCACTATTATCCAGATAAATCTTTATACTCCTGTTCAAATCATTCGCCATACCTATTCTCTATCCTCCTTGTCTACAAAAATTCGCGTCGCATCGATCTGCATATCAGCGGCATATTCCGCTACCACATCTGCCAAAAACGGCAAGTTCTTATCAATCACCGGATCAAACCATCGGATCGGCTTCCGGTTCCCGGTTCCCATTTTAAAGAAAGAAAGCGGATTCGTCTCCTTTAATTTTCCATGTTTATCAGTCCATCGCGATCCGCCACGAAAACCACCCTGACCACGACCGGCCCCCTTATGTATATAAACTCCTTCACGGGCGAAACTAAAACCAATCCGTTCAGCTTCCCCATTCCGGAAATACACATTCGGTTCAATTGATTCTGATAGCTGTTCATCCTGCTTCACCAACATACGGACATTACTCCGCAATTGTCGGGTTACATCAATACTCCAGGCCTTCACATCATCGTTAAATTGCTTCAACTTCTCTTTGTCCTGCCGTCGTTCGTAGCGGGCAACAGCACTGACCGACTCCAGCGATATTTCAAAAGGCAACCCTTCGCGGGCACCTAAAAGGGAGTTTTTCCGTTTAGGTGTCCGCATCTGATCGCTAAGTTTCTTCATCACCCCCATATCACACCCACATCGATTCGTTGATAAAATACTGTACCGGCCTCCGGAGATTGAAGCCCAACATCACACCATAGAAGTTTTCCGACATGGGGCCCACGCCGCGCATGGTCATACTGTCAACCTCTAAGAACTGAAGTTCGTTTCGTTCTTCTTCCCGGTCTACCATCATCCGGCAAACGATCTGCATCAGGATTTCTTTACAGTCAGCCTTCGACTTATGTACAGCGTCAATGTTCCCTGTCTCACTCTGTTTGAGTACAGCAATAAAGTACTGAGGGATATTCACCAGATTATCACTATTGATCCACGAAAAATCGGAGTTGTGCCCGTCGATGGCAACAAGCACATAGTCCCGGATGGAAGATATCCGCGCTTCCAGATCGGAGATTTCTTCTACTTCATCGCTTCGTAAAAAGTGACAGTCGGTATCTGTGTGCCTGATCGGAGCCAAGTGCCGAGCTAGAAATTCGGAATATTCAAAATGTTTATACATACAGCATCCGTTAATTTACGGATACAAAAAAAGCCCCCCGAAGGGAGCTTCTAAAGGACATTTATATAGGTTCAATCTTCTGGTAAGAGTAAGCGGAACAGTTCCTCCAGCCTGGCGGCGGCTTTCATCCGTTCCTCTTTGGAATATTGTTCGTTCACATCAGTAACGATTTCCAGCAGGCGAATAGCTTCTTTCTGTGTCATACGGCCTTTCCTCCTTTCGTCACAGTCATTAGAGTTGTTCTACAAACCGAGGGACGGGGTTCAGACAGCCGGCATTTCAATAAAGCAATTTCTTCATACAGTTTATCCCGCTCTTGCTTTAGTTCCTGGTTATTCTTTTCATAAGAATAGATTAGAAAGCGGGCTTCTTCCAAATTATTAACCTGGGTCATGCCTGGCCTCCTTTCTTTGCAGAGAAATACACCCAACAAGCCGCGATCACAAGCGGTAAAAAACACATAGAGAGAACAGCCAACAAAGCGGCCGTGTACATCTTTGCTTCATAAACATTTTTACAGGGAGTAACAGCCTTCGGAAAGTAATTATACATACGGGCAATTGATTCCCAGGCTGATGGATTAGATACTTGTACATGCTTCCGGCTTCCAGATACAGGTACGGTTAATGAATTTGTTTTCATAACTCACGTAGTTTGACTTTATAGCATGGTATTTATCTAAAAAGAAGACGGCCACACATTTCCCGTCGTCAAACTACGTGAGTTCATCTCCGAAGAGCTGAAAAATCACTGGAAA
>ULWH01029774.1_pt1 | contig 15579 bp, 16 predicted proteins | sample 1960201 | NCBI WGS metagenome assembly ULWH01 (sample SAMEA4835808, study PRJEB28245) | human gut metagenome | biome: gut microbiome; material: fecal sample | place: Denmark | collected 2008
GCTCTCCATAGGTACGGTCACATCAGGTGACACAGCTTCGGCTGCCATTACAGGAACCTCTCCTTAGCAGGTGTTGAACCTGGTGCTGCCGAAGGGGGATAAGGGAGACACAGGTCAAGCAGGTGCCGAAGGAGCCTCAGCGTATCAGGTATGGATCAACAATGGTAACGCAGGCACACAAACAGACTTCCTTGACTCCCTTAAAGCTACAGGTTACAGGCATCCGTTCACTGCTGCGGATATAGCAAATGACACGCTCACCATAACGACAACAGGCACTCCTGTATCCATATCCGATCAGGATTCCATTACGTATCCTCTGCAGTTCGCTTCATACAGAGTGACAGGCACGCAAGTTACGATTGACATGGCTGTGAACTTGAGCGCAATAGGCAAGGGCGTAAGCGGAACATGGTATGTCAACTTTGCTGCTGGCGGGCCTGGAGCATAGCCTTCCGGTACATACATCACAGAGCAGACCGGCGCTTCATTCACACCTGCTGCAAACAATATTTATAAGCACACTATTGTGTCAGGTTAGATCATCACATTCGCGTCTACCAATATGAGCGCAGGAAGATGTTCTACATTTGAGCTGTGGCTTATAATGGGATCTGCAGTTGTCAGCTTCTCTTTGCCTGATACGCTTACATGGGTAGGAGCTGCGCCCAGCTTCGACAGCGACAATACGCTGTATGCACTTGTAGTAAGATGGGACGGATAGAGCTACATAGCCAATCTGGCATATACAAAGACTGTCGCATAAGGAGTATGAATGTACGCTAAGATATAGAACGGTTCCGTGGTTTATCCTCCACGGAACGACGGAAACAGATTCAATGTCGATACCTGTGTGTAGTGGCTGCAATAGCATGGCTTCACTGACATGACACCGTAGCAGCTTGCTCCTTATCTTACACAGGAGACAGTGGATTATACAGCTTTCGATAACGCATGTCAGATGTTCCGGCAGGTATGCTACCAGATAGGCGGAGCTATAGGCAACGCATAGTTCAAAGGAGGCTTCGACTAGTACGCCTCTTTCATTGATTCATAGTACGCACAATAGAATCCGGCACAGGCTGCTTTATATGCGGCAATGTGGTCAGGCGCCAACTAGTACGCCAAGTACGAGGGTTCCAAGGTAGGCCTCGGGCAGCCTGACTGGTGGTACAGGTGCTGGAACATACAGAAGGAAGCATAATGCCACTGACTTAGAAGATATACACCGACGCTTAGATGGCTGTCGATCCGCCTGTCGGAGCATTCACTGTATTCCATGGCTACAACAATGGAATGGACAGCACTGACGGCGTAGGTTTGAGGATCCTCAAGAGCGACGGCACTATATAGAAAGCCGACGACAATGAAGCGTACCTGAAGCTGTCAGGCGGAACGATGACTGGCGTTATCAACAGGAACGGAGTTCTTGCAGGCAATCCCACCAATGGCGGTCTTGTCTCTCTACGAGGAGGCGCATCTACTTTCAATGATGGCGGGACTCTTACTTTATACGATAAAGGACATACCAGCTATGCAGGACAATTTAACCTGCAAGCTGCTGACGGCACCAATACTGCGGGTATTGTCGGCAAACCTGACGGCACGTTGACATGGAATGGCAAAAATATCGTTCGCTCTGCTGTCACAACATCTGGTACCGTAGATGCTAACGGCAACCTTGGTCAGGGCGTTCTGTTCACAGGCTAGGTTCTCGCTGCCTCCGCTGATCTGAACAACTACAAGACACCAGGTTACTACTACAGCGTAGCCAACGTGGACTGTGCGTAGATGGGCAATCACCCATCCGGTCTGGCAGGAGTGCTTCACGTATAGGGACACACCGGAAGCAACATCACAATACAGACGTGGACCGACTATACTGTTAATAATGCGCAGGGCTAGATATGGACACGCAGGTGCTACAACGACACCTGGTCCGTGTGGTACAGACTGCAGATGGAACCTCCTACTGTCGTATATGTGGGAGCCACAAGAAGCATCACAAGCATCTCTCAGCTTCAGCAGTATCTGAATGCCAGAGGCTCGCAGACCAGAACGATTACTGTGTCTTTTGACGACGGAACGTATGCCGGAACTCTTGGCTGTCTGCGTTGCGCTGTTGTTCTGCAGAGTACTTCTGCCGATGCCAGCAAGGTGACACTTACAGGAGATATCACGTTCGGATATTCTGTGTTCGGCAGAGCACAAAATCTTACAATGACAGGCGGCGTCACTTTCCAGAACTGTCTGTGTGCATAGTGCATATCCTGCAGGCTGACAGGACCCAGCAGACCAGCAATCTATGTTAGCAGCTGCGGGTCAGCCGTAATCAACTCGGTTACTGCAACAAGGTCAAGCGCTGCAGGGGACGTAATCAATGTCGCATATACACCTAAAGTCAATATCTATAACAGCTCCGCTACAGGCTACAGCACATCCAGTGGCGCCTGCATCGTTGTAGTAAGCTGCGATATGTGTACCATAACAGGCACTCTCACGTGCAGCACAGGCGCGTATGCACTGTATATGCAGAACAGCTTTGTGGAGTTCAATTCAGCGGCGTCTGTGACATGGAACAACATAAGCACCACGTAGCTGTAGGGCAATTTCCGCAATCTCTGCGTGGCTTACAGCGGCACCTCATTCACAAGAACAGGTACGACGGCCACTAATAAGTGTATCCCGGCCAACAAGGTGACCGGAAACAGCAACAGCCTTAATACTTTGCCTGACAGCTACTGAGAAGGATAAGGAGACGTACCATGAAATACGTTGTTTCAAATACGGACAACACCATCATAGCGACACACGACGACAATCAGGACGTCGAGAATCTGTACAACAACTGCATAGTGTACAAGTCAACGGAGCACTATGAGCTTGGTGATACGTTCGTGATTCCTCCTGCCACATACCAGGAACTCACAGAATTTCTGTATCAGGAAAAATGCAAGGTTGCATATGGCGGAGTCACTGTCGTCAGAGATTCTCAGCACTATACGTTCTAGACCACGCAGGATTCCATTACGATGTGCAACAGCCTTGCGCTGGCTATTGCAGCGCAACCGGACACATATACTATATACTGGAAGTGCTGGTGCGACGGCATGCCTAAAATGCTGGAGCTTACAAAGACACAGTTCAACGCGATCTTTGCATTCGGTATCCAGATGATCAACTAGGCGTTCGCTGTGTAGGGCACGCTCAACGCAACAGTACAGATCATGCTCTCATAGCAGCTTCAGGATCAGGAATACATAGCACAGTTCAAGCAGCAGGCGGAAGAAGCTTTCGCAGCAGTCAACACTGTATTCAGCATTACACAGGCGTCGGACTCCGCTTCTTTGACTGAAGCGCAGTGATGCTAGAATAAAGACGAAGGAAGGTCAGCTTCACCTCCTTGTGTTTCCCGGTACGAGCTCACCTCTCGTGCCGGGATTTTTCTTTGGAAAAATCACAATGGTGTTAGATTATAGGTGTGCAGTATGACGTATAGTGCACTTTCGTAAGGTTTCCCGCGTCGTCACCATACCGGCGCGGGATTTTTTATTTCGCAATCTGTGTGCTGTATCTGTCGTACTGTTCCTGTGTGATCTTTCCCTGCTGCAGCTGCTATGTCAGCCACTTCTAGTCCTGAGCATAGTTGTACTTTGCAGTGTCCATGCAGCCAGCACCAAAGTACAAAGCACAGCCAAGCAGCACCGTAATAAGTATCTTTCTCATTCTGCCTCCAATATCTTCTTTGTCTGTGAGTATGCTTCTTCTCTCATCCCGAAACCATTCGACCATTTGAGCAGATTTCCATTATAGCTCTATGCGGGTCTTATAAGATGCACATTGGGAAGATCCAGATACCCTGACTCTTTGAGTTGCATCACCTAGCGGTCCATCACAGCGTTCAGAAGCTAAATCAGTCCTGTTATGCCCTGCACCTGTCCATCGTACTTTGTAGGCGGTGTCAGCACCACGTACACATCGTCGTACTTCGCTGTCTACTGTACTGAAGGTAACGGTATATTGTTAAGCACCCCGCCATCGCCGTACAGCTCCTGGCCGACTTTAACAGGCATAAACAGAAACGGAATACTTGTAGCTGCAAGCACCCATGTCGGCGTGGCAGCCTTCATGTGACTCGTATAGTCATCAAGTCTGGTGACAGATACCTGCACACGGTCCATTGCACTGGCTGTCATGTTCTGCAGAAGGAATTCTGCGAGTCCGGTATTGTCGATGATATAGTTGCTCTTGCTGTATACGCTCTTGACAGCCTGTACAGGCGCAAGATGCATCCACTGAGAGATGCTCTTGTTTTCCATGAGGTCTGTGAACCATGCACTGTTGTGTCCGCTGTAATACAGACCGCTGAAAAGTGCGCCACCTGAAGATGCAAGAACCTTGCCCGGAACAGCTCCATGCTGCTAGAAAGCTCTGTATACTCCTGTGAGTATCTATGGAGACATTACACCGCCTCCCTGAGCGACAAGCAGCGTGTTGTCCAAGTACTTTATGCAGTTGGAAATAGAGTCTGACATTTACGTGCTCCTTATTTTTAGACTATAAGGAAACCAGCGTCTGTCTATAAGGATACCTATGTTTACCATACTTCAGCTTAAGAACAGCCAGCCTCTTAATCAGACTTGTCAACAGTACATAAGAGAAACTCTCAATAAATTTTCATTAACAACGGACGGTCTGTGGCTGCGCACGTTAAAGCTTGATGAGGTGCAGTTCAAGTGGTGCCCGGCAATGCAGTAGTCGGACATTCTCGGAGCCTTCTGCCCTGTAAGCAGCAATACTGTATACATACAACCGCCTAAAATGATTGTCTAGTTCACACAGGACGTACAGACATAGCTGCAGATCACATGGCTGTAGAATGTATTCTCCACAGTTGTGCATTAGCTGAGGCACATGTATCAGTGGCGGAAGAACAAGTTCTCCTATGCGCTGGCTTCGCTTCCGCTTCTCAGACAGGTTACTCTGTAGAAAGACGCATAGCGCGTTCAGGTGTCCGCCTAGTTGTTCGCCTAGAGAGAAGCTGTAATACGCAACTAGAAGCGCAACATATCCAAAGGCTGGATGCAGGAAGTTGCAGTAGGGAGTGATTCAAATGCGTAATATGCTGATTGCTGTTCTGTTGATATGTTCGATCGTTTTCGTGGTAAGCTGTCAGTCGGTTACATAGCGTTAGTACTATGAACCTACATAGCAGACAAGCTTCGTGGGAACAGACGGGCTCACAAGAGGTGCTGTCAAGAGCTAGAAGGGAAAGAACGGCATTCCCGATTTCTCGCAAAATAAAACTTTCAGTTTCAATCTGCTTAATCTGTAACAGGAGCAACCATGGCGAAATACATTCAGCCGAAGCATAAGACAGACTTTTCCAATGCCTATGTGTAGCCAGGGAAAATGCTGCTTTTTGTATAGTCCGATTCATCTTAGGGATATGTACTTACAGGCAAGAATTCCGCAGGTCAGTTCGTTCGCATATCTGGGCAGAAGCAGGGCATAACATAGGAACAGGTACATGCTATATCTCTCAGAAATGCATTAGTGTTCGGTTAAGGAGCTTAGATGTATTAGAAGAGATATACAAGATCACTTGCAAACCCTTTCAGCACACGGTCCAACAGGTTCTTTCCAAAGACCATCAAGTAGTGCTTCGACTGGGCATAGTACATGCATGACAGATTTCCTGTCATAGGTACAGCTATAAACAAGGTCGTCAGATACTTCGCTGCCGATATAACAGTAACAAGCAAATAGTCTCCCTCTTAGACTGACACAGACTCGCTCAAGCACACATAGGAGCTGCTCAAGAACAGTTACAATCTGCTGTAGCTTCTGATACGCATTGGCTAGGAGCTTGCCACAATGGGCAATGTGTTCATATATGCGATGCCTGTGATCAACCGGACACTGTGCTGTCCTGAATGTCGTAAGTTCGTGGTAGCCATGGATAAAGTGGTACCGAAAGTAGATTTTCAGTGGGACGGATAGTGCAAAGGCGTGTGTCCTAAGTGCGGCAAAAAGGTCACATTCCTGATGGTCGACAAAATCACCAGCGACTAGCTCGGACGCAAGATCCGGTTCATGATCTACTCTCCGAGGGATATCCAGCTCAAATTCAACTAGCTTACAGGTTAGTACACATATCTGTACAAGATGCCTTCGCACATCAAGAATGCGATCGTGTAGGGTGATCCTGTATATCTCAGAACAACACCCAAAGTGTTCCTCAAAGGAGCTTTCTCTTAGAAGTTCATATAGTTCCCTGTCGATAAGTTTCTGCATCTCAGGACAGACACGCTGGCTTCCATGGACAGGTTCTATAAGGGCTGGGGCACTCCTCTGTTCCTCAGCAGCTTCAACAACATTCTCAGACTGGCATATCTTGATAAGTTCAACTAGGCAGTTGCAACAGACTTCATTGCTCCTATAAGAATGATCAGTCCTCCGACACAGCAGCTTCTTGCCGGTCAGGACAACCTCAGGCAGCCTATCAGCGGCCACGCTGTCAAGAACTTCATCATGGAAGCCATTAAAGGGATCAGAGAGAATCCCTCTCAGTGGGTGGTATCTCCGTTCCCGCTCAACTATCAGATGCTCGGCGGATAGGCGAAGCAGCTTGCACCTGTGTAGCTGATGAAGTGGTACTAGGACAGAATTCTGTAGGATATGGCCATTCCTCTGTAGATCAGACAGACGACATTCCAGGCAGTAGCGCCATCTATGGGTCTCAGAATGTTTTAGCGGCAGTGGATACACTTCACTTCGCATCTTGATTACGGGCTCAGATGGCTTGTAGACAGAATCTGCTAGGTACACATGCTGGATCAGGTATCGGTACGCCTTGACAAGACATCGTTCGTCTAGGACGACATGCACAAGCAGACCATCCTTAACATGATGGGCAGCGGACTTATTTCTACGGACACTGTTCTGAGCACTATCGGTCTGGACTTCAAGGACTAGGTCAACAAGAAACTTGAAGAACAGAACTACGAAGCGGAAGAAGCCGCAAAGAGCCAGGCGAATCAGCAGCAGATGTAGATGACCGCTTCAGTGCTGCCTCCTCCCGGATCATAGGGCATTGGAGCTGCACAGCTGAACATGTAGATGGTTCAGCAGGCGAACATGCCTCAGCAAGCTATGTAGCAAGGTGCACCTATGCCAGCAGCTCCTGCAGGAGCAGGTATGCCGCCGATGCCTTCAGGTCTGTAGAACAGTCGGTCCGCAGGTGTGTAGGCGTTGTTCCAGCAGGCACAGCAGATAGCTCAGCAGATATTCGATACAGGAGTTACACAAGGCCCTGGTGCACGCAGGTCTGCTCTTGTTCAGCTTAAGCAGCAGAATCCGTAGCTCCACGCACAGGTTAAGCAGATACTCTTGAATATAGATCAGCAGACCGCCTCTCAGGCAGTAGCACAGTCCAAGATGCCGCAATGAAGACTAAGATAAGACAGTACCTCGATAAAAGAGCTGCTTTTGACAGAGCGCTTGCCAAGTCCGCAGGATGGTGGCAGGATCTGAAGAACTTTGGACAGGCTGTCGGTCAGAATATGACTGATGCCAACCAGTACTCTAAGAATATCAGGACTATAGACAGGCTGCAGCAGGGTAAAGGTAATTACGGCGCTTCCGACAGAAAAACTCTTCTTGATGTCATGCAGCGCAAACAACAGTTCATCAGAGACCGCTCAGGCATGTCCTAGAAAAACCTTAATACAGGACAAGCTTTGAATACAGCAGGGACTACAGCTGCAGCGACTGCAGCTGCTCTTGCAGGCGGGGAGGTTCTTGGGGCTGCTGCTACAGGTATTGCATCTGGTGCAAAAGCTGTCAGAGCTGCGCAGACAGCAGCTAAGGCAGCCAAAGATGCGCAGACAGCTGTAAATGCCGTCAAACCCGCAGGAACAGTCTCCCGTATGCTACGCACAGGTACAGGGACTTTTATCAAAGACTACCTGACAGGTTAGACAATTGAAGCAGCTCCTTAGGTGTATGCTCAGACAGTCGCAAAGATGCATCCGTAGTGGACTCCGTAGCAGCGATAGCAGTATCTCGGTAAAGCGAGACAGTGGGGGAGCACTCTGAACTCTGCGTACTGGACTGGAAGCAGTCTCAGAGCTCCCGGCAAATTTGGGAAGATACTTGGATTAGGTATGGGCGCCATGGGTCTGACCAATGCATACGCTCAGAATCAGAATCCGACAGAGTACTACACTTTACAGGAAATACAACAGGATCCTTCCAGACTGGACAGAATGCCACAGCTGACAGGACAGCATCGCACTGTCATGCAAAGCTATCAGCAGTAGCTGAACAACCCGATGCGACGATTCGTTCGTCCATTCAGAACTCCTGGACAGTTCTTGTTCATACCTGGTGTAGGCTCAGTTGAAGATGTTGTTCCGTAGGGCAACAGTACTGTCGACTACGCACTTGGAAGAACACCGGATACTTATAATTTACAGCGTACACAGCAGGACCGTGCTGCAGCATACAGAACTCTGGAGTAGGATCCGAATAACCCTACAGCTGAGCGTGTACTGGAGAATACGCCATAGTATGTGCGCCAGACAATCCGGAATAATGGTGACACGACCAAAAATACAGTGCATGCTACAGCGTAGTAGGCATACAGAGCATATTACATGAAGCCTGAGGCGTAGCAGGATCCCGCATAGTTGCAGAGGCTTAGAATAGCCGCTCTGTAGTAGCAGCGCAATGCAGCAAGGTATGCAGCGCAAAATACAGGCTTGGTACAGGCAGGATTCGGCAAAATGATTCCTGCCTCTGTGGTGCAGCAGGGTGTTGTCGACGCTACAAAGCAGAAGATGCAGCTATACAAGCAGCTGTCGCAATAGAAAGATCCTGTTAAGCGTCAGCAGCTACTGGAGCAGCTGCGATACGGCAACCAGCAGGGAGCTATAGGTGCATAGGCGCTGAAAGCCAAGTGGTCTCCGCAGATGCGCAATCAGGTTGTACAGCAGGTTGTTGGCGATAACGCAGATCTGACTCAGCTGCATCAGATGATGCAAGGTCAGAAGCAATACAATGAATGGCTTGCTCAAAATAAACTGAAGCAGGATTCCGATCAGTATACCTCTTAGGTAGCTGCAGCCATGAAAGACAGATATGTGCAGAACATCAAGAAGCAGATAGCTTCCACTGACGATCCTATAGGATACGCATAGAAGCTTCTTATGTTGAAGCAGCACGCAGGATAGGACACTGCTGAACTTGGCAAGCAGCTGTATGCTCAGATATATCCCAGAGTGAAGTAGCAGATATGGAAAGATCCTATCAATAACCTGCCGCAGGCTATTAAGCTGTGGGGAATGTCTAAGGGTTACTCCAAGTAGTTCCAGGACTTGTTCGGATCCAAGTCGGGTCTGTGGGGAACTGTCGGCCTTGGTGCAGGTCTTCTCGTAGGGCTTCCTTTACTTTACAGCCTATTTAGCGGACGCGCATAGACACCGCAGGTTAACTATAAGGATGCCAGGTTCCAGCAGATGCTTGACTAGGCTGTGCAGATGAATATGCGCAGACAACAGGAAGGACATTACGCGTGAACTAGCTGCCGAAATCAAATCCAATATCCAAGCTTGTATAGAGCTACCAGAGTAAGGTGAAGAGTCCCTTAGGGCAGTCTTTACTGCTCGCAGGTATTGGATTGCCTGCTGCTTATATGCTTAAGCGCCCTGTTAACAAGCTGTTGAAACATTTGGGAAGAGATCCCAGAATTAACGCGGCTCTTGGAACACGTCCTGCGTAGATGGAATAGGGCCTGGACTAGATGGAGAACTCATGGGTCGGCAAGCACGGTATCCCGATTGCGCTCGGACTGGCTCCGGCTGCTGTTGCTCTTGCTATGAATGTCACTCCAGGGCAGCCTTATTCCGGACTCACTTCATGGGCTGTAAAGAAGAAAGCCGCACTCAAGAAGATTGCTTCTTTATGGTAGGCTGACGGATATCAACCGCAGATAGACTTCTCGCAGACACTGAATCCTAATACAGTTGTCAGCATGATACAGCATAATCCATACCTGAAGGATTCACCGTATTAGCGTAATCTTGGTACATCTATTATCACAGCAGCTAAAGCATACGGTAACTAGACGACGCTTGGCAGCATTTATGACAGCGCTGTCAACAAGTTCGATACCAAGCTCAGATTTGAGGGTGTTACAGATAAAGCTGTCAAGAGTCTTGTTCAGGGTTCTCTGGCAGGTATGTTTACAGATGTGGTCGGTTCCGTGATGGGGCTGCCTTAGCCTGTAAGAGGTCAGGTTGCCAATACTGCCGGATTTGCACAGGCTCTGTACTCGATACTGAATTAATGTATACGTAATAAAGGGATACAATGAAATACTCTGATGTTTATAGACAGATGAACAAGGAAGCAGGACTTGGGTAGGCTCTGGCAAACGGAGCATATCTGATCGCGGCTGTGACTATGCTGACTCCTGCTGTTGGCGGCGCCGCTGCCGGATATGCAGCAGGCAAACTTACGACACCTGGCGTTCAGGACGTATAGAACCTGTAGAAGTAGCACAGGCTTGCCAGACTCAAAAGAGACAATGAAACACAGCGTCTTCTCTAGCAGCGTGAAGACACCAATGCAGCCTACAGTAAGAAAGTCAAGCCGATGAGGTTTGCCTGATGCATAGTATCGGACCATAGGAAGCGCTTCTGTTGCAGCTGGACCAGGCATAGGAACCGGCGCTGACAGTCGACACTTCGCAATCCATGTGGGACTACAGAAACAGGAATACATACAATGGAATTCCTGTCGAGCAGACTGCACAGGATCTGAAAGTCAACAATGCGTAGTAGCTGTAGAGAGCGCTTCAGCTTAAGCAGGGCGTTGTCGTTTGGACAGGTTATCTGTCACCTTAGTACGACGACAAGAAATCTGTCTAGCAGTACAGAGATATCAGGCAGAAGTAGGCTTAGGGTCTCATTCGTGTCTACAGTTAGGACAGACAGTTCTGCCCTCATATTAATAAATTTCTTGTGCTTGTTACATACGCCTCTCTTAGCTATTAGCTGAACCCGAGACTTGAATACCTCAAATAGGAACAGAACAATGAGTGATCCGATTTTGCCGAATACCATAACGACTGCGCCGTCTGTCAAATCCGCAGTCAACACAATAAATCCGCTTTCATTTTTGTTTTCAGGCAGAGATTATGTGCCGTCATGGTTCATAAACATGTTCCGTGGAGCTAAGGGAAGCGAATGGGAAACAACAGGTGCGCCTGCCAAGTCCGCACATATTGCCGCAAAGGTGCTCGCCGGAGCCGGTGCACTTGGGCTTGGAGCATGGGGAGCAAGGCACCTTATGCACTCCATGAAGCTGGACGCCATAGATAACGCCAATTCAGCTGCCACTGCAGGTGGAAAGCTGTAGAAGCTGTACAAAAGACCTACAGGTGCCATGGCTGGATATACGCAGGCGGAACAGCGCAAGGCGAAGCAGCTGTAGGAATCTGACAGCAGCGGTGTCGAGAAGAAAGCCTTTGTAGGTAATGCCATAAAGTATACCGATCCGTATTCGTTTGCTCTTGGTGTTGTACCTCCTGCAGCATCCTTGCTCGCTCTCGTGGCGTCCTTCAAGAATGCAGATAAGTATTACGACACCAAGCTGTCCAAGAAACTTGATCGGGATATCGACAACGAATAGGCGGAGCGTGCCAGAATCTCCAAGCGCAGAATCCTCAAGGGACGCGGAGTTCAGGACCTGATTGAGCAGGAAGCCCCTGTGACTAAGACAGCTTCCGAAAAGCAGGGAGTGTCCGGACCTCTGGTAAGTGCACTTGGAGGAGCTGTCGCTCTGCTTGCTGCCGCTTCATTTGTAGGCGGTTTCAATTATGCCAGGAAAAGTGATCCGCAGACAGTCAAGTTCAAGGCTTACAAAAAGGGCATATAGGCATATAATAAAGCTAGAATAGCCTAGGAGAACGTCGAGACAAAGCCGCTCGATCCCAGGCTTATAGAGCTTTTCAATGCCAACATCAACAATAAGAAGCGCCCGCAGGAAATGACTCCTGTTAACAGCACTTCCTACAGAGATGTGTTGATGTAATAAGGAGCCGATATGCCGTAGCTGCAGGGAACAGTCAATAATATCCAGCGACAGAAGATGCAGTTCATCTCCGATGTGCTGGATCCTACACCAACTGTCATGTACAGAGCTGATGACTACAAGACTCAGCGCAAGTTGATCTTTGAGCGTGTTAAGAATGCTGTTCAGAAGAGATTCCCTCTGTACAATGATAAATATGTACTGTAGGTGTAGAACCTCGACTACGCAGATCCATAGGAATTCTCTTATGCTGACCAGAAGAAAGCTGTTCTGTAGGGGACGTCTGTAGGCAGAAGACTTCGTGGCAGCTATGTGCTCAGAGATGCTGCAACTAATCAGGTGGTCTCAAGAACGAAGCCGCAGACGCTCCTGAAAGTTCCATACATGACAGATCGAGGCACGTTCATCAACTCAGGTCATGAGTACACATTCAATAACATCATGCGTCTGTAGCCTGGTGTGTATACACGCAAGAACAACGATGACGACATTTCAGCACAGTTCAATGTGAAGAAAGGCACTGGAGCTGGATTCAGCATGACATTTGTTCCCAGCAAAGGTGTCTTCCAGATAAGCAGAGGCACTGCAAACGCTCCTGCATATACTGTGCTGAAAGACTTAGGTGTTACAGATTAGCAGATGAAACAGGCGTGGGGCGACTAGCTGTACAATACCAATAAGTAGTACGGTACCGGGTAGAAGGCACGCATAGCTTCCAACAGAATCTACAATTACAACTCATGAGCGTTGCGTCCGATATAGCTAAAGGCATGGTAACCAGGTTCCCATAGCACTGGGACTGGAAACGTGCTCTTACATATGCCGGTGTGACAGGAGGCGGAGCTGCAGGTTTGTCTTTGCTGATAAGCAAGCTGCGCAAACACGATAAAAGAAAACGCACACTCAATGCTATTGTATCAGGTTTGTCAGGAGCTCTCGGCGGTACTGCGCTTTATACAGGTCTTCAGAACTTCATATAGCTAACAGGAGGGCTTCCTCTTGGAGGTTAGAACCAGCTGCCTGCAGTCGATACCGACGACAAGGCACCAGGTAAACACTATATAGTGTATATAGGTGGAATGAACACTGCTCCCAGGTATGCCAAGAAGCTGATACCGGGTGCAAATATGGCTGTGCTTGACTGGGGATAGCAGGACAAAGCTGTTAACTTTATAAACAGTCTCAGAGCTAAAGATAAGGTAACACTTATAGGGCATTCTGCAGGAGGAGGTACAGCAATAGCTGTAGCCGACAAAGTCAATAGACCTGTAGACAAACTGATAACACTCGATCCTGTAGTGTTAAACCCTGTAAAGCGTCTGTTGTAGATGTTCAGAGTAAGAAAGCCTAAATCAGCTGTTACAGCATAGAACTACATACCTTAGGACTACAAACTTAAGGACAGCAGTAACGGATTCCTGTCAAAAAATAATCCTATATTGCTTAGACAGGTTCCAGGAATGAATAACACAGTTATTCCGAATTAGGCACATGGGTTGTGGTCTACCGGCTACAGAGCTACGCCTTAGTCAGCATAGACCTTATTGAATGTAAAAAAGAAGGTAGTATCGATATGAAAAAGTACGCACAAATATGTAAGGACGCCGGTGTTGCTTCGTAGGTTGCAGGTAATGCCATACAAGCCGCCCTGCCGCATGCAATTGTCAACTCCAATGTACATTAGGACATTAAACTGGGCGCTCTCGGAGCTTTCGGTGCAGCACAGCTTGTAGCAGCGGCAGCAGCTCTGGCGACGCCTACGAGATCAAACAAGCAGCAGCTTAAAGCCGGTATCTCTCCATGGCATACTCTTGGTAATCTGCTAGTACCTGGAATGGCTTCTTACAATTTGTACAAGAGGTACGGTAATGCTATGGCTCAGGAATCAGCAGCCGCAAAAGAACGCGACATCCAAGGTGCGCTCAAGGCGACCAAAGACAAAGACGCAAATGTGAGGTAGGCAGCAAAAGCCTATCTTAAGATGCGTAAAGCGCAGGCATAAGCAGAGGACACAATGACGTACAAGCAAGCATACGCTAAAGTGGCTTAGCTCAAGTCTCTTTAGGAGCAGAACAATTAGAACACTCCTATGACCTACATGCAGGCGCACAGAAGAATGCAGCGCAGCATCAACGACATGCTCAAGCCTCCGGAACCCGACATTGCACAGGCAAAACAGAATAACAAGATTACAGTAAATGCCCCTGAAGGATCACCTTCCTAGACACTGGGCAATGTAAAGTAAGCTTACATACAGCACATTCAATGGGCCGCTTCCCTTCGAAACTGGCAAGGGAGGTGGCCCATTTGTATTATATGCACAAACAGACACGGGGTCTGCAAAAACAAACGAACTGAAAGGTATTGAAAATGCAAATCAAATCCTTGGATGGAGTCATGCACGAAGTCTCACCTGCTTAGGTGTAGCGGGTGTACAAAATGCTTCCGGCGCATGCCTCAAAGCAAATGAAGGTCTAGTAGGATGTGGAGCTCGAGTAGGTGCTCGAAACGTTCGACTGGAAGTCGCAAAAGTACATGTAGAAGGCGGGACATAACATCAAGCGTATCGTGTAGCTGTAGGCATTGCCGACTACCGAGGATGATGTGAAAAGCGCGTTAGCGCATGTTCTGTGTCACGGATGCCCTGAACGGATAGCAGATGCTCTGTATGAGTCCATCTAGTTCTAGGTATCAAGATTTATGAAACATCTCGTCGACGAATACATGGAGTAAAACGAATATGGATATAATGGGATTGCTGGTGCCTGTTCTCTCTGGGTCTCCTGAGATAAAGGGCAAGTTGGAATCGGTGTTCGGACAGCCTGTCGATCACATAAGCAAATGTGTGAGTCAGTTCATGGACGGCATAAAGAATGGTCCGGGTTTAGTGGATAAGTAGCTGCAGAAACAGCAGAGATTTATGCACATTTACCAGAGCGGATTACGCATGGGCTTCCAGGATTACTAGGCATAGATAGCTGCAGCCGATTGCGCTGGTTATCCCGTTATAGACGTTGCAAACTCCTTCGCTTAGCGGCGAGGATGGAACTGCACAATATAGGAAATATAGCAGCTCCATGACAAAATCATGCCCAGATTCATGTAGATGGGCAGGAAAACCGGACTATTTCAAGCTGAAAAGAAAACCTAGACAGCTCCAAAAGGGATCCCGAGCGTGCAGGTTACAGGAAGTGCGAAATAGCCTCCGTGGAGAACGGCGGAACAGCCAAAAGGTGCACCTGTTCCACCTGTAAAATAACAGCACCTGAAAATGAGGTAAGAAATGAGTTACAATGATACGAATTGCGGTCACACCGGATGGGGTGTGGGTCTGTCTGCCATAATCGGCGGCGCTCTTGGATACTGGGCAGGTCGTTCCAGCGGTCCCGGAGGGTTTGGAGGGTGTGGAGGTTACGGCTTCCCGGCAGGGTATGCTGTAGCCGCTTAGAACGGTCACTGTTCGACATGCTTCGAGCAGGG
>ULWH01055842.1_pt1 | contig 15569 bp, 11 predicted proteins | sample 1960201 | NCBI WGS metagenome assembly ULWH01 (sample SAMEA4835808, study PRJEB28245) | human gut metagenome | biome: gut microbiome; material: fecal sample | place: Denmark | collected 2008
AGAACAGGGTCATTGCGATGGACAGGGACAGAAGCAGAATGCAAAGAATCGTTGTTGCGTTCATGATGCGTACCTCCTCAAGACAGGAAATCTTCATCGGAGTCGGTGGAGAAGTCAGACGCTGCGCTGGCCTTACCGCCGAGGGGCTCACCGTCACGGATCTTCTGCAGGTTATTGAGCCCACAGGCGATGCCCTTGTTGCCGTTGCTGTTGAAGGCGTAGAAGTTGATGCTGGCACGACCGTACACGCCGGAGTAGACCTCGGAACGGGTCAGGATCGGGTTGCAGTCCGCATCCACGATGCCCGGAGCCGTAGCGGAGTTCGCGTTGATGAAGTAGCAGCCAGCGTAGGCCGGATCGTCCGGACGCTCGGTGTCACCGTCACGAAGAGGGGTCTTGATTGCGGAAAGGGGCGGTACGGTGCGACCGTTGCCTCTGAGCTTGGCCTGACCTTCCTCATAGGCTGCCTCAATCGCGGCACGGACCTTTTGCACGGTCACGGTGTCCGTCTTCGGGATGATGAGGCTGACGCTGAACTTCGGGGTGCCGCCGTTGATGGACTTCGCTTCCCAGACGTTCGCGTAGGACCAGCGGGTGTTGGAGCCGCAGATGACTTTCATAGGGTTTACAGGTTTATTTGACATATCAGTTGTCCTCCATAAATTCATTAATGATGGTTGTCATTGCCGGTCGCTTATCGCTGTCCGGCACCAGCGTGGGTTTTCCCTGCGGCTTGATGACAAGACCGCCAAGGATGTCGTTGAACTGTTTCTTTCCAAGGAGCGTGGTCATGGCGGTGACGCCGAGAACCTTGTGTTCATACGGGTCGTACCCGGCAGCTTTCACTGCTGCGACGACCGCACGCTCGTCGGTGTACTTGCGGTTTGCACGGCCCTCGACCAGTTTGTAACCGGACCAGTGCTTTCCGCTGATCGCTGCCTGCAACGCATAGTCCCGGATGTCGGTTGCCCATGCGATCAGACCGTCGATTCGGCCCAGAATCTCTTCGACCTCTTCGTCGGTCAACAGAGGCGGCTGTCGGAACTCGAACTTAGCGAGCTCCATGTTCGCATTGGCCCGTTCCCGGCAGTCAGCCTTCGCCTTGCAGAACTGGCACCATTCACCGCAGTGGTATTCACCTTCGCCGCTCCAAGCGAGCTCTGCGGTCGGGGCCAGAACCGTGTCCGCCCATTCGTAGAGGGCCGCTTTCGGGATGGTGTGGGTGCTGACGTTGCCGCGCCGGGGTTGGAAGATCGTCATGCTGACGGTGTCGATGTCGTACAGATAATCGAACAGTTCCAATGCGCCGAGCGCGTACAGCATCATCTGCGGGTTGTCCTCGGCCTCGACCAGAACACCACGTCCGTACTTGAAATCAACGATGTGCAGCGTGCCGTCTGCAATGATGACGCAGTCGCCGGTGCCAAAGCCCTCCGCAACGTACCGGGAGCAGTCAAGCCGCTGCTCGATCAGGACGACCGGGTCCGGACATGCTTTCCGTGCTTCCTCGACCAGCTCCATGACAAAGGTGGCATAGCTGCTGGCGTATTCCTCCATCTCGGCGTCGTACCAGGAGAGATCCTCGGTCGGGTCTTGAGCCTCCATGCCAAGCGCAGTCTTGAGCTTGAACTCGCATAAGCTGTGGGCATCGCTACCTTCAGCGGCGAAGTTGCTGCCCTTGTCGTCGTACCCTTCGCAGAGCCGTGCCGAAGGAGGGCAGTGGAGCCAGCGGTGGGATGAGGAGGCAGAGAGAAGTGCGTGATTAGGCATTCCCGAGCACCTCCACGTCCGCTACCAGAGCCTTGAAGTTTGCCGGATCAATTTCCGACAGCTTGCTGGCACCGTACTTCTGAAGTAGGTCGCGGATCTGAGCGGGGAATCCGTCACGAGATTTCTCGGCCAGAATCGCACGGACTTCTTCGAGGGAGAGTGCTTCCTCCGGAGCAGACGCGACTTCCGGGACTCTGTTGCTGTAGCTGAACAGGTCAGTTAGCTCGTCTGCGATGCGGTTAATAGAAGATGCAGTGTCCCGCAGCTCGTCTATGATCGTCGCGATCTCGGCCATCTTGCTCATGCGTACCTCCTTCCTTTGATTGACTTGTCTGGTTCAGCTGAATCAGCTTCCTCGCCAGACGCTTTGACACAACGCTGATTGACATCAGCACCCCGATGAGCTCTTCATCGGAAACCGGCTTGTAGGGCTTGGAATCACTCACGGCGGTTCCTCCTTTCTGAGGACCTGCGCTTTTTTCGCTGTCCTCAGTACCCTCTGGAGGGAACCAACCTACTTGAACGAAAAGAAATGTGACCGCCGCAAAATTTCTTCCACGGCGGTCGTTGCGTAGTGTCAGACGAAGTCTTTCAGAGCTTCGCGCAGGAGAGACAGAATCTTCCGTTTCTGATAATTCAGCGTGGATTGACTCCGGCCCAGAGTGGCGGCCATCTCGCGCTCGGTCTTTCCGGCCATGATGAGTTCGCAGATCCGCCGCCCGTCCGGATCGAGACGATCCAGCTCGTCATAAAGCGCGTCCAGCAACTCGCGATCCATAAGGATGGACTCCGGACTCGGGTCATCGCTTTCCAGCACATCCTCGAGGGTCAGGTCCGGATCGTCATCGCAGATGGGAGTGTTGATCGAGACCTTCCGTCCCGCTGCGCTGTACCGGCAGCCGGGGCAGATGCCGTCGCACTTCCAAAGCTGATTCTTGGGACAGCGGCACTCGCCGTTTTTACGCGCATGGTACTGTGTTCTCCAGATTGGTCGGTAGAAGTCACGATAGACTTCCTCGGTGACTTCGATGGGGTTCCCGTTGACCGGGATGCAGTAATGTTTGACTGTGTTTTCCATAAGAATTTCCTCCGTTCGTTTTTCTTGGAACGGAGGAAACCCTCATGGCCGCTGCTTTTTGGCAATAGAAACCTAACCACAGCACCGTCGGAGATTTTTCTCCGTTCCGGTTCTGCAGCTTCCCGCTCAAAAGGCAGCTGTCTGTATGAAGTTGTCCCATCAGTTACCGTTGAGCCACCGGTGATCAAGCGGTGCGACACCTGAAGGGAAAGCAGTTTAGTGTCATGCTCAGGACAATCTCTTAATAGAAATTTGCTTTTATCGCATTCAGAATAATTGAGCGCATACGCAATCAACAGACATTCAAAATGTCCCTTCTATCTGCAAAAAAACTTGTAAATAATGGACTTTCACAAATCGCCGATTGTGCACAAAAACCCGTTTTGCTCTGACAAGTACTGCCTTTGTGAGGGGACATTAAAAATGTCCCTTCGAGTAAAAAAATAGGCCAGGGATTTAAATTCCCTGACCTAAGCCAACTTTTTATTCGTTTTTTCTTATGTTTTCTCACGCATCGTGAACTCTGGGAGTCCCTGTGATTTAAGATATACATTACAATCCTCTATTTTGTCTTTGTAGTGTGTTGTATATAGAAATTGATATGCACCATCCAGTTTTGTCGCTTTCGGAACAATGCCCGCCTTTCTTAACAGATCTTCCGTTAACCACGGATGCAGATGCATCCCTATACATAACGCTGTTACTGTTTTCAGCGTTTTCTCTTTTCCTTCCTTCTGTCGGTATTGTTTGATAGTACTGACACTTACCCACGATTCCTGTGCCAGCAATTCCTCTGTATAACCTTTGCGCTTCATATGACACTTCAGCGATTCAGAAAAGCCGCCGGGCAGCTTACTCAGAATCCCGTTCAATCTTTCTATCTCGGTATCAATTTTTGAGGCTTCTTTTTTCTGTTCAGCATATGTTTGAGTACCCTTGTCTGTTTCGCCGTTCTCAAGAAAACCCGCCGCCTGCAATATAATGTCAAGAGTACAAGTGATGGCGTTTTCGCCTTTTCCAGCGTACTGTCCTTCCGGTACATACTGGATTCCGACACAACAGGCAGGTTTATTGCGCTTTGCTTGAGCGGAAAGATGATGTGTCTTTGGTGTGATGAACTCTTTCAGATTAACAACGAGATGATGATCAATCAGCTTGATTACATCCATCTCAATAAGCGCAGCAAGCCGAGGTTCTGTATAGTACAATTCCAGAACCTCGTTGTCAGAAAGCTCATATCTGATTTCGCCCTGTTGCCGGGATCGTGTCACGGTCGAGGCAAACAATCTGCTTTCATCATTCATTAACCGTTGCGTTCTCCTTCAACACGAACGTGTTCTCTGACCTCGTTCTTAAGCCTTACATTGGAATACACAAAGTTCTTTTCCTGCAGCTGCTGCGTTATTTCGGTATATACAGGAGCCTTTCCGGACGGATCCCGAATGGTAAGCAGTATACAGAAATCTTGTTCGAGGACTTCGCCTGTTGATCTGGCTTCTCGCTCGACCGCATCACGGAAAAGAGCCTCTACCTTCATATACCACTGACGGTTTCCTGTAAGGTATTTTTTCTTGTTCGCATCAGTCATTTCATCGAGATCTATAGCGTATTTCTTTATGGGGTGGAATTTTTGACCGAGTCGCAGTAAAGTACGTTCTCTTCCGAATGTTTCTTCTTCAAGCACATCAAAAAACGGTTTTTTATAAAGGTCATCACGCATCACATTTGCGGCGTCCTCCGCGCCATACGGATTACGGATCGTTCTCTTTGCCGTATCCCGTTCCTTAATGCCCTCCATAGTGCCAAATGCCACTTTTATATCAGACTGACAGTATTCAGGGCCCTCGGACGGCCTTAAAATTGGAGAACTGACCATCGTAAGGATTATCTGTCCGTGGTACATACCGTCGTCTCCGATCATGCTCTGTGAGAAGGGGAAATCGAGAATGTCTATAAAATTGCCCTTTGGCAATTTATCTCGCAGAATAAGTGTTATCTCGTTTTCAGAGTTGTATAGGATCTCTCTCGTCCCGGACGGCATCCCGAAGCCCATGAACTTCTTCTTATCATCCATCTTCATACATTCCCCGGCAGGGTAGCTTGCGTTATGGACCATGAGCGCCTTTATAAGAAGCGGATCAAAATCACCATCCAGAAGAAAATCCAGTTCGGCTGCAATTCTTGCTATCCATGGCGTGGAAAAACTTGTTCCGGGCGCTCTGGTAGGCCTGCCGTCGCCGTCAAACACCTTGACTCCTGTTGTGGTCAGTTTCCCGTCCGGTTTTATCCCGGCGTTGCCTCCGTAAGCGGCTTGATAATGTAAACAGGGCCGGGACCTCTCCGGGTAAAAGGAGAGGGCATATCGATCTCCGCAAGATCATATGTCGATTTTTCTCCGGCAATAGAGCCGACAACCAGGGACCTTACCGAATCCGCCATCTTGGCGATACGTTCGGGCTGGGCGTTTCCCATGAAAGCACTGCTGTTTCCAGCAGATTTGATTATCAGCACGCCGTTTTCATCCGCAATATTGTCAAGCGCCATACCGTATTCCGAAAAAGAATCCGGTGCGCTTTCTTCAGATGTTCCTGCTGACATTGTCCATATTTTTATGCTTCTGTGCCGCTCAATTGCGTCTCGGACATTATCAAGCAGATCCTCCGGGTATATTGCCTCTTTGTGAAGATCCGGGGCGATAACAGCCTCAAGCATCATCACGCCTTCAGTAGAGGCATAATCTGTTCCGTTGATTTCGTCGCTGTATTCCAGTATAGAAGCAACCATCGACCCGTGACTTTTATCCTGCAGTTCCTCTCCATAGTAGGTCTCACTTTCATTCAGAAGCCAGGGAGAGAGATAGGCATTCTTTTTTATTCCGCTGTCAAGAACGCCGACAACTGGATATACACCCCCGGACTTCGGCTGTTTGACCGCAGGGACAGACATATCGTCAAAGGCGTCCATATCTGCGCGAATCGGGATCGCCTCTTCGATAGAGAACACACCTTCAAATCCACGAACTGTTTCCATATCGGCTATGCTGTCGAGAGTGATCCTGTAGATATGCATATCCGGGGAATAACGGGTTTCTCTGTCGATGGTTATTCCGTTTGCGACGCACTGGTTCCTGAACAATGTCTGTGCAAGTTGGTTTCTCTGACGGTCTTGGTAATCGATCAACCTTACACGGTAAACTCTGTTATCCGGGTTAAACGCACCGCTTCTCGCCTCAAAAGGCTCCATGTTTTCGATGGAGGAAATCAGTCTTGCATTATTCTGCGTGTCCTGCAGTGCCCGGCTGATGTTGGCGATAAGCTCATCCGTGGTAACTATCGACAAAAGGCGTCGCGTCTCTTTAGGCTCATCATCCTTTTTAGCCGGAGCGCCCTCCTCTTCTTCTGTCTGCGGTGCCATGGGGAAAATAGACTCAATGCCTATAACATTCAGCTGGCTGTCGCTGTTCAACAGATCAACAACCGTGCTACGATGGGTTTTCGCAAGAGCCTTCTCTGTGATCGTGGTAGCCATTACCAAGGGAAGCTCATGTGCAGCCTTTTTATGTGCCTCAAAACTGGCAGCAACCTGCGTCATGCTGCCAGCAAGATGCTGTGAACGCTGTGTGAGATCATCTCCCTGCATAACCCATTTGGGCATATCCTTGCTTCCACCGGCCTCTGTCAGTTGCTCATCTACTTTTCTTTTTTCAAAGAATTTGATTGGAAGTAGTTTTTCCATCAGCTATTCGCTCCCTTCCCGAGATGATTTCTGACCTGCCGTTCTGATATAGAGAAGTATCTTCCTATCTGCTTTTGCGCCACGCCGCTATCGTACAGATACTGAATGATTTCATCCTGTCCGTAATTGCCGTGATTATTAAAGATAAATATCTCTACAAGATAATCGGCGCATTCGATGCCTGTCTTGTTTTTTAGAACAGCCTTCTTCAGCATATTTTGCACGATATCCTTGATGTCAGAATAGGAAAGCCCGGACATTGCATTGATGATCGTTTTCCACTGTGACTCAGTAATGCTTTCTTCATTTACGACTTTAGGAAACTGGTTGATAAACCTGCGGATCTCATCACTGCCGGGTGTCGGCAGTTCGATGATTGTCTGGAATCTCCGCCAGACCGCCGAGTCGAGCATATCAGCATGGTTTGTTGCCGCAATAAGGATGCCTTCCTGCGAGAAGTCATCAATATTCTGCAGCAGGCTGTTTACAACCCTTTTCAGTTCACCTAGCTCATGAGCATCGTCACGCGCCTTGGCGATTGCATCAAATTCGTCGAGGAAAAGAATGCACGGCTGCTTCTTAGCAAATTCAAATATGCGATGAATGTTCTTCGCTGTGTTGCCAAGAAGGGATGATATCAGCGTATCGAATCTTGCCGTTACTAGAGGAAGATTCAATTCCGATGCCAAGTATTTCGCTGCGCTTGTTTTACCGCATCCGGGAGGTCCGTAGAGAAGAAGTGTCATGCGAAAATCAAGACCGACAGACATCATCTTTTCCTTGTTTTGTATCGTGTCCCTGAAATCATCGAGCAATTCCTGCACAGACTTGTTCAGAATAATATTGTCTATGCCCGGGGCATAGTCAATTTCAGCAATATCCAGTCGGCTTTCCTGATCAACAGGCAATACCGTTAATGTGTCAACGACAGCTTGACTGCCCCCCATTTTTTCTATAACAGATAAAACACGGCTGCTTGCGCGCTCATCTCCTTCAGCACTTAGTTTTTTTGCCAGAAGACGGGCATAGCTGGCGACCTTCGTCGGGTCTTTTCTCATGCCAGCTTCTATGATTTTTGTAATTTCAGTGTAGAACATAGTAGCCTCCTGCTCGTTTTCACGAAAAGAATATCACAAAACCGTAGCGATGTCAATATTTTGCGGAGCGTTTTTACAAAATGCGTAACAATCTGCGATAATAGCGTAGCGTTAGTTGTCAATAACGGATTGCAGCCTGTGTAGACTTTGCTAACGAGATTCGTGCTTAATTTGCTGCTTCAGCACGCCTTATGATTAACACACAATAATAATTGTTTATACAACTTGCCGACGATGAGGGCATTATCCCTCATCATCCTGCGATCAGGCAAATATATAACGCGATCACGCGATTAAATCTTGCAAAAATTAGCATATGCTGTTAGAATTAATAATCATACTTGCAAGGTTTAGACCTGAAAAAACGCGGAGGTATCACATGTCTATTTGTTATAAAAAACTATGGAAGTTACTCATAGATAAGGATATGAAGAAAAAAGATCTGCAAAAGGCAGCGGGAATCAGCGCGGCCTCCGTAACAAAGCTTGCTAAAAATGAATATGTGAATACGGAAATAATAGAAAAAGTCTGTGCAGCATTGCAGTGCGATGTTGGTGACATTATGGAAATGATCGATGCTAACTGATTTTGTTTGAACCGAATTATAGGGTAGATTGATTAAAGTGGAGCAAATGATCACATTATGGAAAAGCAAGTGAAATCCAGACAGCGCGTTACTGACCATGGAGAAGTGTTCACAGCCGAACGCGAGGTCAATGCAATGCTGGATCTAGTAAAGCAAGAGACAGAGCGAATAGAAAGCAGGTTTTTAGAACCCGCTTGCGGAAACGGCAATTTCCTTGCTGAGATTCTGCGGCGCAAGCTTGCCGTCGTCAAGCGCATGTACGGCAAAAACCCCGCCGACTATGAAAAATGGTCGATCATTGCCCTGATGAATCTCTACGGGGTCGAGTTGCTCAACGACAACGCTGTCGAGTGCCGCAACCGCCTTTATGAAATATGGAACAACGCCTATACCGTTGCCTGCAAGAATGACGCCAACGACGAGTGCAGAAAAGCCGCAAGGTTCGTGCTTGAAAAGAACATCCTCTGCGGCAATGCGCTCTCCCTTAAAAAAGTGGATTCGCAAGGGGCGGACACGGCCGAGCCGATCCTCTTTGCCGAATGGACGTTTATTCTCGGAAGCAGGGTGAAGCGTCGTGATTTTCGATTGGATGTGTTGCTGGAAGAGAATCCTGACAAGGAAAACTATTCCGTTCAGATGTCGTTGTTCGGGGATGAGGTTTTCGGAACAGAAAACTGGATGATCGATCCGGAGACCAACAAGCCGACGCCGAAGCCGATCCGCGAGTTTGAACCGAAGGATTACAGGAGGATATGGGAAGATGCCTAACGATCTCTACGCCGGCCTTTATAACCCGGATGTGCTTTCCTGTTTGGCAAACCTATCGAACGACGAGGTGTTCACCCCGCCGGAGGTGGCGAACGCCATGCTGGACCTGCTGCCGCAGGAGCTGTTTCAAAGCCCCGATACCAAATTTCTCGACCCAGCCTGCAAAAGCGGCGTGTTCCTCCGGGAGATCGCTAAGCGCCTGATTTGCGGATTGGAGGATAAGATTCCCGATTTGCAAAAGCGGCTGGATCACATCTTTCACGAACAGCTTTATGGTATTGCTATTACGGAACTGACCTCGCTGCTTTCCCGCCGCAGCGTGTATTGCAGCAAGTATCCGAACGGGGCGTACTCCGTTAGCAAATTCGATTCGGCAGAAGGAAATATCCGGTTTCATCGGATTGAACATCGTTGGAAAGATGGTCGCTGTGCTTATTGTGGAGCGTCGCAAAGTCAATATGATAGAGACGCTTCATTGGAAACCCATGCCTATGAATTCATCCATACAACAAACCCACAGGAGCTTTGGAACATGAAATTTGATGTTATTATCGGGAATCCGCCGTATCAGTTAAGCGATGGCGGCCATGGTGCAAGTGCCATTCCAATATATCAATTGTTTGTAAGGCAAGCAAAGAAACTGCAACCAAGGTTTCTGACTATGGTTATCCCTGCACGTTGGTATGTGGGTGGAAGAGCTTTGGACGATTTTCGAGATGAGATGTTGCATGATGATCATATTCGAGTATTGCACGACTATCCAAATGCAGGGGAGTGTTTCCCTGGAGTTGAAATCAAAGGTGGGATTTGTTATTTCCTGAGAGATAGAGATAATGCCGGATTGTGTGAAGTTCATAGCCATATTGAAGGAAAAGAAATAACATCAACTCGAAGTCTCTTAGAAGATGACATGGACACATTTATAAGAAATCCATTTGCCATCGGTATTCTTAAGAAGGTGAAGGAGAAGAGCAACAGCTTTTTATCAAGCAAGTTAAATGCGGGTCGTTATTTCGGCTTCCATACAAGAGTTGATTGGACAACAAACAATATTGGGAAGTTACAGACTGCGGATGGCCAATCAACGTTTCCTGTCACAAAAGAACGCGATAATAAGCACCAGATCAAGGTGTATATTGCCCATGGCCAATGTTGGATTAGTCAATCTGATGTTGTAAAAAACGCTGCCGATATAGATAAATATAAAGTGCTAATCCCACGATCCGGGAACCCAGGGAGTACGATTCTAGGGAAACCCAAAATTAGTGAACCCGGATCATGCAGTTCAAACTCTTTTGTTGTTACCATTCTTCCAGATGGACAAGGAAAAGAATATGCTGAGAACGTAATCTCTTATTTAAAAACAAAAGTTTTAAGGTTTTTAGTATCTATTATGACTACAACGCAGGATATGGCGCCTAAAACATATCAACTTGTTCCAATGCAGGATTTCTCAAAGCCATGGACAGACAAGGAACTGTATGCAAAATACGGGTTAACCGATGAAGAAATCGCCTTCATTGAATCAATGATTAAGCCGATGGAGTAAGAAAACTACAGCATAGAAAAGGAAATCAAATGAAAAGCGTTTGGAGTATAATACTAAGGTTCATTGGAAGTGTTGGCGGTGTAGGAGCTGTTTTATGTTTCTTCGCAAATAAAATTGCCGACAAATTGGGAAGGAATTACGAAAGCAGACTGGCAAGGCAGCTTGAAGCGTATAAGTCAGAATTGAACTCGAAAGAACACATTGTTCAACTGCAATACGAAAAGGAGTTTCAATCCTACTCAGAGTTATTGTCTAAGGCATGTGCAATGGTCCAATGTTCTTTTTGGCTGTTTCCAACTTGTCTTGATGCTGTTCCTCAAAGCGAAAAAGAAAAATACGACTTGTTCTCAGATCGTTACCGACAAGCGCAGGAGGCACACAATTCTTTCTTAGCAATGTACTTAGAAAGGACTCCATTTCTAAATGATAACATAAGTGATAAGTTCGAACATCTTAGGAATCTCTGCGAAAAGCAAATCAATATGTTTATATTTTGCGGAGCACTTGCGCTACAGCAAGCACATAAAGATGAAATTAAAGATAAAAGAAAAGATGATGAAGCCGATAAATGCTATCTTCGAACTGAAGAAATCTCAAAAGAGCTTAAGGACTTGTTGAATGCAATAAAAACTTACCTGAACGAGTTGAAAGCAGAAAGAACATAAGATCGTTATATTTGTAAGAAGGAAAAGATTATGTCTGCGAACTTCTTCCCGCAGCGTCCAGACGCACATCCAGCAATCTACGCCTACGAGGATCTGAACCCCCGGTATAAGGGGCTCTTGAAGGTCGGCTATACGGAGATCGGGGCCGAAAAGCGCGTGGCGCAGCAGTACCCCACCAAACGGCCCGACGGCTTGAAGCCGTATCGGATTGTTTTGTCGGAATCCGCCATGAGGCCGGACGGGACCTGCTTTACCGACCGTGAAGTCCATGCGGTCCTGAAAAAGCGGTTCCGCGATCCGATTTCGCAGGATACCACTGAGTTTTTCCGCTGCACGGCGGACGACGTTGCGGCGGCAATCCTGGCCGTACGCACCGGCACGCAGAATCTTGAAAACCGCACGCAGAGCTTCGGCTTGCGCCCGGAGCAGCGCGATGCGATTGACAAGGCGATGGAATACTATGCTTCGGCAAAGGAGGACCGGCCGGATCGGACGCCAAAGTTTCTCTGGAACGCCAAGATGCGCTTCGGCAAGACCTTCGCCGCCTACAAGCTGGCGCAGAAGCTGGGCTGCACAAAGGTATTGGTGCTGACCTTCAAGCCCGCCGTGGAAGCTGCGTGGGAGGAAGATCTGATGACGCACATCGACTTCGAGGGCTGGCAGTTCATCTGCCGCGACGGTTTGAACTATGAGCAAGTGGACAAGTCGCGTCCGTTCGTTTGCTTCGGTTCGTTCCAGGATTACCTCGGCACCAACGAAAACGGCGGTATCAAGGCTAAGAACGAGTGGGTGCATACCACAAATTGGGATCTGGTCATCTTTGACGAATACCATTTCGGCGCATGGCGTGAGAACGCCAAGAAGCTGTTCGAGATCGAGGACGAGGATGAAAACTACGATTTCGACGCTGAAAAGTACAAGCTGGACGAAGCCGACAACGCCTATAATGAAACCTTCCTCCCGATCACGACTTCCCGTTACCTGTTCCTGTCCGGTACGCCGTTTCGGGCATTGAACAGCGGCGAGTTTATTGAAGAACAGATCTACAACTGGACGTACTCGGATGAGCAGCGAGCAAAGGAAGCATGGGGCAATACGCCGGACAATCCGTACCGCGCGCTGCCGCGCATGGTTCTTTTAACGTATAAAATACCGGAAGAGATCCGCCGGGTTGCGGAACAGGGCGAGTTCAATGAGTTTGATTTGAATGTGTTCTTCTCAGCGAAAGTACAGCAGAAGGGCAAACCGGAAACGGCGAAGTTCGTCTACGAGAATGAGGTACAAAAGTGGCTGGATCTGATTCGCGGTGCGCATCTGCCTGCAAGCATGGACGATCTGCGACTTGGGCGTGACAAGCGTCCGCCGATGCCGTATTCAGATGCAAGACTTCTGAATGTCCTTTCCCACACGTTATGGTTCATGCCGAACGTGGCGAGCTGCTTTGCTATGGCAAATCTTCTGAAGCAGCGGCAGAACACGTTCTATCACGATTACAAGATCAATGTCTGCGCCGGAACGAAAGCCGGTATCGGCGTAAATGCGCTTGCCCCTGTGCAGGCAAGCATGGGTGATCCTTTGGAAAGCAAGACGATTACGCTTTCCTGCGGCAAGCTGACAACCGGCGTCACGGTGCGTCCGTGGACAGGCATCTTTATGCTGCGTAACCTTAAGAGTCCGGAAACCTATTTCCAAGCAGCGTTCCGTGTCCAGTCCCCATGGGAAATCACAACCGGCGCAGGCACGAAGGAAATCATGAAGCATGAGTGTTATGTATTCGACTTTGCTCTGGATCGCGCTCTGAAGCAGATTTCCAGTTACAGCATTCAGCTTCATCCGCACGAAGCAAATCCAGAAAAGAGCGTAGCGGAGTTTATCAACTTCCTTCCGGTGCTTGCCTATGATGGCAGCAGCATGAAGCAGGTGGATGCGCAGGACATTCTCGACATTGCGATGGCGGGAACGAGCGCGACGCTGCTTGCGAAGCGTTGGCAGAGTGCTCTGCTTGTCAACGTGGACAACGAAACCCTTGTCCGTTTGATGGCAAATGAGGAAGCTATGGCTGCGCTGATGAAGATCGAAGGCTTCCGCAGTTTAAATGCGGATATTGAGACGATCATCAATAAATCCGAATCAGTCAAGAAAGCTAAGGAAAAGGGCGAAAAACTGACGCCGAAAGAGAAGAAGGAGATTTCTGACGAGGAAAAAGAGTTCAAGAGCAAGCGCAAGGAGATCCAGGAGAAGCTGATCAAGTTTGCTACCCGCGTTCCAATCTTTATGTATCTCACGGATTATCGTGAACGATCCTTGAAGGACGTCATTACGCAGTTAGAGCCGGGACTGTTCAAGAAAGTCACAGGCCTTGATGTGAAGGATTTTGAGCTGCTGGTATCGCTGAATGTGTTTAACTCTGCGGTCATGAACCCTGCAGTTTACAATTTCAAACGATATGAAGATGCCAGCTTGTCCTATACAGGCGTGGATCGCCATGAGGGTGAAGACGTCGGCGGCTGGGACACGGTTATTAAACGTAGAGAATATGAAACGCTGTTCTACAACCAGCAAGCGACGATGAAGGCTGCTGCTCCTGCTGCGGACGACCTGCCGGACAAACCGTATATCTTTGAACCTGACGAAGATGAGCTGGAACCGGAACCAATCAAGCCAAAGAAAAAGGGAAAGAAGCAGTCAGATGTAATCACTTATACGTTGCCCGTCGAAAAGCCTGCCGCCCATGTTGCAGAATCGAAAGTCTCTACAAACAAGACTCCGGTTACACCGATAATGGCAACAAAGCCTTCTGCGCCTGATTCAAGAACGCAGAAGCCATCATTGGATACCAGTGGCTATTCTACAGGGGTGGAGATTAATCACAAAAAATTTGGTAATGGCGTGATTGTTGACATGAAAGAAAGCGACAACGGTCCGCTTATCACGGTTCGTTTCAATGCTGGTGGGATTAAGACACTTTCTCTTACGATTGTTCTTGAGAACCATGTAATTGAAAAACTATAAACTCATCGATTGAGGAAAGATCTATGCAACAGATTTTTAGCAATACGACACTCACAGTCAATCAGCTGATCGAAAAGATTGATACAGGAGAACTTGGCCTTCCGGAGCTACAGAGGCCGTTCATTTGGAAGGATGCAAAAGTTCGAGATTTGTTCGATTCCATGATGTGCGGATACCCCATTGGTTATCTGATGCTATGGGAGTGCCCTACGCTTGAGAAAAAGAAGACCATTGGAACAGACACTCACAACTATGAATCTCCGAAGCAGGTAATCATTGATGGCCAGCAGAGACTGACCTCACTTTATGCGGTCATGAAAGGGAAGAAGGTTGTTAACTCAAAATATGAAGAGAAACCCATTATCATTTCCTATTGCCCTGTTAAAAACAAGTTCGAAGTCGGGTATCAGGCTACAAAAAAAGACCCTGAGTGGATTTATAACATCAGCGAGGTCTTTACTACGTCTAATATAACTAAGCTGATCATGGGCTTTACCAAGAAATTGGATGAAAGTAGAAAGGCAAAAGGTGAAGAACTCACCGACGAGGAATGGGATCATATTTCAGAAAACATCACTGCACTTTCAAACCTGAAGCAGCATACCCTTCCGGTGTTTGACATAAAAGCAAATGCTGAGGAAGAAGATGTATCTGAAATCTTTGTACGTGTCAATTCTGGCGGTGTTGCATTAAAGCAGAATGATTTTATTCTTACGCTTCTGTCTCTATATTGGGATGAGGGGCGTAAGGAAATAGAACAGTTCAGCATGGAATCGACCTATCCGCAGAAAGATAAAATCACATCATATAATCAATTGACAGAGGTGACAGCACAGGATGTTATCCGTGTTGTCATGGCGTATGCTTTTGATAGAGCAAGATTGAAATATGGATATAAGCTGTTGCGTGGAGCTGATTTCGACAAAAAAGGCGCTGTTGATGAAACACTTAGAGATCAACGCTTTGATGTTCTTAAAGAAAAACTTCCGGATGTTCTCAATGTTCATAATTGGCATGAGTTCTTAAAGTCCATCATGAATGCCGGATATTTGTCCGGGGATCTTATCTTATCAGGAAATGCGATCTATTATTCATATGCTCTGTATCTTATCGCAAAGTACAGGTTTGATGCGTCGTATAATGAAAACATGCACTTATCCTCGCTGTGGTTCTATTATGCATCTCTGATATCTCTTTATACGGGATCTTTTGAGTCAACAGTTGAGAACCATTTAAACTCGATCAAAGAAATCAAATCATTGGAAGAGTACAAGCAATTCATATTGACAAGGGTCGAAGAGCGTCTTAC
>ULWH01018565.1_pt1 | contig 15523 bp, 15 predicted proteins | sample 1960201 | NCBI WGS metagenome assembly ULWH01 (sample SAMEA4835808, study PRJEB28245) | human gut metagenome | biome: gut microbiome; material: fecal sample | place: Denmark | collected 2008
TTTTTGCTAATCAGGTGTTAAAAACATTTTGCGCTCCTTATGAGCTGGGCGCGTTCAACTGGAAAGAATAGAATGGGAACATTGAGTAAAGACTGTTACGCGTATCCTGCCAAGGAACTCTATCCTATACACACCAAATAGGCTGCGCTTAATTCTTACAAAGAGTTCTAGCACGATATTGATAAGTATTCAATTGACAGCATCAAGATGATTGCAGCCAATTTCATAAAAGCTGCGTCTGTACACGACATCAAATATCCTTGTGCACAGGCTGCGAAATCCAGACAGTGTGTAGACATATAGCTGGATAACGGCGCTGTAGTATCTATGACCAAAATATAGAACTTGCAGGATGCAGATAAGGCTGTAGCCATGCTGGATCAGATCAGAGACAACATTGAGCTTAAATCTCTCAGAAAGGTTGCGAGGTATATTGTCAATGAATGTGAGAAACTCAGCCTGTAGCCTACTGACAGCATAAAGCTTCATAAGTACGCTGGTTTTGGTCTTGGCAATGCCTAGTAGATGGCTGCATAGTTCCGCAAGCGCGGTACGCTTATGCTGTTGCCTGAAAGCATCAAATCATAGTTCTATCAGGCATATAGAAACCTTGATCAGCAGGATGCATAGACCATGTACAAGCAATCTGCGGCTATTTGCGATATGCTTGATGGTATCGACAGACTGTATAAGCTCGAATCTCATTACGGTAACGAAATCAGTAAACCGTAGGATGTGTGCTTTTCGTAGACACTCGATACTATGATCAAGTAGGCTTCTGACTATCTCGGAGTCGAGGCGACATCTACCATTCTATCCAAAAAGGCTCTACTGCAGGACAAATAGAAAGTAGCCCGGTTCTTTGCTGATAAATACGGCGCGTAGATAAAAGATGACAATGATATGCTGAATAAGGTAGCGACACTGTCTTCAACCGGAATAAAAGCACTCATAAAGGAACTTGAATGAACCTATTCTAGCGCAAAGACTGTATGGTTCCTGTATATGCTCTTGCTGCTGTATCCAAGTTTCAGTAGTAGGCTGTAAACTGGGACCCTCTGGTACTGCGCGATGCATTCTAGGCTCAATTCAGCTGTAGGCTGTCACAGAGAGGATTCGATAAGCTCATGGCTGGTACTTCTATGATAGGTACCAATCTATTCACAGCATCTATATAGAGCTTTTTAGCATGTACTGCAGCTTGTGCCAACAGAAGCATACAGTCAACACAGCTGAACTACGTATCTCTGAAAGAATGCTGTTGGTCTGTATTCGTGTATAAAGATATGATCGGATACAACTAGCAGGAATAGAAAGATCAGTTCGACCCGGATATAGTGATGTATATACAGGGCCTTATGGATATATAGGGTATATCCAAACTACCTTCATACATGTCCTTTGCCTAGCTACCTGCGTAGAGGATGGCGACTATATAGCAAGCTCTGGTAGGTGACGTCACATCGTTCTAGGCCTACAACACAAGGCAGCTGAACTAGGTGCAGGATATAAATGCCTACGTAATGCAGATGCAGGCAGATCTTGTATAGCAACTGAAGCTGTTGGAGCCTATTATACACTGAATTGTTCTCAAAGGAAAAAGTATGCGTTTTCCTTTGAAAATAGCTAAAAAATGACCACTTTTTTGGCATAATAATATGGAGGAGCTTTTAGAGCTTTTCTGTGGATGGATAAGTCCATCCAGTTTAACGGTGCTGTATTGAGGTCGACTTATGTTGACTGTCAGTACAGCACCGTTCGAATTTGTGACTATATTGTTCCCTGTTACCCTGCTTAAATTTTTACTTAGTAGTCGTATATGCGGCAGCATTTGTTGCTCGCTGCTAAAGCACAACCTGAGTAAGTTTGAACTACGCTGTGAACAAGAAGTTGATGCGGCTTCGATTCGTAAAAGGACCGCCAAGTGTCCGTTGACAATTTCTCACGTAATTTCACGACCGATCTGACACCACGTGGTTACGTAGGAGTCAGATCTCACTAGAAATTACCGAGAAATACAAGACATCGTTATCTGAGTATGCAGTTGTTGCAACTGCTGTAAACACGTACTCATTGCAGTATGTGATCCTATTTCCTGGGCCTAGAACTCGGTCCAGGAAATCAAAGAGATATACATGGGAACGGTTCGGCAGGCAATCGGCTGGATATGTCACACTATTCTGTTTATGTGAATTCTGTTGTTCTTGTGCCTTGTTTCAATTTAGTATTCAGTAGACTTCGTATCAGTTGCTGATACACTCACAGAACATGTGAGACACATATACGTGTCTATTACCCTTCAGGATACCTTCGGCGTGATACGCCCCAGGTTACCTGAAAGGCAATAAAGTATTGAATATGTTGCCAATAGATGACTATTACGTGAAACAGAAGTCGTTGCGACTTCGCACTAGGTTTGATAAATGCCTTATCAAACGGACGACAGTATGACTGGCGACCCCGCCAAGCCAGTTGAGGCACTTGGCTGTAGCCAAGTGACCATCAACTGAGCATCGTCGGAACGCCTGCATACTGTAATTAAGACGTTAAAGCCTGAATCTACAATCGTTACGATTGCTTGTATGCTGACTAGGACAGTATATATGTTATAATTGGAAGGATCATACTATTATTGATCCTTCCAATTTGAGAGGCGATGACTAGTTTATTTATTTGGTAAACAGATGCACACTAACACGTTACGTGTTATTTTACAGCATACAATGGACAACGTTGTATCGCGGTATGTTCTTGCTCATGCCGCCTGCGTTCGAGCGCAAAGCTCTGCTGTCTATCGACGCAGACTTGCGCACCGACGCAGCTTCAGAGCTAAGAACAGATCAGATCTGTAAATAAAGCTGAACTCGAGTCCGTTACGGATTCATAAATGTGTATTACTAAATGCGTGATACATAACAATACTGGCGCTGCCAGGAGATCCTCCAGCAGCCCCAGGATTCAGAGCTTATACCCCAAAGCAGCTAAAGCTTTCTCAAGCTAAGCTATAAACTTGGCATCAGGAACAACAGAATTCGCAAACCCTCCAAGCCCGTCCCACTGTCCTGCAAGACGCTGTTTAACAGCCTACCTTATCCGCACACCAAGATCCTACAGAACCAGTTTGAGCTACTGGCTCTGTACATGGAAACCTTTCTGCTCCCATCTGACCCAAATCGGGTACCACCTTGCAAACCGCTTGCATGCGGTAGGCAGAGGATATATAGTATCCCTTCTTCCCTATTTGCCGCGCAACACAACGTTGCCATTTATTGACTAGAGTCTCCTGACCTAGTCAAAAGTGAACTTAGCGTGACTCATAGACTAGTACTGCGTTGCTTCTTTTTTTAGCCTATAATCATTGTTACTGTCAAGCTTAATAACTTTCATATACATCCTCCTATGGGTCTATTACAACAGGGTGACTGGAGACAGCCTGCACGAACTGACTGAACTAGGATCTTGGACTGAAGTTCTGATACTAAGCGGCCAGCACGGAAGTGTCGAACTTCTAGCCCAGCACAGGAAATATTCCGAACTTATGCCATAAGGCTGAGCAGGCAAAGTTGACGGCATGTGCAAAGTCATCAGGCACACCTGGTTTCTTGCCTATGAAGACAACTGTCCTGTTGCCTATATATGCTCTTGGATCCTACTTAAGCGCAAGGAAGTCATAGGCCAGCTAAGTCTTATCCTATACATTGAACTTCATTATACGTACAGACGTATCTTTCAGCGCCTGTACAATGAGAGCCAGACTTCTGGACTTGTCTATTGTGTAGTTATAATAATCAGCCTGCTGCTGCGCTTTGTCGTAGCTTATGATGTCACCCTTCTTAGGTCCGGTGTATGTGAACGGAACAGGATACGTGCTTGTTAGCAGCAATCCTCGCTGCTTCATGATCTACATGCGCACAAAACCCGCACCGCCATTATCGTGTGCAAATATATCCGGATGCAGAATATCTATCCATTGCATCAGCTACTAGGCCTGCTATGTCGGCGTCGTTCCTTTAGGGTATCTCTTGCCGAACAGTATGTCTATGCGGTCTGTATCCGTTCGCAACCCTGCTACACACGCAGTTGTGAACGACTATGATACAGCACCCCCTCCGTCCCAGTCTACACCTATGGCTATGCATCTGTACATGTGCCTGATACCGGGTATATCCTGTACTGAAGCGATGCTGTAGTCGTGCTGGGCTGCAACGAGATCGCGCAATGTCAGAGGATTGACCGACTAGTCATACGGCCAGCCGAAAACTTCATTGTACACACGCAGCTTGGAATAACTGTCGACTTTAGCCAGAAGGTCGTACCATTTTCTAGGTTCATTGGTAGCCTGATCGATCGTAAGGTGCAGCGGATGTATCGGCTGCCCTATATGGTAGCCTGGGAAAGTGAACTGCCTCTAAGGTACGGCATGTACGAAGCCTCCGTTATGCGGAAACACAGTGCGTCCGCACCTGGAACACACAAGGCCGTTCTTTCCAAGCATGCCAAGAAGATCGTGCTATGGATTGGGTATATTGAAATGGTTGCAGTGTGTGCATCTTATTATCCACTATGCCTGTGATGACTTATCCCACAGGATACCGCAAGTAGTGTCTGTCGTAGTCGGAGTACCTGCATACATGGAATACCCGTGCCGCAGGTTGGCCGACATAACCTCACGTATAACAGGCACGAAACTGAAATCCACGTCGGCAAGCTCGTCTATGACTATCTGTGAGCATCCGGACAGACCTCGCAGAGCATCTGCGTTGGCGTAAGCGGTGCCCAGATACATGAACGAGCCGACATTGAACTGCTTCAGCAGAGTTTTGCTGAGCTACACTTTTTTGATAAGAGATCCGCATATCGGACTGGATTCAAGCAGAGGTTTCAGAATGGTAGTATGGTATCGTGTCCTCTGCTCGTCTCTGGGTTCGATATGAAGTATGTCATAAAACGGTATCAGACTGGAACGCAGTACAGACGACTAGGCTATCTGATAGGTCTTACCGACCTGTCGTCCAGTCATCCATACCTGCTATCTAGGATATATAGTGTTGAACATGGGTGCGAACTGATAGTGCAGATCCAATGTCAGAGGTTTCCCCTTAAGAGAGAAGATACTCAACAGTGGAATGAACGTCCTCAGTTTGTCCTAGGCGATAGCATTCAAACACGATTTAACAGCATCAATAAGAGTCATAGTAACTCAAACATAAAACAGAAAGGAAAAACGAAAATGAAAAGCAAACGGACACCGGAACCAGACGCAGAACTCGTAACAGCAATCAAGTGTGCGCCAGACAATGGGGCTTGCGTTACCAAAGTCATCAGCGTACACAAGGCTGCAGCCAATCTGAGCTCGAGAGCTGTCGCACGTAAAGCTGTACTGGATATAGTTAAAAGCCTGAAACTGAACCATGCCAAAGTCCAGCTGGATTCGGCTGCTTATTTCGATGAAGATATTTTCAGAGTCCGAATCTGGAAAGAGAAAGCAACAGCAGATGCGTGGGATAAGACTGCCATCTACTGGCTCGAGACGATGCCTCTTATAAAGCCGGTCAGGAACAAGCTTGAAAAGCTGGGCTTCAACCTGGACTGAGCTTTACTGTAACAAATGAAAGGAATAAAAGATGAAAAGAAACAATTATGTATTCGCAGTGCTGAGCTCAGGCGTATTCCACACGTATATCGAAGCTGCATTTGATAGTGAGCTGTTGGCAATTGCGTACATGCAGAAACGTCTTGATGCCGTGCGGGCAAAGCACAAACGAGGATATGGTGGCAGATGGCTTACTGAACCTGACGGGTCGAGAACTGTTATGCTCAGGATGTACAATCAGCCACGAATCCTGCTGAACCTGCAGAAGCTCACCGTACAAACTAAGCTGTAACCAATGCACACACAAAAGTAGCTGAAAGGAAAGACCCATGACAAAAATTAAGAAATGCGCATACATTGTACTGAGAGATGACAGGTTTTCTGACTGTATGTCAGGAATAGACGCGGTGTTCGATACGCTCGACGCAGCTAAGGACTACATACAGCATCGTATCGACATGTGCAAAAGGAAACACAGGCGAGAATGGGGCGGCAAATGGAACACTAAGGTGCCGCTGAATAAAGAATGCGAAGCCGAGATACATGTAGGTAACGGATATTGGTACACACTGTATGTAGAGAAATTTATCATGCACAGCAAAGACGATATAAAGGAGTTGGAATGATCGTTATCAGTCGTCTTTATGTCTCCGGACTTCCTTTGGACAAACTCGAGCAACTGGCAGATGAAATCAGTCATAAAGACTTCACAGACGGTTGTGTCTTCGCATGCTCTGTCCACAAGGATGATGCTAAGATGTACATAGACACCTTTGAAGGCGTCGCTACCGACCAGATGGACGATGATCTCAACGAGATCGGCAGACTCGCGCTGAATTATGGTTGCCGCATTGCAGGCAAAATATTCCAGTTTGGCGAATTTGCAGTCTGGTCCGGAAACTTCAATGATGTGAATGAGATCGAATGGGTTGACATGACTCTGTTCATGGAACTGCCTACACACGAGCTCAGAAAACTTGCAACATACGTAGGAGCTGACAATGTCGTACAAGCTCAACACAAATGTTAAGCCGCTTACTGCTGCACAGGAAAAAGAGGCATTCGAAAACTTCCACTCGCAGGACACAAAGAAAAGTGATGCCGCTGCCGACCTGCTGCTTTCGGCAAATTCAAAATTGATTTTCAAATTGGCGCAGGAATTCAAGCACCACCCAATTCCTTTCGACGATCTTATAGCCGAAGGATGTGTAGGTCTTATGGTAGCTGCAGGCAAGTTCGACATCAGCAGAGGTACGAGATTCATTACATATGCAGCATGGTGGATCAAGCAGAGAATGCGCAAAGCTGTGGAAACACAGAGTCGCACAGTAAGAGTACCAGCTAAGACACACGTGACCAAGTCCAGGCTCCTCAGGATGCAGGACCAGCTGCGAGACGAACTGGGTTATCAGCCGGACATCTATCAACTGTCTGAGTACACGGGCATGCCTGAAGCCAAGATAAAGACACTGCTGAACAGCCTTGGACATGGCGTGTCTGTAGATGCGGAATCGGAAGACACCGAAATGTCCAATCTCGAGAAGGCACGTGTAGCCATTGCCGATGATCTTGGTGACCTGCTGGACGACTCCGAGCTGCTGGACGAGATGCGCAAGGCTTTCAAGAGGCTCCCTAAACGCGACCAGTTCGTACTTGGCATCAGGTATGGATTGGACGGCAGCGGGGTATCCACACTGGAAGAAGTCGCACAGGAAGTCGGTAGATGCAGAGAACGGTGCAGACAGCTGCAGGAAGAAGCCTTAAAGAAGCTTCGCAGAGAAATCAGAAAACGAACAAGCTGAGGCATTATGAAAAACGTATATACGGTATGTGTCAGCAGACCGGGCAAAAGTCTGATGCGCTCTGTCACATGTTCTACAGCGAGCCTTGCCAGCTATTACATGCTGTACATGGTCGAGCAATACAATAAGGAACACAAAGACGTGTCGATCAATGCTATGGGAGGTCCTGACGGCAATATCGACGAAGTGCGTATTGCGGATAAGGATGGCAAGCAGATAGCCTGGATCTTCATTGTTGAAGTTCCTGTGCACGCAAAGAAATCGGATACAGCCAAACTCGGTATGGCTCCCATATTGAAGTGGCTGGAATAAAACTCAAATCAAAATCTAAAATGTCTTCAAAGTAAATGAGAATGACGGTGTGTAGCTATTAAAAGGAGACATCATGACAAAGTCAGCCTTGAAATTCCTCACCCACATTCACATAGCCCCCTAGGAACGCCTTATAAGGCAGAATACGTTTGCCACATAGAGAACACAGTAGCGCAAGCGTAAGCCCACGGCTAAGGTAAGACCGACACAGGGTGTAAGCCGTTAACCGGCACACCTATTGCAAGAAGACATACTGAAGTTCCTTCGCAAGCTGCTGTATATAGTCACAGGTATTGTCTACACGCCTGAACGCAACAAGCTGATTCACAAGCTGACATCAGAAGCATCCAGGTATTGTGGAAGACAAGTCTCTGAAGATGAGATATACAGCTCCGAATGGAATAAACCGAACAAAGTAATAAAAGTTTATAACTGTAAAAAGGAGAATAAAATGAAACGTTGGATTCCAGCGCGAAAAGCAGTGCTTCTCCTGCTGTTGGTGCTGGTCGTTGCGGCATTCATGCCGACTACAGTGATAGCTACACTGGTGGCTATAGGCATATGCTGGCTCGTTGTTACAGGAAGTGACGATAAGGATGGACCAAAGCAGGCCTGAAGCCAAAAGAAAGCCCGTAGAGGGCAACTAAAGGGGTTACCCCCTCTCGTTGTGTAGGGTTACCCTCTAACAGAAGCCAGAGAGGCCTAAGAATGCAAGGAAAGGTCTTGGAGGAGAATACTGGAGCATGTAGAAGACAGCAGTATGCTTGCCAGACACCACTGTCGATGGTTTCGGTACTGATTTTGACGAGATTGAGGATGCACTGGCTTAACAGTTACGACGTAACTGTTACTGACATGTCGCTATTTTCAAGACACCAGAGGCAGCAGAATATCATAATCCATGCCGAAAGGCTGTTTCGTGGGTATCTTCCTCCTTAATGGTCCTCCTTCTCCTCCCCTTAAGGTTCCCTGCACCTTCCTAATCCCCTCTATAGTCTCCCCTTAATGCTCCATCTGCCATAAGGTACTTTTTTTATTAGTTTACCTAGTGTACCTTGAAGAAGTACCGTAAGGTACTCTGAAAGGTACACAAGATGGACCTGTATATTAGGTATTATTTATTATGATACCCCTAAAGGGGTATCGTAATAATATAATACTGCGCACGCGCATAATGCGCGACGCATATACACGTATACGCAACACATGCTGCGTCCGGGCTGCGCCCTGTCTGGCATGTGGAGCAAGGATTTTGATTTTCCTTTGTGTGGCACCATATGTTGCCAGAATCCCATCAAACCTAAAAGAAAGCCCGTAGAGGGCTCCCAAAGGGGTCACCCCCTCTCGTTGTGTAGGGTTACCCTCTAACAGAAGCCAGAGAGGCCTAAGAATGAAACGAAAGATATATCTTGTCAGTGACTGCCATGTAAAGTCACGATTATGGACCAACTTTGCTGCTGTGCAGGGCGACGCCTACATGGCAATGCGCAAGATGGCGTCCGAAACCGACCCGTCAAGTGTGCTTATCTCCTGTGGAGATTTGCTCGACTCGAACAGACCATCCAATGTCGACCTTGCGGAGACAGCAGAATTCCTGAACCACTTTCACAGGGTGCTGTACATAGCTGGCAATCATGACGACTGTCAGCCGTCTATCGTACCTGTAATGTGTCCTTATGCGTTGCATCTGACACCTGATGATGTCGTTCGTGAAGGCAATCTCGTCATCTGCGGCATTGACTGGCAGCGCAGCAGGGAAGCATTCCTTGAGTGCCTTGCTCAGGCTGCACAAACACTCAGCGATGAAACCGGAGAAGGCGGTCAACCTGTATTGATCATGCATCAGGCTGTTCATGATTTCCTGTCCATTGACGGCGCCAGTATATGCACAGCAAAGGAAATTCTTGATACCGTAGGACATGATGTCCTTGTGTACTCAGGCGACATCCACGTCACGCAGCATGTTGCTTCCAGCCTTGACAAAGGCAGAGTACAGTCTCCAGGCCCGCTCGTCCCACAGGACACTTTGCAGGCCCGTAGACAGCAATTTTACTGGGAACTAGACAGTGACACCGGGGTACCCGCTCAGCATCCCGTCAGCGTGCGTTCTTTTGCGTTTCTTGACAGTGCCGTTCCTGACTTCGATCTCGCAGCGTCTCTGGATGCTCTTGACAGAAGTCTGGAGCTGCCGCCTGTTGCGATACTGCAGGTGCACGGAGATTATGTGCCGCCTAAAAGTCAGCTCAACAGAGAAGACTGCATTGTAGTTGTCCGTACGGAACGGACTTCGACAGAAGTAAGTGCTGCAGAGGAGTCCAGTGTAACTACACTGGAGGAAGCTATAGCTCAGGAAATCGATGAGACCGAACCGCTGCTTGCAGACGTGTTGAAGCCATTGGCGGACAGACTGGCAGCTGCTGATAAGCCTGACGAACTGCTGTCGACACTGCTTACGAACTGGGAGGTGACAACGTGATACAAGTCAAACACATGGATCTGTTCCATTTCTGCCGGTTCGACAAGCTGTCGCTTGATGTACAGCCAGGTCTGACCAGAATAGCAGGCCCTAATGGATCGGGAAAGACGACAGTCTTCAGAGCACTGATCTACGGTCTGACCGGTTGGTGCGACCCTGCGTGGGGCACACAAAGCGATCTTCAGCAGGACGATGAAAGCGTCCCTGGCTATGTCGAACTGACACTGTCGGTAGACGGCGAGGAATACACTCTGAAGAGGTTCGCAGGGACTGGCACGAAGCTGGTTGACACGCTATGTAAAGACGGTGCAATAATTGTTAAGAATCGTCAAAAAATAAATGCATGGCTGGAACAGTTCACAGGTATAGCAATGCCGGTAATGGCACAGCTTATGTGGTTGCGACAGGAAAACTCGTCTTGGCTGCTGACGGCTACAGCTGCTCAGATCAACCAGTTCCTCGGTCTTATTTTCGATACCAAAAAGCTTGAGACCTACAGACAGCATCTGAAGAATGCCTGTGACAGCATTCCGAAGTTGCGCGATGACTTTGATACAAGGAAGAAACAAGCTGCAGAGACACTGCACCAACAGTCCTCACAGAAGGAGCTGCTGTCACAACAGCTGCAGGAACAGCAGGAACTTGTACGCGCTACAAAGGAGACATTACAGGCATTCGGTAACAGCATGGCTGTTGCTGACCGTGATAAGATGCTGCGTCTGCGCGAACAGGAACTGGCAGCCTACAGCAGAGACCTCGACAAGTATAGGGATCTGCAGGAAGCTCCTGCAGTGGATATCGAGACCGAGACAGCAGCTGAGACTGCATTGGTCTCCAAAATATCCGCGCAACGACTTGAAAAGTCGACTTGTGAGCGGATGCTGAACAGTGCTCGTGCCGATAGAGACAACAGCAAGTGGCGTCTTGATCAGCTGCGTCATATACATACGCCTGACACCTGTGAACTATGCGGCTGCAACCTCAGTACCAGTCCAGAGACGTACCGTAACAACAAAGTCAAACTGTTACTGCAGCAAGCCTTAAGGTATGAGGAGGCCATCAAAAACTTTTCTGAGACTTACGAAATCAGTGCGCATAAATGCATTGAACTGGAAAAGCGTATGGCCCTGCTTGAACATGATATTGCTTCAGACAATAAAGTGCTGGAATCAATCGGACAGAAACGTGCTGAAAGACTTCGTTACATGGAACAGCTGCAGCACAAAACAGAGCTTCAACATAAGATCGAACAGGTAGCTGCTGAAATCGAAAAGCTTAAGGCGACGCCCGTGTATGATGCGTCTATATCAAAGCAGCAGATTGAAAGCATGCTTCGCAGTGCCGAAGCCAGAGAGACGGAACTGAAATCCGCATACGAGACCTGCATTGCTTCCATTGCGGCTGCACAGCAGGTAATGCATGATGCGGAAGAAGACGCTGTCAGGTATAAACGTAACGAACGTGTGCGTCAGGTCCTGTCGACTTTGCGTGATGTCTTGTCACAAAGCAGAGCACAGGCAAGATATCTCAACAGCAAGATATCTACCCTGAATGGCAATATAGCTCACTATCTGCAACTGTCCGAGATGCCTTTCACAGTCTTCCTCGACCCTGCAGAGCATGTTTTCAAGTACAGGATGGATGATTGTGATATGCAGCATCAGGCAGGCATGTTGTCTGGCGCACAAAAGGCTGCAGCCGCAATTGCAATACAGATGTCGCTCGTTGTAACGGCAGTGCCGGATCTGACATTGCTTCTGCTGGATGAAGCGGATGCTTCGTTGTCACCGGAGAACAAAGTAATTGCCACCAAGCTTTACAGGGTCCTTGCAGAGACACTCAGTGGAAGCGATGGCAGCACATTAGTCATAAGTCAGTCAGACACTGTTGCTGCAGAATGCGACAGAGAAATAACACTATGAGGAGAACGGAATGAAGTACAAAGAAGGTGAGTTCGGTTATTGGTGGACAGTAATTAATGGTAATAAGGATATAGAAGGCAAAGTGTATGCAGGCAGTATAGCTTGCTATCACTCTAGCTTGACATCTCTTAAAGGCGCACCAAAAGAGGTTGGCGGTAGCTTTTATTGCTCCGGCAACGCTCTGACATCTCTTAAAGGCGTACCAAAAGAGGTTGGCGGTGGTTTTGACTGTTCATACAACAAATTAACATCACTTAAAGGCGTACCAGAAAAAGTTGGCGGTTATTTTGATTGTCCATACAACAAATTAACATCACTTAAAGGCGCACCAAAAGAGGTTGGCAGTTATTTTGCTTGTCGTGAAAACGCTCTGACAACACTTAAAGGCGCACCAGAAAAAGTTGGTGGTAATTTTTATTGCTCTGGCAATCCACAACTTAAAGAGCTCCTGGATAAGATGCCTACACAAGCTATACGTGGAGACGTGTATAAGTGGTGTGGAAAGATCTGGAGCTTCTTCGACGGCGTGCAGAAAGAGGTAGCAACGATACGCAAGGCAGGCAGCATTACGGTGTACAAGATGAAGGATGGCACCTATGCTGTGCACGACGGAGAGGCGTGCGCGCATGGCGAAACACTCAAGGAAGCCAAAGCGGATCTCATCTTTAAGAGGACATCAAAGGACCTCAGTGAATACAAGGAGCTCACTCTTGACTCCAAGCTTACGCTTGAGGAGTGCATCAAGATGTACCGTTCGATAACAGGAGCGTGTTCTCTGGGCACAAAGGAGTTCTGCTCGAAGAGGAAGCTCAAGAAGGCGTACACTGTGAGAGAGGTTATTGAGATCACAGATGGTGCGTATGGGAATGACAAACTTAAGGAGTTCTTTAGAGAAGGCAAATGTTTACAACAGATGAAACCGTGAAAGCGATGAAAGAAGCTCTGGAAGGTGACCCTAAAGAACTGTTCAGTGCTCTGGCACACATTATGGTGCAATTCTTCAACAGAGAACTGGTAAACTAAGGAGAACAAAATGAAAGTGACAGAACTTGAACGGGACGAAATTTGCACGCAAGTAAAGTATGCGTGGAACGAAAAAGTGTTCGAACTTGACGGGTGCCCTGACTGGGCTCAGTATGCAGCTGTTGACAAGAATGGAAACGCATTCTGGTACAGTAACGAGCCAGTTCTGTGTTCCTTCGGCTGGTTAACATCTTTGAAAGACAAATATAAGTCCATATGTGACGCTGATAAGCGTCCACTTCTGTTCAAGGCAGATGACTGGGTCTACAGTCTGCTAGAGAGACCAAAGTCTGCACACAAGAACGTATCGGCACACTTGTGCAGAGACAGCAAAGGCAGATTTGTCAGCAGAATCAAAGACGCTACACCAGATCTGCCTCAAACACAGTGTCTCCCAGCAGAAGACCATTATGGATACGGCAGATGCAAATTGCTCGAGTTCTCCGCGCGTGAGATCAGCGACGAGTACGGCAATGCCATGCTGCAGCTGAGACTGTTGCTGAAAAGCAAAAAGCGCATTGTAGAGCTGGTCATAGATGTGCGTCCTGTCAGCAAGGAAAAAGGCGCACTGCATTATTTTGTAGTGCAATCAGGACTTGAACGTTCGCTCTTCAGTGCTTTGTTGCAGAAAGACAAGGAGCTCGATGCGGACTTATCTGCGATATGTCCTGTACTTTATATATACAGTAATACTGACATACGTGAAATCAGGTTTCCAGCAGCATCATGCTGGAGAATCGAGCGGGAAATTACACTGTAACACATAACAGGGACATGAAATGAAGACAACAGAGCTTGACACAAAAGAAGTAACACTGTACATCTTGAATGAGAAGGTGTTCGAGCTGGACGAGTGCCCTGACTGGGCTCAATGGGCTGCTGTGGATAAGGATGGGGTGGCATGCTGGTACGAGTCTAAGCCAGACATCGACGGCAGTGTTTGGATTGATGATGATCGTGTCCACTTAATCAAGTATACTGCCAGATCTGAAGCTATTGTTTTCGATGCTACTGCCTGGCAGAACAGTCTTATCAAGCGGCCTGAAAAGGCTCTCGAAGTCACCATGGCTGATCTGGAGAAGAAGTTTGGGCGCAAGGTTAAAATCGTAAAGTGTTACGATACGCAAGAAAAGATAGATGTTACATCTGATACTGTAGCTGCGACCAGCAATAACTTAAGCACAGATGTCTACAAGTTGGATACGCAAGTATTCCTGCTTAACCAGTGTCCGTCTTGGGCTAAGTGGGCTGCTGTAGATCATGACGGCATTGCAAGCTGGTACAGCACTAAGCCTGTTCTCAGTTCAGACAAAAGATGGCAAGTGCCAAGAGGCGTTTTAGGATGCTGTATGCCAATTGAACGTGTCGGTGCTGGACAATACATGCGCTTCGATGCATCATCTTACTATGATAGTGCAGTGGAAAAGAAAGCGTGTTTGATTCAAAGCAAAGCACGTGAAGACAATGCCTGACAGCCTGACTATAAAGCTCAGCTATACTGTATGCTCGTGTACCCCGTGGCCTGTGAGCTTGCGGGATACAGCTCGTTTCACAATGCGCGAGCCAAAGACGCCAGAGGAACTCAGGGCAGAAAAAGAGGCTATCAAGCGTGCCGGTGGAACAGGAAAACCAAAACCCTATAAGTTCACCAGTCACAGCTGCGTGGAGACAAGGAATGGTTCCGGTTACTTTCTGATAGGTTTCTGGCCGCACCTCAAAGCAGAACTTGAAAAGCGCAATATACCCTACAGTGTAGACGACCAGCGAGATCAGTCGCTCAGACCTGATCCTGACTATAGCTGCCTGTCGGGTATACAATTCAGAGAAGGACAAGCGGAAGCTCTGGCAAGCATCATATCAAGTGACGGTGGTCTGCTGTGCTCCAATGTTTCGTTTGGTAAAAGCTTCCTTATTAAGGTTCTTTGTCAATTATATCCTACATTGAACATACTTGTTGTATGCAATGCGGGCGAAGTTGTACGAGAGCTGTTCAGAGCTATATCTGAAGTGCTTCCAGGCCAGGTTGGTCTGCTTGATATGAAACACAGCGAGATCAATGGCAAACGCATCATTGTCACCACGACAAAGTCCATGACTAAGGTAAAGCCGGAACAGGTACAGCTGATGCTTGTGGATGAATGCCACTGTGCTGGGTACAACGAGACAGGATTCCAGCTGCAGCAGTTCTGCTTCTGTCGCCGCTTCGGGTTTACAGCAACCCCGATCAGAAACCAAGGCGATCACCTGTACTTTGAATCTTTGTTCGGTCCTGTGCTGCAGCAGCAGACATTTGAGCAGTCTGTAGCCGCAGGTTCGGTAACTCCGATCGAATACACGATGGTACCATTGGAAAAGAAGCTTAACAACTTCCCTTGGCGCGTAAGCGCCATTGAAC
>ULWH01048814.1_pt1 | contig 15496 bp, 10 predicted proteins | sample 1960201 | NCBI WGS metagenome assembly ULWH01 (sample SAMEA4835808, study PRJEB28245) | human gut metagenome | biome: gut microbiome; material: fecal sample | place: Denmark | collected 2008
CTCCTGGTGTTGGTTAGTCGTCATGGTTTCCCCCGGTGTAAAGCGTGCTCCCAGTAGGCATGATAAGACGCGGTAAGCGTCGCATCAGGCTTCAGCGCACCACCGCCGGATGCGGCGCGAGCGCCTTATCCGGCCTACGAATCGGCATCAGGCATAGCAACCCTCAATACCCCATATTTTTCTTCTTCTCTAACTCTTCTTTTGCGGTATCAGGCAGATAAAGGGTGGATTTGGTCAGCGTCAGCTTTTCAGGCATGGTGCCGTCTTTTTTGTATTTCTCCAGCGCGTCGAAGGCGGGACCTGCCATATTCGGCGTCAGTTCAACACTGGCGTTCGCTTCGCCATCAATCATCGCTTTGTAGATATCCGGTACGCCGTCGATAGAACCTGTCAGAATATCTTTGCCTGGTTTCAGGCCCGCTTCTTTAATTGCCTGAATTGCACCAATCACCATGTCGTCGTTATGGGCGTAAACCATGCAGATGTTTTTGCCGTTGTTTTCCGCTTTGATAAAGCTCTCCATGACTTCTTTGCCTTTACTGCGGGTGAAGTCACCTGACTGCGAGCGGATAATTTTGATATTTGGCGCATTCTTAATGGCTTCGGCAAAGCCTTTCTTACGGTCAATGGCGACGCTGGCCCCAACAGTGCCCTGCAGCTCCACCACGTTGCATGGTTTGCCATTCACTTCTTTTACCAGCCAGTCACCAATCAACTTGCCTTCGAGAATGTTGTCGGCAGTGACGGTGGTCATATAGAGAGATTTGTCTTTCACATCAATAGAACGATCGAGCAAGAAGACCGGGATTTCGGCATCTTTCGCCTCTTTTAATACCGGTTCCCAACCAGTCGCAACCACCGGAGCGATAAAGATCGCATCCACCCCTTGCGCGACGAAGGAACGTACCGCTTTAATCTGGTTTTCCTGCTTTTGCTGACCATCGGCAATTTTCAGCGTAATTCCGCGTTTTTCGGCCTCACTTTTCGCCACATTGGTTTCTGCGGCGCGCCAGCCAGATTCCGATCCGACCTGCGAAAATCCTACGGTTAATGGAGCGGCCAACGCCATAGACGACATGGCTGCCGAGACTGCAGAGACTACAAGTAAGCGTTTCCACATAGGGTTGTCCTCGTCGGGGTAATTATTATTGGTGAAAAGATGTTCGCGAAAAAACTATAGACAATTCGTTATGTAACGGATTGCGTTACATCACACTTCAAAAAAGTAAATAAAACGTTAATCACAAGTTTGTAATCGCTTTCATCTCACTATGAAAAATGCGGCTACGGTTATGGATTTTCCTGCTCTGTATACCGTCTTAAAACTGGTGAAAAAGGAAAATGAAGACGAAAACAAGCGAAGACATTCGGCGCGAGTTGGCTATAATACTCGGCACTTGTTGCCACATATTTTTAAAGGAAACAGACATGAGCTTACTCAACGTCCCTGCGGGTAAAGATCTGCCGGAAGACATCTACGTTGTTATTGAGATCCCGGCTAACGCAGATCCGATCAAATACGAAATCGACAAAGAGAGCGGCGCACTGTTCGTTGACCGCTTCATGTCCACCGCGATGTTCTATCCGTGCAACTACGGTTACATCAACCACACCCTGTCTCTGGACGGTGACCCGGTTGACGTACTGGTCCCGACTCCGTACCCGCTGCAGCCGGGTTCTGTGATCCGTTGCCGTCCGGTTGGCGTTCTGAAAATGACCGACGAAGCCGGTGAAGATGCGAAACTGATTGCTGTTCCGCACACCAAGCTGAGCAAAGAATACGATCACATTAAAGACGTTAACGATCTGCCAGAGCTGCTGAAAGCGCAGATCGCTCACTTCTTCGAGCACTACAAAGACCTCGAAAAAGGCAAGTGGGTGAAAGTTGAAGGTTGGGAAAACGCAGAAGCCGCTAAAGCTGAAATCGTTGCTTCCTTCGAGCGCGCAAAGAATAAATAAGTTCTTCTAGCGCAATAACCCTGAACGCCGGGCTTCGGTTAGTAAGGGTTTTTTTATGCCCGCGATAAATAAACTCTCTATTCCACCATCATTATTCTCAGCGGTTGCAAGGCTTGAACGGTAAGAACAAGCAAACCCGACCACCATTTTGCTGTTCATAGCCACTTGCTGGAAGTTAGCCGACCTCACTCATACTCACCGTTCAAAGCGTGCCCCCGTTTTACCCCTGCACATTTGTGAACGCCAGCAGAGTTTTTTATGCGATTGCAGATATGGAAAGCGGCTCGGAGAGAAAAGCAAAAGATGGAAAAGTTACAAAAAAAAATCGCGAGATACATCGCATAAAACAACGCCACCCGAAGGTGGCATGCTTTTATTATTACTTATCCCTGTCTAACCAGTCGCCGCTTTCAATTAGCTTTAATCCATCGACGGGTCGTTGATAAACGTACATCCATGCACTCCCGTACGGCGTCTGAATCAACTGGCGCGCGTATTCACCGCCCCTGGTGCGCAAGGCATCAAGTTCGGCCAGCGTGGCGTTGTCAATACGATAAACTTCACCGTGTACTGTTCCGTTCCCCGGAACTGCGCCTGGATAGTGGCCCAGGCTATACAACTGGTAGTTATCGATACTGAAATCGCCCAGTAACTGGGCATTGGTCATCCAGTGACTGTTGCCTTGTTTGTGGCGTAAACTGCCGTAGACAAATATTCGCATTGCTAAAACTCGAACTGATAGAGCAAATCCAGTGCCTGGTCTACACCAGACACGGCTTCCAGATATAGCTTAGGCATCAGGCGATAACGTAACGTGAGTGTTGCTATAGAGTCAAATATACCCACGCCGTATTTCACTTGCAGACCTGGCAATACATAGCCGCTGACCACTACCTGGGAGGAGTCGCCTACTCCCTGGGTGTCGAGCGCTAAATTGCTTACGCCAAACGTCTCGCCGATTTTACCCACAATCTGGCCACTTTGCGCAACCCCCAGACCAATCAGCATCGAGGTCATTGCCGCACTGTCGCTCTGATCGCTCTCCAGCCCTTGTCCACGTAGCAAATAAGACAATGCAGCTTGTTGCGACATCGCCGGGTCAGAGAAGATCTCCGCTTTCGGTTCGTCCGCCAGACCAGTGACGCGAACTCCGGCGATTACGTCGTCTTCTGTAGCATCCGGGTTACGAATAGCTTCAATATTAAGATACGGTTGATCCGGCGGACCAGAGAACAGTAACTCACCCTTACGCACAATCAGATCCTGACCATAGGCATGGAAGCGCCCTTCAGGGATGTTGATCTGCCCGTTCAGGCCCAGCCCTTGTTTGTCCTGAACGACGTTAAGATCGCCCGTCAGCCGCGCTTTCAGGCCAAAGGCGTCAATGCGCACATTGTTGCCAACGTGGACAATCAGGTTACTGTTAATCGGAATCGACGCCGTTTTCGGCTCTTCCGGTTGCAGGTTATCGTTAAGCATCACCACATCGCTGGAGACGCCTACTGCGCTTTCCGGCAGATCGTGCACCACGATGCGCGCCCAAGGGACATCCACGCGACCATCGAGGGTAAACAGGTTTGGTGTAGCCTCGAATACAACATCTGGCGATACATCCATTCGTACCATCGGCGGCACGGTGATCCGCACTTTACTGCCTTTCGCCGTTACCCGCGCCCGCCAGTTTTCAATTTGGCTCCAGTCGGCATCACCGTTCAGGTAGATTTCACCCTGCTGGGTCCGTACTGTACCGGCAAGCGTCGAGCGCATACCGTTAAAGTTGACCGCAAGCTGGCTCGGTTGCATATCAAACGGCATAAAGTTGCCATCGATATCCACACCCGTAACCTGAAGCTGACCAAACAACTGCGGGCTTTGCACATCACCACCCAGACGCAAGTTGGCACTCACCATCCCCGCTGCTTTTTCCCCACGGGTAAAGATGGGGTTTATCATCGCAAGGTTGAAGTTACGGATATTGACGTTGCCACCAAGATTACGGCGGCCTTGCGGATCGGTCACCTGCACCTGTCCATCAAACTGGCCATTATTGGTCAGGCGGATGGTCCAGCCCAATTCGGCACGGTTGTTACGCAATTCCGCCGTCAGATTCAGTGTCTGAAACGCCACGGGCAGCGCCGCATCGTTGACGGTTTGCGTTACCTGCACGTTACGCCCCGAAAGGGTGATACTGCCCTGCGGCAGCCCCTCTTTCGTGGTGTCCCAGGCAACATCCGCTTTACCCGTGAAGATACCGCTGGCCTGAGTGGTTTCTGGCATAAACGGTTTCAGCATGGCGAGGTCGAAGCGGTTGAGATTCACCACCGCACGCCCTTCGGCCCCCGCATCGATAGTTTGCGGCACGCACAGTTCCGCATTCGGGTTAAGCCAGCAGTGTGGCCCGATGCTGATTTTTTGCTCCTTATTGCGGTAATCCAGCGCAATATCGCGGGTCAGCGACCACGGGCCGACCGGCGTCTGGAAGCGGGTATTGCTAAGAGTTCCCTTCCAGCGTTCTTCTTTGCGATCAAAACTTCCTGCCAGATTAAGCTGCCCGGAGACAGGCTCGCCCTGAATCCGCAACTGTAGCTCGTGCTGCTTTTCGCTGCCTTTGGCATTCAGGGTGACGAGGTTGATATTGACATCCGGCTGCGAAATTTGCTCAACGCGTACGTCGAGTTTACCCGCAATCTGATCGGTGGATTTGATATCGCCTTCCACGCGAACCTGCGCCACGGAAAGTTCCTGCCAGCGCAGGCCGCGCGCGGTGATATCTGCCAGTAGTTGTGGCGCTTCCACCGTGCCGCGTACTTTCACCAGCCCTTTCGCTGTACCGCCAAGCCCCGGCAGCGCGTTATCCAGACCCGGCGCGTTGATGGTGGCATCAAGATTGAGATCTTTTACCCCCAGCTCGCCTTTCACTTCGGCACTGTTTGGCCCCAGTTCCAGATGCAGCCCTGGGATCATCCACTGCATATAACTGTTGCCTTTCAGCGTGCCGTCAACGTTCACTTTGTTCTGTTTGACGTTACCGGTCAGCTTCAGTTCTGGCACCTCCATCTGCCAGGTGCCGCCGTACAGGCTACCGCGGGGTTTAATCAAGCCATTGAGTTTCGACGGCCACTCTGGGATCTCTTTGGCGGTGTTAATGCCGTTAAGCGTTAGCTCACCGCGCCAACTAATGGCCTGCTGCCAGTCGAGCAACGCCTTGAGTTCAGTTTTCCCTTCCAGCGCCGCGACGGTGAGTTTGTCGAGATTGACCTGCTGTTCATTACCTTTGGCATCAAGGGTAATGGTGGCTGGCGGGATCTCCAGTCCCTTCACTGCCGTACGCATAGAGAGCGTGTAATCGGTCATTTTGCCGGTAAGTTTCAGTTTCAGATCATCCGCCTGATACTGCTTCTCACCAGTGAACGGCCAGTAAATCTGTTTGCTGTTCACTTCCACGTTGAGCGGCAATCCGGCTTCCGCCAGTCGCGTCTGGGCGCGTAAATCCATATCCACCGGACCGGAAAGATTAACGCCAATCTCCAGCTGTTCGCGCAGCGCGCCGCCCACTTTTAGCTTCACTTTTTCACCTTTCAACGGCTCCACGTTCAGTGTGCTGTTGAGGGTGATATCCACCGGCCAGTTGTCTGACAGCTGCGCCGTGCCGCTGGCGTTGACGATCCCCTGGTTGGAATCGATATCCAGGGCGTCCAGTTTAGTATTGCCGTCAATGCTGCTCACTTTCAGCAGCATGGTGCGCACGGTGATGTCCGTGTCGCCCGTCACGCGTAACTGCTCGCCTTTAAACTCTTCAATGTTCAGGTTAAGCGGCAAATGCACGTCGGTCATTTCCGGCAATACCGGGCGAGAAAAGAGATCTTTCAGCGTTTCGCCGAGCGGCTTTTCATCCGGCTGCGGATTTTCAATTTTCGGTTCGACCACTTCTTCCTGCGCCACTTCCGCCACTTTCGGCAGAGCAATCAGCAGGCCTTTCAGCGACGTCGGTTTCAGGGTCAGGGTTTTCTCCTGCCAGTTCAGGCCGGAGGTGAAGTCCATCACCGATACCGTGGTGTCATCAATCTTGATGTTGACGTTATCCAGCGCCACCCGTGTCAGGGTGATGGGATACGGCGTGGAGAGATCCAGCGGACCGCTATCTTCCTCTTCTTCAACCTGTTCAGAAGGAGGCATTTTTTTACTGTCGATGTTGACCTGAATGTCTTTCAGCGCCAGGTCATTAATACAAACGCTACTGTTCCACAGGCACTCAAGCCCGACCGCCAGATGCAGATTGCCCGCTTTTACCGCCACGCCTGGCTGCTCATAACGAACGTCAGACAAGGTGAGATCGCGCCAGCCGCCGGTGACCTTGCCAATATCCAGTCCTGGTACCCAGCGATCCGCCGCTTTAAATACCAGATGCAGGCCACTGGTGGTGCCCACCAGAAACGCCACCGATCCCAGCAACAGTAAGATAACGATAACCACGCCGAGGCTGATTTTTTTCCATAAAATCATAATTCTGGCCCCAGACCGATGTAAAACTGTAACCCGTGTTCGTCTTTATCCGCGACCGGTACGGCAAAATCGAGTTTGATTGGCCCGACCGGCGATTCCCAGCGCACGCCGACCCCGGTACCGGTTTTAAAGTCGCTGCGGCGAATATCGCTTACCGCTTCGCCACTATCGACAAACACCGCGCCCCACCATTTTCCGGTCACGTTGTACTGGTACTCCAGCGATCCGGTTATCAACTTCGAGGCCCCTTTCAGGTCACCGTTGGCGTATTTCGGAGCGATAGATTTGTATTTGTAACCACGAATACTGCGGTCGCCCCCGGCGAAGAAACGCAGATCCGGCGGTACTTTGTCGAAATCACCGGTTTCAATCCAGCCCAGCGTGCCGCGTGTAACAAAACGATGGCGATCGTACAGTGTGCGGATCCAGACGTTTTGTGCCTGGAAAACGGAGAAATCGACATCTGAGCCCCAGGCCGTGTTGGAGTAGTCGATAGAGTAGCGTTGCGAGTCGCCCCAGGTTGGCATCAGGCCACCACGAGAACGCATGCGGCTAATCATCACCCCAGGATAAAACAGCATCGTGGTGTTGGTAATTTCACCCTGAGTAAAGTGGTCGAGACTCCAGCGCAGGTTAATGGCACGCTGCCAGCCGCTGGAGAGATCCCAGTAGCGAGAAGCCACCAGCGTAGTGGAGTCAGATTCGGTATCGTTCAGGTCAGTGCGCTTAAAACCGCCCTGCACCAAATAATATTGTTCCAGTGGATTCTTCAGCAGTGGCATTTTATAGCTGAAGTCGAGGGTCTGTTCCGGCGCGGAAATACTGGTACTGGTGGTCAAACTGTGACCGTATGAGTTCATCCACGGCTTTTTCCACGTCGCTTTCACGCGCGGTCCCACGTCCGTAGAGTAACCGACCCCGGTTTCGATGGTGTTTTCTGTTCGCGGCGAAACCACGCCCGTCAATGGTAATACTTTCGTTTCGCGCGCTTTATCAAATTGTGGAGCCACCACCACCGAGTTAAACCAGCCGGTAGCAGAAAGTCGGCGGTTCAGTTCCGCCAGATCTTTCGATTCGTACTCATCGCCCTCTTTAAACGGCACCAGATTTTGCAGGTATTCATCGCGGATTTGTGATCCTTCAAAGGTCACATGCCCAAAGCGGTAACGTTCGCCACTGTTATAATCAATATCCCAGAAGGCTTTATGCAGGCCGAGCGCAATGCCCAGCTGCGCTTTGGTAAATTCGCTATCGAAATAACCTTTACGCAACGCAATGCTGGTTAAGGACTTTTTGAAATTTTCATAATCGCCCTGGTTCAGCACCGTGCCAATAGCCGGGCGAGTATCGAGCAATTTCAAATAGTCTTTATCGGTCCGCGCGCCGCCGCGCAATACCACATCGGTGCCGCCAATTAACACCGGCACGCCTGGCGTGACTTTGGCGATCAATACCTGCCGCCCTTTCTTTGGCGGTGGACGGAGATCAAATTCAATGGTCGGCTGGTAATAACCCAGCGCTTTCAGACCTTCGCGGATGGCATCATCGACGCGTGCGCGAAAGCGACGGTCTGGCGTCACTTCATCACTTTCAATCGTAGAAAGCTGCGCACGAACGTTCTTTTCCAGCTGTCCCGATAACCCCTCGACCTGTAGACGGACGTTCGCGGCGACGGCAGATCCGCTTAAGCAGAGTAAGCTTACACAGCATAACTGTCGGATATAGCGCACATTTTCTCCTGAATATCCTTTTTTCCTGCCCCTGGAACGCCGTTAAACGGCTTAACAAAAATCCAGTAATATGGATTAAAAAGCAGACTAAACCCCAAATATTTCTTATGTTTTACTTTAGACCTATTCACGGTGGTTATTGTGTGCAAATACGCCTCTTGTTACAACCTTAACCCCAATGACCGATTTTCGGGAGAGCGACACCATGAGTTTATTTGATAAAAAGCATCTGGTTTCCCCCGCCGATGCCCTGCCTGGACGTAACACCCCGATGCCCGTAGCCACGCTGCATGCGGTCAACGGTCACTCAATGACCAATGTACCTGACGGAATGGAGATTGCCATTTTTGCGATGGGTTGTTTCTGGGGTGTGGAGCGTCTGTTCTGGCAGTTACCCGGCGTTTACAGCACCGCCGCAGGCTATACCGGAGGCTATACGCCAAATCCGACTTATCGGGAAGTGTGCTCCGGTGATACGGGTCATGCCGAAGCGGTACGCATTGTTTACGATCCTTCCGTCATCAGCTATGAGCAGTTGCTACAGGTATTTTGGGAGAATCACGATCCCGCCCAGGGAATGCGTCAGGGCAATGACCACGGCACGCAGTATCGTTCAGCGATTTATCCGCTGACCCCAGAACAGGATGCCGCAGCTCGCGCCAGTCTGGAACGTTTTCAGGCGGCGATGCTTGCCGCCGATGACGATCGTCACATCACCACGGAAATCGCTAACGCCACACCGTTTTATTATGCCGAAGATGACCACCAGCAATATCTGCATAAAAACCCATATGGTTACTGTGGAATTGGCGGAATTGGCGTCTGTCTGCCGCCGGAAGCATAGCGTTACGGGTACAAATGTAGTTTGTTGATAAAGTGCGTTTTGTTTATGCCAGATGCGGCGTAAACGCCTTACCAGGCCTACAAAATCGTCCAAATTCAATATATTGCAAGGACTGCGTAGGCCTGATTGGCATAGCGCATCAGGCAGTATTGCATTTATCAGCAGTCTGAATTTTAACCCTCTGGCGACTTTACAGTACCTTACGCTATACTAGCCACTGAAAATGCCGGTTCACTTTCTTCGAATCGGCTTTCAATGTGTATTTCACACAAATTAATCAACTTCCCCTTCCGAGGATCTGGCCTGAAAGGTCGGATAAGATATGTTAAACAGTATTTTAGTCATACTCTGCTTGATCGCTGTAAGTGCGTTCTTCTCGATGTCCGAGATCTCGCTTGCCGCCTCACGCAAAATCAAACTTAAACTGCTGGCTGATGAAGGCAATATAAATGCCCAACGCGTTCTGAATATGCAGGAAAATCCCGGCATGTTCTTTACCGTGGTCCAAATCGGTCTGAACGCAGTGGCGATTCTCGGCGGTATCGTCGGTGATGCGGCATTTTCTCCAGCTTTTCACAGCCTGTTCTCCCGCTATATGTCGGCAGAACTCTCTGAGCAACTGAGCTTTATTCTCTCTTTCTCGTTAGTGACTGGCATGTTTATCCTGTTTGCGGATTTAACTCCGAAACGCATCGGTATGATTGCGCCAGAAGCGGTGGCTTTGCGTATCATCAACCCGATGCGCTTCTGCCTGTACGTTTGCACCCCGCTGGTGTGGTTCTTCAACGGCCTGGCGAACATGATCTTCCGTATTTTCAAACTGCCAATGGTACGTAAAGATGACATCACTTCTGATGACATCTACGCGGTAGTGGAAGCCGGTGCGCTGGCGGGCGTGTTACGTAAACAGGAACACGAGCTGATTGAAAACGTCTTTGAGCTGGAATCCCGTACCGTTCCGTCTTCAATGACACCGCGTGAAAACGTGATTTGGTTTGATCTCCACGAAGATGAGCAAAGTCTGAAGAATAAGGTGGCGGAACATCCGCACTCTAAGTTCCTCGTCTGTAATGAAGATATTGACCACATCATCGGTTATGTCGATTCTAAAGACCTGCTGAACCGCGTGCTGGCTAACCAAAGCCTGGCACTGAACAGCGGCGTACAAATTCGCAACACGCTGATTGTGCCGGATACGTTAACCCTTTCAGAGGCGTTGGAAAGTTTTAAAACCGCAGGTGAAGACTTCGCGGTGATCATGAACGAGTACGCGCTGGTGGTGGGGATCATCACCCTCAACGACGTGATGACCACGCTGATGGGCGATCTGGTCGGTCAGGGGCTGGAAGAGCAGATTGTCGCCCGTGATGAGAACTCATGGCTGATTGACGGCGGCACCCCAATTGACGACGTCATGCGCGTGCTGGATATTGACGAGTTCCCGCAGTCGGGCAACTACGAAACCATCGGCGGCTTTATGATGTTTATGCTGCGTAAGATCCCGAAACGCACCGATTCGGTGAAATTCGCCGGCTACAAATTTGAAGTGGTGGATATCGATAACTACCGCATCGACCAGCTGCTGGTGACCCGGATCGACAGCAAGGCCACCGCCCTTTCGCCAAAACTGCCTGACGCTAAAGATAAAGAAGAAAGCGTCGCGTAACCCCCAGAAACATCAACGGCTCCTGAATCAGGAGCCGTCTTATTACTGCATAGCACTTTGGTTAAGCCATCTCTGTTTGCAGACGCATAACCTGACGGTTAACTTCGGACATCACTGACAAATGCAGCTTATCCTTCACTTTTGGGATAAGAATCTTACCCTTATCAAATTCAAAAGCGCCAACGTCCTTGATGTATAACCGTCCACGGAACAGGATCTTTACGTACTTCGCCACCTGAAGTGGGTTGTACCGTTGGAAAATTTTCATTGTTATCTCCTGCTGAGTATTACGCCTGTGCGGTGCCACAATCGGCCCAACTATTATGAGGCGCAAATTTTAATGCTTAGTGACTATAGACTATCCGGGCAATGTTTCCACCGCGTATAACTTTTTTTACCTAAAGGTTACAATTATTCAGAATTATCTTTTTACCGAAGCGCGGTCTTCAGTATAAGCATTCATTTTTCATATGATTTGTGCGCTTGACCGCAAACTGGCATCACACTTGCGGGAAATTCGATAAATAGCACATATGATTAAAACTCAGACCCAAGTGGTCGGATCACCTGCATATCATAAGAAGGAAACACCATGACCCTACGCAAGATTCTGGCACTCACCTGCCTGCTGTTGCCGATGATGGCTTCCGCACATCAGTTCGAAACCGGTCAGCGAGTGCCGCCGATTGGCATTACCGATCGGGGCGAGTTGGTGCTTGATAAAGATCAGTTTAGCTACAAAACCTGGAACAGCGCGCAGTTAGTGGGAAAAGTGCGAGTACTGCAACATATTGCTGGTCGCACCTCTGCAAAAGAGAAAAACGCGACGCTGATTGAAGCGATTAAATCAGCGAAGTTACCGCACGATCGTTACCAGACCACCACCATTGTTAACACCGACGACGCGATTCCGGGTTCCGGCATGTTTGTGCGCAGCAGTCTGGAGAGTAATAAAAAGCTTTATCCCTGGTCGCAGTTTATTGTCGATAGCAATGGCGTCGCGCGCGGTGCCTGGCAGCTGGATGAAGAAAGTTCCGCTGTAGTGGTGCTGGATAAAGACGGTCGCGTGCAATGGGCCAAAGACGGGGCGCTCACACAGGAAGAGGTGCAGCAAGTGATGGACCTGCTGCAAAAATTGCTCAAATAATGGCAATAACATAAATTCTGCAAAAATAATTTTCCCCTATCGTTATCTATGGGATAGGGGAATTAAGTCTCTGAGTTCTTACGCCGAACTCATACTGGTAACGCTAGTTGCTCTTTTTTAAACGCCTCAATGGTCGATTTATATTTCTCGCAAATCTTTTCTTTGGTAATATTACTATCTGCGGCCAGATTCGCACTTACTATCGCATCCACTTGTTCGGCTAATTCCACTTGTTGGCAACCTGCATTAACCAGAAAATTATAAATAAGAGAGTAATCTTCATCCTCCAAAACAACAGAGGAACCATTACGAAAACGTTCATCCCCTCCATAGATTTTAAGCGCAAAGCCCAAAGATTCTATGACTATGGCAAAATTATCATCAATTATTTTTTCGTAAATATACCATCCATCGCATTCTTTAATTCCACCGCCTGGTATTTGGAGTTCAAATTTACCCCGTTTTAATTTGCTTACTATATCCTCCAATAAGGCATAACCTAAAGACACGTTACCAATCGCCTGGTGAATATAACCTTTAATCCTTTTCGGTATGTCAGACTGTTTTTTCTGCAGAATATCCCAGGCATACAATCGTCTGTTTTGTTCTAACGGAAATTCACGGTTTTTGAAATCCATGAATGAGTTATACTCATTTATTGTTATGGGGATTTCTTCGTATTCAAATCCACTGCCTCGCAATGTCATTGTATATTCGGCACCGTTATCTTTAAGGCTGAAACTGATAAGAAACTTATCCATGGCGTTAACAGTTTCATTTTTTGATGAAAGCACTTGATAACTATCTTTATCAATCTGAGTTGCGCAACGAAAGAACTCCCGCAAAGTTAACAGGCTATCATAATTCGAAACCCAATCTTTTTTTCCTAAATGCATGTTGAATATTATTAAAAAATTGTTTGAATGTGTTTTTGTATACGATGATTTTACAAATAGCTCCACCGCACCAATAAAATTATTGTGTCTGATCCTGGGTAACATATGACAACCTTATTTTATTAGGTTATTTTATGTCGCCATTAAATATCTCATTATAAAAGTAAACTATCAAAAAACGCTCATTATTAAAATGTAACTTATTAGCAATTGAATTTTTGCACTTAAAATACAATCTCTTTTTATTTATAACTTTTTAGGTTGGGAGAAATCAGGATGGCAGAATCAGGAAATACTCTGTTTCTGCCATCTGAATTTAGTAAATAGACACTCTGAACCCCGGATTCAGGAACGACTCGCGCGGAGTGTAATCCAGCGGTTTACCCTGCCAGTCGTGAACGTGCGCTCCGGCAGCTGCAGCCACAGCATGTCCAGCGGCGGTGTCCCAAATATTCGTTGGTCCGAAGCGCGGGTACAGCTGCGCCTGTCCTTCCGCCACCAGGCAGAATTTCAGCGAAGAGCCGATGGACGTGGTCTGATGTTCGCCAAGCTGTTGCAGATACTCTTTCAGCTCCGCATCCGCATGGGATCGGCTAATAACGACCAGTGGCGGGCGCGCATCGCGGACCTGAATCTGCTTGCACACGCCGCACTCTTCTTTCCACGCTTTGCCTTCTGCCGCGCTGTACATTACGTTCATTACCGGCGCATACACCACGCCTAAAATCGGTTTGCCATGGTCAATGAGCGCAATGTTAACGGTGAATTCGCCATTACGTTTAATAAACTCTTTAGTGCCATCCAGCGGGTCCACCAGCCAGTAACGCTGCCAGTGCTGACGGACTTCCCAACCGGGAGGATCTTCTTCAGAAAGGACCGGAATCTCCGGTGTCAGCGTACGTAAACCGTCCATGATAACGGTGTGTGCGGCAATATCCGCTGCCGTTACCGGAGAATTGTCCGCTTTGCTGACGACGTCCATCGGTTTCGTCCCGTCGTAGACCTGCATAATGGCATCGCCTGCATTCCGTGCAAGCTGGCATACTTGATCTAACATTTCTCCACCTCGTCTCTGTGAGCGGTGTTAACTTATTGTTTTACTTATACCCTATCGTTAATGAATGCGCCAACTGTGATAGTGTCATCATTTTCAAAGCGTAAAATTGTGGCATTCTTCACTGTTCTATAAGTAAGGCGTTTATTCTCCCTTTTCTTTCGTATTCCCGATGATAAAAGGATGTCCCTGATGATTAAGTTTAGCGCAACGCTCCTGGCCACGCTGATTGCCGCCAGTGTGAATGCAGCGACGGTCGATCTGCGTATCATGGAAACCACTGATCTGCATAGCAACATGATGGATTTCGATTATTACAAAGACACCGCCACGGAAAAATTCGGACTGGTACGTACGGCAAGCCTGATTAACGATGCCCGCAATGAAGTGAAAAACAGCGTACTGGTCGATAACGGCGATTTGATTCAGGGGAGTCCGCTGGCCGATTACATGTCGGCGAAAGGATTAAAAGCAGGTGATATTCACCCGGTCTATAAGGCATTAAATACGCTGGACTATACCGTCGGCACGCTTGGCAACCATGAGTTTAACTACGGTCTGGATTACCTGAAAAATGCGCTGGCAGGAGCGAAATTCCCTTATGTAAATGCCAACGTCATTGACGCCAGAACCAAACAGCCAATGTTTACACCGTATTTAATTAAAGATACCGAAGTGGTCGATAAAGACGGAAAAAAACAGACGCTGAAGATTGGCTATATTGGCGTCGTGCCGCCGCAAATCATGGGCTGGGATAAAGCTAATTTATCCGGAAAAGTGACGGTGAATGATATTACCGAAACCGTGCGCAAATACGTGCCTGAAATGCGCGAGAAAGGTGCCGATGTCGTTGTCGTTCTGGCGCATTCCGGGCTGTCTGCCGATCCGTATAAAGTAATGGCGGAAAACTCAGTTTATTACCTCAGTGAAATTCCGGGCGTTAACGCCATTATGTTTGGCCATGCTCACGCCGTTTTCCCGGGTAAAGATTTTGCTGATATCGAAGGGGCTGATATCACCAAAGGCACGCTGAATGGTGTTCCGGCGGTAATGCCGGGCATGTGGGGCGATCATCTTGGGGTGGTCGACTTACAACTCAGTAATGACAGCGGTAAATGGCAGGTGACGCAGGCGAAAGCGGAAGCACGGCCGATTTACGACATCGCCAATAAAAAATCCCTCGCGGCGGAAGACAGCAAGCTGGTAGAAACACTCAAAGCCGATCACGATGCCACACGCCAGTTTGTCAGCAAGCCAATCGGTAAATCTGCCGACAATATGTATAGCTATCTGGCGCTGGTGCAGGACGATCCGACCGTGCAGGTGGTGAACAACGCGCAAAAAGCGTATGTCGAACATTACATTCAGGGCGATCCGGATCTGGCAAAACTGCCGGTGCTTTCAGCTGCCGCACCGTTTAAAGTTGGTGGTCGCAAAAATGACCCGGCAAGCTATGTGGAGGTGGAAAAAGGCCAGTTGACCTTCCGTAATGCCGCCGATCTTTATCTCTACCCCAATACGCTGATTGTGGTGAAAGCCAGCGGTAAAGAGGTGAAAGAGTGGCTGGAGTGCTCCGCCGGACAGTTTAACCAGATTGATCCCAACAGCACGAAACCACAGTCACTCATCAACTGGGACGGTTTCCGCACCTATAACTTTGATGTGATTGATGGTGTGAATTATCAGATTGATGTTAC
>ULWH01010302.1_pt1 | contig 15419 bp, 11 predicted proteins | sample 1960201 | NCBI WGS metagenome assembly ULWH01 (sample SAMEA4835808, study PRJEB28245) | human gut metagenome | biome: gut microbiome; material: fecal sample | place: Denmark | collected 2008
CCTGAGCGTATGGTTGATCACAGGTGACGGCGACTGTCTGGCTATTGGTGGTAACCATTTCATCCATGCCGTACGCCGTAACATCGATTTGAACATTGTTCTGTTCAACAATAAGATCTATGGTCTGACAAAAGGTCAATACTCTCCGACATCCGAACGCGGTTTCGTCTCCAAGAGTTCTCCTTACGGAACAGTGGAAGATCCGTTTATCCCGGCCGAACTGGCTTTGGGTGCACGCGGAAACTTCTTTGCCCGTGTGATCGATGTAGACCTGAAGAATACAACCGAAGTGTTGGCTGCTTCAGCCCGCCATAAAGGTGCTTCCGTTACCGAAGTATTGGTCAACTGTGTGATCTTTAACGACGGTATCCACAAAAGTATCGTCGATAAGGAATTCCGTGCAGACCGTACTATCTTCCTGCGTCACGGCGAAAAGATGGTCTTCGGAAAAGACGGTAATAAAGGCCTCGTATTGGACGGCTTGAAGCTGAAAGCTGTTACGATCGGCGAAGACGGCTATACGATGGATGATATTCTGGTTCATGATGCCCATGAGAAAGATACGACTCTCCATATGATGCTGGCTATGATGAAAGACGATATGCCTATCGCACTGGGAGTTATCCGCGATGTGGAAGCTCCGGTATACGACCAGGCCGTTCATCAGCAGATCGAGGAAGTACAGACGAAAAATCCGACCCGTAAGCTGAAAGATTTGCTTATGCAGGGTGAGATCTGGGAAGTAAAATAAGATGGAAAAGGCGGTCGGATGATCGCCTTTTTTATTTCAGATAGTACTGTGCCTGAACACTTGAACTGACATTTTTGTTCTATATTGTAAGGTCTGGTTTGCAAATAGACTAGTGTATTTGTTAATTGCATGGAAAAGAGCAATTATTACTGAAAAATTTCCTTAATAGAGTATCAGCAATTAAAAAAAATATTACTTTTGTACCGGTCTTAACAAGGCATCTTTTTTAATTCGAGAGAGAGAAAAGTTATATAAAGTCAATCATTTAAATTATTATCAAGAATGGCTAATTTAGATTTAAGCAAGTACGGAATTACCGGTGTAACAGAAATTGTACACAATCCGTCTTATGAAGTTCTGTTCGCAGAAGAAACAAAACCAGGTCTGGAAGGTTTCGAAAAAGGTCAGGTAACTGATATGGGTGCTGTAAACGTTATGACTGGCGTTTATACAGGACGTTCTCCTAAAGATAAATTCTTTGTAAAGGATGCTACCAGCGAAAACACTGTATGGTGGACATCTGAAGAATATAAAAATGATAACAAACCAGTAGACGAAAAATGCTGGAAGGCTTGTAAAGAATTAGCAACAAAAGAACTTTCTAACAAAAGATTGTTCGTTGTTGACGCATTCTGCGGTGCTAACGAAAACAGCCGTCTGAAACTGCGTTTCATCATGGAAGTAGCATGGCAGGCTCATTTCGTAACAAACATGTTCATCCGTCCTTCAGCTGAAGAACTGGCTAACTTCGGTGAACCTGATTTCGTTATCATGAATGCTTCTAAGGCTAAAGTTGAAAACTACAAAGAACTGGGCTTGAACTCAGAAACTGCTGTAGTATTCAACCTGACTGAAAAGATCCAGGTTATCCTGAACACATGGTACGGTGGTGAAATGAAGAAAGGTATGTTCTCTTACATGAACTATCTGTTGCCGCTGCAGGGTATGGCTTCTATGCACTGTTCTGCTAACACAGACAAAGAAGGCAAGAGCTCAGCAATCTTCTTCGGTTTGTCAGGTACAGGTAAGACTACATTGTCTACAGACCCGAAACGTCTGTTGATCGGTGATGACGAACACGGATGGGATAACGACGGTGTATTCAACTTCGAAGGTGGTTGCTACGCTAAGACTATCAACTTGAGCAAAGAAAACGAACCGGATATCTGGAACGCTATCAAACGTGACGCTCTGTTGGAAAACTGTACAGTAGACGCTAACGGCGCTATCGACTTCTCTGACAAGTCAGTTACAGAAAACACTCGCGTTTCTTATCCTATCTATCATATCGAAAACATCGTTAAGCCGGTTTCTAAAGGCCCGCACGCAAAACAGGTTATCTTCCTGTCTGCTGATGCATTCGGTGTATTACCCCCGGTATCTATCCTGACTCCGGAACAGACTCAGTACTACTTCCTTTCTGGTTTCACAGCTAAATTGGCTGGAACAGAACGTGGTATCACTGAACCGACTCCTACATTCTCAGCTTGTTTCGGTGCTGCTTTCTTGTCATTGCACCCGACTAAATACGGTCAGGAACTGGTTAAGAAAATGGAAATGACTGGTGCTAAGGCTTATCTGGTTAACACAGGTTGGAACGGTAGCGGCAAACGTATCTCTATCAAAGATACAAGAGGTATCATCGACGCTATCCTGGACGGTTCTATCGACAAAGCTCCGACTAAGGTTATTCCTTATTTCGATTTCACTGTTCCTACAGCTCTTCCGGGTGTTGATCCGAAGATCCTTGATCCTCGCGACACTTATGCTGACGCTGCTCAGTGGGATGAAAAAGCAAAAGATTTGGCTGCTCGCTTCCAGAAGAACTTCGCTAAGTTCACTGGTAACGAAGCTGGTAAGGCTTTGGTTGCTGCTGGTCCGAAATTGTAATTTCCCTACCGGAGATAAGTTTTTATCAAAGGTTAAGAATAAAGCTATTGAAAAGCGTAGAACATCATGTTCTACGCTTTTTTTTATATATTTGAATGAATTTTATTATAATTGTTAGCGTATTTTAATTTCTATTGCTATCTTTACCGCATATTATCTGTTAATGTGGGGTTTTAAGGTATAATGATTAAACGTTTATTACTGTTTTTCGGAGTCGTATTGTTCTTGTCGTCATGCGGCGGGGACGTCCCTTACCGGATTGAAGGCAAATTGTCTAATCTGGAAGATGAGACGCTATATGCCGTTTTTGAGAATGACAGTTATAAAGTAGTCGATACCATCACCTGCGAAAAACCCGGACAGTTCTCTATCAAACGGAGTGAAGGCGACTTCAATACGGTAACAATTTTCTTCGATCATAAAAAGCGCTGGGCAACGGCTTACCTGATACCGGGCGAGAAAGTGACGATAACGGGTGATGCCCTTTATCCGGCTCTGTTGCAGGTAAAAGGCGGACGTATTAACGACCAGTTGACGGTTTTCCGTAAAAGCGTCAACCCCTTGCTGAAGGAACAGGCTGATTTGATCAATATCCTGAATAATAAGAGTAATCATACCAATACAATAGAGGAGACGGATATTCCTTCCCGCCTGACGAATGTAACCCATTCGCTGAGTGAGCGTGCTCAGGCCTATATCCAGGAGCATCCGGATGAAGAAGCTTCGGCTGTCCTTTTGCAGTATTTCTTTATGAATCCGGACGATACCCGCAAGATGGATGAACTCTTGGCGGTGCTGAGTCCGAAGCTGAAGGATTTCTACCTGATCCGTAAATTGCAGGAGTATAGTGCCAAGGCGCAGCGTACTTCGCTGGGGGCTGAAGCTCCGGGATTTAATGTGAAGAATATCTACGGGCATACCGTAAGCCTGGATTCTTTCCCCAAACGTTATTTATTACTGGCTTTTACAGCTCCGTGGTGCGATATGTGCCAGACGGAAGATCTGCTTTTGGATAAGGTCGCTATGAAATATCCGAAAGACAAGGTCGAAATGTTACTGGTCAGTCTGGATGATGATCCGAAGGAAGTCCGTAAGTTGTTGGCTAAAGACAGTATCGACTGGAACCTGGTGACTGACTCGGCCGGTCAGGCTACTATGTTGGTCGACCTGTATAATGTAAATGCGCTTCCGCGCTGTTTCCTGATCGATGAGGATGGTAAGATCATCATGAAAACGGACAACGGTCTGGAAATCGAACAAACACTCGAAAAACTGGTAGAATGATGAGATAACGAATTATAAACTTTCAACCAAAAACCTTTTAATTATGTTAGTAAAATCTTACGCTGCCGCCGTGCAGGGCATTTCTGCAACCATCGTAACCATTGAGGTGAATTGTACAAAAGGCATCCAGTTCTTTCTGGTAGGCCTTCCCGATGTCGCTGTACGCGAAAGTCACGAACGTATCATTTCCGCACTTCAGGTGAGCGGGTATAAATTCCCCCGCAACCGTCTCGTTATTAATATGGCACCTGCCGATATCCGGAAGGAAGGTTCGTCGTACGACCTGCCGCTGGCTATCGGTATACTGGCAGCTGCCGAAGAACTGGATGCGTCGCGTCTGGATCGTTTTCTGCTGATGGGAGAACTGTCGCTGGATGGTAGTCTGCAACCGGTAAAAGGAGTCCTTCCGATAGCGATCAAAGCACGGGAGGAGGGTTTTAAGGGATTTATCCTTCCGAAGCAGAACGCCCGTGAAGCGGCTGTCGTGAATGACCTGGATGTGTATGGAGCGGAGAATATCAAAGAAGTGATCGAGTTTATCGCCGGCAGACGTGACCTGCAACCTACGGTTGTCAATACGCGGGAAGAGTTTTATGCCCGTCAGCAACAGTTCGAATTCGACTTTTCAGATGTACGTGGACAAGAGAATGTGAAACGTGCCTTGGAAGTAGCTGCGGCAGGCGGTCATAACCTGATCATGATCGGCCCGCCGGGGAGCGGTAAGTCGATGTTGGCGAAACGCCTACCTACAATCCTTCCCCCGTTCACTTTGCACGAATCGCTCGAAACGACAAAGATCCATTCCGTTGCCGGGAAAATAGGGGTGGAGACATCCCTGATGGTGCAACGGCCGTTCCGTTCCCCGCATCATACCATTTCGAATGTGGCGATGGTGGGAGGCGGTGCTTATCCGCAACCCGGAGAGGTAAGCCTGGCGCATAACGGTGTGCTTTTCCTGGATGAATTGCCGGAGTTCAACCGGAGTGTCTTAGAAGTGATGCGTCAGCCGTTGGAAGACCGGAAGATAACGGTTTCCCGTGCCCGTTTCTCGGTCGATTATCCGGCCAGCTTTATGCTGGTTGCTTCCATGAATCCCTGTCCCTGCGGATATTACAACCATCCCGACCGTCCCTGTCTTTGTCCACCGGGTGCGGTGCAGAAGTATATGAACCGTGTTTCGGGGCCGTTGCTGGACCGGATAGATATACAGGTGGAGATCGTGCCTGTTCCTTTCGAAAAGATCTCCGAACAACGTCCTTCCGAGTCGAGTGCCGATGTCCGTGAGCGGGTGATCAAAGCTCGTTCCGTCCAGGAAAAACGTTTTGCCGGTCACGAAGGTATCTATTGTAATGCCCAGATGAGCACTCAACTTCTTCATACATATGCTGTCCCCGATGCTGCCGGGCTGGCTCTTCTCAAAACAGCCATGCAACGCCTGAGCCTTTCCGCCCGTGCCTACGACCGTATCCTCAAAGTTTCCCGTACCATCGCCGACCTCGACGGCTCTGAAAAGATAGAAGCCCGCCACCTGGCCGAGGCAATCAATTACCGTAATCTGGATAGGGAGAGCTGGGGATTGTAGGAAAAATAGAGTTGTTTTTATTGGGTGAAATGTAATTAATTAGTTACCTTTGTATGAAAGAAGAAAGTGATATTGTACGTTTGAGAGAAGTGGATGTTACTCCCGAATTTGACGCTTATTATTTGGCTCTTGACAGGAATACCCAAGAAAAGTTTAAACAGGGAATTGCTATTATTGAGACGGTAAAAGTGCTAAGTACAAAACATGTAAAGAAATTACTTCATACACCTTTGTATGAAATGCGGATTTCGATAGGCAATAATGAATATCGGACAATACTGTTTACAGTAGACGATAGGAATGTTATCCTCTCAACCAAAGTTGTTCTTTTGAATGGTTTCCTGAAAAAGTCAACCAAGGACTATGAAAAGCAAATAAAGAAAGCATTGAAACTTATTGATAAATATAACTTATGGGAGATATAATAGTAGAAAATAAAACCAAGCTGTTGAGCTTTACTAAAAGGCTGGTAGAAGAGTATGGTGAATACGGCACTCCGGAGCGTGAAGCTTTTCAGGCAAAGGCCTTAGCCTGGTATTATGGCGAGATACTTCGCGATCGTCGGAAAGAATTGAATTTGACTCAGAAACAGCTGGCGGAACGCATAGGAAAAGAACGTGCTTATATTGCAAAAATCGAGAAAGGTGAAACGGATATGCAACTATCCAGCTTTTTGCATATTGCGAATGCTTTAGGGCTAACGGTTGATTTGAAGCCTATTCCCTGATAGCACATAACCTTTCAGCCTTCAGTGCCTTCATCTCTCTTCTAGCTTTTAATTAATAAGGAATAGCCCATGAACCCGGTTTTCATTTCGGGTTCATTGGGCCTTCATGGGGGCTTCATCAAACTTTTATTACATGCCAGAGGTTGCCTCGCATCGTATGTCTTTTCGCTATTTCGTTCTTTATGAGGATGCGGGCGAAAGTGTTCATATTGGTTCTGCTTAGATGCACGCCGCTACGTTTTTGCATATCCAGCAGCATCTCGGTGGCCGACAGCCAAAGGCCTTCCTCGTCCGATTCCGCCTTCCGGTAATATTGAAGGAGCAACTGCTCTTCAGCCGGGCATTGCTGAAATCTTCTGTTGTCCTGCATGATAGCGACCTCTTCCTCATGTGTGAACCAATACCGTTCGTCACGCTTCAATGCTTCGAGTGCCTGTGCATACAATTGCTCGTAACAGATTGTCCGGCTGTTGTCGATCTGCCCGCTCAGCTCGATGCAGAGAAAACGGCGGCTACCTGTCGGGTCGGCCAGCAGGTCGAGGTTGTTGCAGGTCGCCATGAACGAGCCATACCGTTGTCGACTGTGAATACTCTGTCCGTACGGCTGCCTGATCTTCACTTCCGGCTTCTGCAATAAATGTTTCAGGAAAGCCTGCTGCCTGGAACTGATCGAATCGAACTCATCCAGGTTGATCAACGCAAAACGCCCCAACGCCATTTCCGCTTCCCGCCGACTGCTGAAATCGAGGCTTTCGGCATAATACTCCCGCAACTCCGGCGGTAGGAGCGACCGGCACCAGGTGGACTTGCCACATCCCTGCGGCCCCACGATAAGCGGAACTACACTGTTGGCATGCATCCTGTCCATCTGCCGCCATTGGGCAACCACTCCCAGGAACCAGATATAAAAACGGTCGCGCCACTTCCCGTTTTCCACCGGTAACGAGTCGGCCAGGCTGCGTATCCGGTCTTTTCCGTCCCAGGTCGGTAGATTTCCGAGATAAGTATCTAGCGGATCATAAGAAGGCGTTGCCGTGGAAAAGATAAAACGTTTCACATCCCTGTCCCACAGCTCGATTCCCTCTTTCTGTGCCTCTATGCTGATCGTGTTGATCACCTCGTCCGTCACCGGGCGGAAACGGAAGCAAAAGGAGCACTGCTCCCGGTATTCCATATCACCCCTCAGTTTGTTACGCCGGAATTCATAGCGGCGCGACATGAAATCATCCAGCTGCGCCATCAATACCTGTCCGGACGAAAGCTCCGGCTTGCCGCCGAAATTCTTCTCCACCAGGTAACAGGTATGTATCGTTTCCCGCAGTTCCGGCTCGAACTTGCGGAAACCCGTATGTAGCAATGTCCAGCGTACGGCATCCTCTTCCGGTACCCCGTTGCGGAAACAATGTTCGGCCAGGTTCACCAGAAACGCCTGCTTATCGGCTTCCGCTTGGGGAACCGGCGTCGTTGCCAGTGTCTTTTTCAGTGCCACGTTATACAATCGGGCGATGACCTGGTAACGTTCGTAACCCGGCATCAGGTGATGAAGCGGCTCTTTCTTTTCTTTCGCCCTGCTTTCTGCCTGCATTTCATCCGGTTCCTGTTGCGGTTGGGGCATACGGATTGCGATCGCGTCGGGATTATAATAAAGTCCGCGATCGAACGTGTAGCGAACCCCTTTCGACGGCGAAGCACTGGTCGGCGTGACCGGCTGCTGTAATTGTTCCCCGTAGAAGATGGCCGCCCGGCGATAGGCATGCGCGTGAAACAGCCTGATCTGCCGTTCTTCGTCCGGCAATGAACCGTCCGGTAGCGTAAAGTGCGTCAGTATCTTTACGCTTCTACCGCTCGAACCGACAAAGGCCGCCAAAGTTTGGAGAATTTCCGCCGCTTTTTCCCGTATTTTCTCCGCTTCGGAGCGGTTGGCAAGCCGATTGATTTCTACCAGGATGATACCGGTATACCGCTTTAGGACGGGGCTGCCCGACGACCGGTTATAAACTCCGCTGAAAACAGTCACCGGTAACTTCTCCACTTCGGCCGGCCGGCTCTCCGGCATGCAATAATCCAGCATTTCGCGAAATGCCGTTACCGGAATTTGTTTTTGCGCTGTCCGCATCTTTTCCAGTAAGGTTGCCAACGCAATCTTTTTCATCTTTTTGTTCGTGCTTTTGTAAATAGTTGCTTCCATATTGATTGATTTTTGATGTTTCTGTCAGCAAATATACAACCGTGATATCCGGTTTAAAGAACACTCCGACCGATAGTTATCCGGTTTTTACTCTGTCCGCTACTAATAAATAAGTCGTTGTATCTTATGGTTTTGTTCGTTATATTTTATATCTTAGATGCCGACTTTTTATTCTTCCGCCAATTGTGATAAGATCTTTTGCCAGCTGTCGAATAATCTTTCGGCAATAGGCAAACAATCTTTCGACAATTGTCAAAAGACTACTAAGTAGGGACAAAAACAATAAACACTAGTATATTAACCTATAATTGAATACTATATGGAAGCTAATTACAGAATGGAGCGAAACCCCAATCCCAAAGGCGGTAACGATGAGATGCCGTTGCATCCCCGCCTGATCCCTCATAATACATACAATATTAGAGAGTTGATGCGATACGGCAAAGAGCGGTCTACTTACTCGGAGGCCGATATTGCGGGTGCACTTCGACTGATAACGGATCTGGTGGCGGAAAATCTGCGTGCGGGAAATAATGTCGAGATCGAAGGGCTGGGCTTTTTCAGCGTCTCGCTTCAGTCGCGCCCGGTGATGGACAAGAAGGAGTTGCGCAGTGAGTCGGTGCATTTCAAGAACGTAAACTTTAGGTGCAGCCAGACGTTGAAAGACAGGCTAAAGACAATGCCGCTTACCCGTTTGAAAGAAGAAAAGCTACGTACTTTCAACGATGACGAGAAATACCGCCGGTTGCAATGGTATATGGATCGCCACCCGTATATCACCGTTATGAAATATCGCGGATTGAACGGCTGCTCGGATTATGCGGCACGGAAAGACCTGGCCGGGTTTGTAGAGAATGGCACGCTCGAAGAGACCGGCACCCGCCATATAGCGATCTATACCCGTCCCGCCGGGAACGACGAACCGGAGTCGGGTAGCCTGATCATCGACTCGAATATCACCACGGATTAGTCTTTTCGGATGAAGGCGGAATGAAGGCCGGTATGAATGCGGTCATGGAGTGCATTCATATTGCAAATTGCTTTGTATTAGTTGAATATGAGGCATATGAAGGCATGAACGCACTTTTCTTGGAAAAGCGATTATGTACCTGAGTTCTTGCAGAACTTAGCTATTCCGGTATTCCTGCGGCCCCATGCCGACATGTCGTTTAAAGTATTTACCGAAGAAAGACATATTGGTGAAGTTGAGCGAATAGGCGATGTTTTGTACCGAAACATCCGTCGATTTCAATTGCGCCTTTGCATCCATAATGACCATCGACGCAATGATATCCATACATGTTTTCCCTGTGACCTGCCGTATCGTGGTGCTCAGATGTGCCTGTGTTATACCCAGTTTATCGGCATAGAAGGCCACATTCCGTTCCTGGCTGTAATACTGCATGACCAGTTGTGTGAAGTCGTGCGCAATCTTTTCGCTTTTGCCCTGTACGGTTTTTATCGTCCGGATGTCTTTGTACAATTCCCCCAGTCCGTAAACCAGTGTGAAAAGTATGTGTTTGATTACCTCTTTACTTATTTTCCCGTAAAAGGTAAGGTACGTTTTAGCAAGCAAGGCCAGATGATCCTGTATGATGGCGGCGACTTCCGCTTTCAGCGGGACGACAGGCGTGGCCTTTATTGTATAGAAGATATCGAGCGTCGGCTTGATCACGTTTGCTTCCGTGATAAACTGCGAGGAATATCCCAGGAAAAAGATCTTCAGATCGCCTTCTACCTTGTGTATCTGAAGGATACTGCCGGGGATGATTGTCACGAAATCGTTCTCTTTTACCTTATATTGGGTCATATCGATCGAAGCCTCGATCTCTCCCCCCATGCAAAGCACGAAGATACCGGCCTTCAGTCGGCAGGGAAAATTGGTGTACATATTCAGTATTTCCCGGCTGATATCCATCCCTACGATCCAGTCTTCGGGTATGTCCAGTTTGGGTAGCTCCTTGGGTATATTTGCGTTCATTTGCTTGCTTGTTTACTGGATGCAAATGTATTTATTATTTTTCAAAGGATGTCGTCTTTTTCTTATAAATAGAACACCGGATTTATCCTTTCCGGTGCCATATCGCATATAATAAAGTGAGTTAGTTAATATGTTTTAAGACATATCTAATAAAAAGGACAGTAAATCGCATAAATAGACCTTGCGGGATTTTATAATTCAAGGTTACTTTGCACCCGATTAAAAGTGCATAGACATTAGTATATAATATTAAGGTTAGATAATAACCGCAAAAATAGGTAGATGAGGGAAATGGAAATGACGAAAAGACATAGTTCTGCAAGAACTGTGGTATTATTTGCATGTATTTCTGTATTAATAATAGGTTTGTTTGCTTGTGATGACCGGAAAGACAGTTCTTCCGCCCATTCGGGAAAACTCCGTTTAAGTTTGACTGCTGATACAACCTCTCTGAAGAAAGGTGTGAACTCGAATCTGACGAAAGCTGTTTCGGATGAGTTCGAGAAATTCCTGACCGTAGAGGATTACCAGATCCGTATCGTCACAGATAAAGATACAGTAAAATCTTACGACCGCTTCGACAAAATGCCTTCCGAGATCGAACTCCCCGAAGGTGCCTACACAATAGTTGCTTCCAAAGGCAACGACCTTCCTGCTGCATTTGAAAATCCTTATTTTGAGGGGAGTACCGACTTCACAGTAAAAGCCGACATGAGCACACCTATCGATGTGACTTGTACGCTTGGAAATGCGCGGATCACGATAGATTATACCGAGGATTTCAAAAAAGCATATGAAGAATATACAACATTATTAAAAACTTCTTTTACAAGCGAAAAATTGGAAATAGTAAAGGAAGAGCAACGTCCTGCCTATTTGCAGATAGATAAAGACGGGACAGAATTGAATGTTTCGATTCGTTTGAAAAAGATAGGGGGAAATGAGACGAAAGAGTATCCGGTTCCGACGACAATCATATTGGAACGACGCCAGAATGTTCGTTTGATTTTTAAAACAGATGGTACATCGAATGGCATAGGAGTGGATATTCTTTTAGATGATAAATTGGAAAAAGAAACTTTTTGGCCTGAAATCCCTGATTTTATGTAACAGGAATATGATTAAAAAGAGAAAAAAATGAAATCAATAATTTGTGCGATATTATTTGGAGTTGCAGCTTCTGTGATTACGGGATGTAGCGATATTGATGAAGGTAATTCAAATTTTCCTAAAGGTACAGGTGGACTTAACTTGAGGTTACCGGAAACGGAGAAAGAAGTGGATATCCCTGTTATATACACAAAAACAGGAGAAATAGCTTTTGATCTACAGTCTGAGACATTTCCAATTTCTATTAGTGAGGGAGGAAATGTTGTGAAAAAGTTTGAATCTTTTACCGCTTTGATTGATTCTGGAACGCCTGTTGTATTGCCTGTTGGAAGATATACGGTAAAAGCATCATCTTATGTTCCAACTGATAAGGTTTCTGAAAAACCTTATTTTGAAGGTTCTTCTGACTTTGAGATTGAAGAGAGTGTTGTTTCGAATACCTCTGTTTTATGTACTTTTAAAAGTGTAGGGGTAGAACTTCGCTTATCTAAGCGTTTTGAAGAATTGCTGTCTGAAGAACCGGCGAATTATGATTATAAGGTAATAGTCTCTAATGAACAGGCGACTTGGAGCTTTGATAAAAAGAGTATGAAGCCTGGGTATTTTACTGAAGGTAGTTCACGATTGATTGTAAAAGTTGTTGTGAAAATGAATGGACAGACATATCCGGAGCGTACTTGGTATTTTAAAAACGGGGAAGAGGCCCCGCAGATAGGAGAATATTATATTATTACTCTGGATGCGGGTAGGAGTGAAGTGAAAATGTTTTCTCGTAAACTTTAAATAAATAGGAAGAAATGAAAGTTTTCAATAATATATTGTTTTTGACTTTTGCTGCCTTGTTATGTATGCTTTCTTCTTGTGAGATGAAGAAAGATTTGTTCGGACAGGTGGATAAGGATGTAAATGATCAACTTCCTATTGAAAAGGCGGGATTGTTAGATTTACAGTTGCAGCCTCATAAGGAAGCAGATATACCTGATTCTAAAGGGGCTATTTCCGGATCGGATGTAGTGGTTATTGATGTGAATGATTTTGCGGTAGAGATTCTGGATAGTATCGGACAGGTATATAAATATTATGAAAGCTATGCTGATTTAAAGAAAGAAGGCGGTTTGCTGCTTCCTGTCGGACACTATTCGGTTAGGGCAACATTAGGCGATGATGTGAATGCAGGCTTTGACTCCCCTTTCTATTCTGGTACTAACGAATGTAAGATAACCCCGCAGGAAGTTGCTAAGGTAATTACTAATTGCGTATTGAGTAACAAAAAGATCGTATTCAGGTGTTCTCAAGAGTTCAACAGCAGTTTTGAAGATGATTATTCGATTGTTGTTGATAATGGAAGCGGAGCATTGACTACATTTAGGGATGAAGAACGAGTTGCTTATTTGAAGAACACAGGTTCATTACAGTTTACAGTTTATACAACTACTCGCGAAGGGAAAAAGGATAAGGTATACAACATTGATTTATCTAAGCAGGAAGAGGTGCAGGAACACAATAATATTCTGATTGATTTGGACATCGTCAATGACGTGCCTGGTGATGATGATAGTGATGGAGATGACTCCGGGGATAACGGTAATGATGAACCGGATGATCCGGACGATGGTGACAGACCGAATGAAGTAGTCAAAGCTCCTGTTATTAAAGTTGATATTTCATTAATTGAAAAAGACTATGTTATTGAGATCCCATCTGATTTTATCGATGGTGGTGATAATGATGATCCTAATCCTAATCCGTCGGATAATATTCCGATTGTAACTGCAACTCTGGATGGAAAGGCATTTGATATAAAAGCGACTCAGAATGTAACTCCAGCATCAAAAGTTGTGATCCAGTTAAAGGCTCCGGGAGGTTTAGAGTCATTGATTGTCAAAGTTAATATAGGTGGAGACATGATGAATGTGGATTTATTTGATTTAGATCCTATAGTAGCTGGAATATTGGCGGGTATGGAATTGCCTAAAAAAGGTAGTACCTCTATGCAAACATTTGATATATCTCCTTTTATGACACTATTGGTTGACGGTAACAATACATTTGATGTAACAATGACAGATGCTAAAGGTGTTCAAGGCGGGGGGGTAATAACTTTAAATATGAAGCAATGAAAATAAAAGAATATATTATTTATAGCTTGTTTCTTTTGGCGGGCTTGTTTACTTCCTGTAATAACGACCGGAATAGTCTGGCTCCGGTTGGCACTTTATGCTTGGGTGTGGATAAAAATGAACAACTGCTGACGAAGGGAGAAGTAGTGGGTGAATTGCTCAAGGTTTGTATTATAAGTGCGGATGGCGATACTGTGAAGTCGTATGAAGACTATATAAAGGAGGTTAAGAATGAGAAACTGATATTGCCTGTCGGAACTTATAAGGTGGCGGTTGCTTCTAATCAAACGGAGGAACCTGGATGGGAAAAACCTTTTTATGCAGGGGAAGAAACTGTCGATGTGAAGGCGGGCGAGATTACGAGCGCAACGGTTACTTGTAAGATTGCCAATACAAAAGTAACGATTGGTTATACGGATAAAGTAAAGGAGAAATTCACGAACTGTGAAGCGACTGTCAGCAATAGTAGCGGTTCCTTGCTCTATACATATGATGAATATCGTTCAGGTTTTTTTGTGCCTGAGAAGTTGACTGTCAGTTTAGCCTTGACTAATAATGAGGGTAAAAAATATGCAATAAAACGCGTGTTTTCGGATATAAAGCCGCGTTACCATTATACGATCATGTTCAATATGGCAGATCCTTCGGATGATAAAGAAGGTGGCAGTGACTTTACGGTTGAGGTCAATGATGAGATCCAAGTCGTAGAATGTGAAATCGTGATTGATGAAGATGATATGGAAGATAAGAAGGTCCCGGTTATTAAGCTCTCCGATTCATTTAAAGAGAACCAATTCTCAATTAAAGTAGGTGAGGAGCTGTCACCGTTATCATTGTCGATAACTTCGCAAGTTGGGATAGAAACGTTGATGGTGAAAGCTGAGTCTGAGTTGTTTAAGCAGGCTAATGGCTTAAATGAATTTGATCTGGCTCGTTTGGAGGAAATAACGAAGATGCATTTGGAAGAACTGGGATTCCCACTATTGCCGGATGATCAGGATGCTAAAAATATCACACTGAGTTTTGACCAGTTGGTTGCAAAATTTTTACAGGATATAGCGAATGAGAAAGCAAAGAAAGTGCATTCGTTTATAGTTTATGCAATGGATTCATTACATCAGGAAACGGAAGTGGAGTTTGCTTTTGAAGTTCGGCCGGATGTGGCTGTCGTAACAAATAAAGCGAACGCGTTCTCTACATTTGCTTTCTTGTCTGGAGAAACACAGGAAACATCCGGACAGGCTTTCAAATTCAGAAAACAAGGCGATTCGGACTTTAGGACAATAGAGGCTCAGGTGAATGCAGACGGAACATTCTCTGCGCTTGTCAGCGAGTTGACACCGGGTACAGATTATGAATATATGGCAGTAACAGGAGATGATAGCGAGGGAGATTTAGTTACTTTCCAAACAGAAGGCGCGGTTGAATTGCCGGGTGGTAAATTTGATGAGTGGGATGGTAATACTCCGAAGGCATCGGTAAGTCCTTTTTGGAAATCAGGAAATAACACTTTTACGAGTTCACTTTTGTCACCGACCTCTGAGGTTGTTGATGCCTCAAATGATTCCAAACGAGCTGCCAATTTACAATCAACAAGCGCTGCAGGGAAATTTGCCGCAGGAAATTTGTTTACAGGAGATTTTAAATTAGATGTTATGACGGGGGAAATTACCTTTGGTCGCTCTTTTACATCTCGTCCGAGCAGGTTAAAAGGTTGGTATAAGTATGCTCCAGGAACTATCGATTATAGTGGTACAATAACGACGCCCAGTAAAGTTACCATAAA
>ULWH01004751.1_pt1 | contig 15383 bp, 8 predicted proteins | sample 1960201 | NCBI WGS metagenome assembly ULWH01 (sample SAMEA4835808, study PRJEB28245) | human gut metagenome | biome: gut microbiome; material: fecal sample | place: Denmark | collected 2008
TTGAAACTCGCCCCCCGTTGCCGATCGTGGGTCAAATAGCGTCCTTTCACATAGGAATTAATAAAAAACAGACCACGCAGACGATGCCATAACGCCAGCGCAGGACGTGCCAGCGGCACATACAATTTAACCTTAAAGGCCGGAGAAGCCAGCACCAGCCCGCGAATTGCAGGTGCATAATCATGAATCCATGTGGCAACCAGCACTGCGCCGACGCTTTGCGCGATCACTACCACCTCTTCCAGTCCAACCTGGCTGTCGCTGGCAGCAAAACGGACAAATTCATCGACATCCCGCACTGAACGCGCAAGAGATGGGCTATAACCACGCGGCCCCGAACTTTTTCCATGCCCTCGGGCATCCCAGGCATAAAAAGCAGTATCTGGCATCGCCAGTTCATCAACGAGATGTTGTAGACGACCAGAATGTTCATGCCCGCGATGAAATAAGACGATGACCTTTTTCGCCCCGGGCTGTAAAGCGGGCCAGTGCCGATAAAACAACGCTGTATTATCACTGGTGGTAAAAAAATGTTCCCCAGGGATGCGTGAATTTTCCATTTTCTCTATTTTCCTTCAGTAACAGCAGTAGCGTATAAAATAAAAAAATACCGGAGCGGTGAAAATTAATGAGTCAATCCTGTCAAGGAGTCCGCCATGTCCTGGCAATAGTTTTCCGCTATCTTTAACACCAATATCTCGTTTGATGGCTGACATCACGACATCGCCGCAAAAACCACTAATACCAATTAACAAACCCGCTAATAATGCCTGTAATGTATTTAGCGGTGTCAGTAACGGTCCGATAATCAGTGACGCAATCATGATGGTGATGACGCCGCCCATCAGACCTTCCAATGTTTTTCCCGGGCTGACTTTAGGGACCACTTTTCTTCTGCCGCAGGATTTTCCCCATAAATACTGTGCAATATCGTTTGACTCGGTTAATGCCAAAAGAAATAACACCAGTAACGCCCCGCCCTGGATATTTGTGGTTGGCAACATTAATAACCAGGCGGCATGACTCAAGGCGAAAACGGTCATTATCCAGCCCCAAAAAATGGCGCTCACGGTATGCAGAAAACCAGAGGGGTCACCCACTAAAACTTGCCCGGTGGCTAATATCAGAAACCCAGCCAAAGGTATAAATAACAGAAACAGCTCAAAGCAATTAAAACCGATAAGCAAATAGTTAAGAGGAATACCCCAATATAACCAACGCGGAAAATGTACAGATATAAGCGTACAATATTCTTTCAATGCCAGAAAACTTATCAGCGCAAAAAACGTCAACGTCATCCAGCGTGGACCTGAAATCACCATTGAAAAACAAATGACGATGCCCCACCAGGTACGAATACGTAATGTAACCTCACCCCCTTTTCTCTCCGGTAACCGCCATAGCAGAAAACGGTTTATCAGCGTTGCTAAAATTAACAACGCGAAAAGTGTTGCCAGAGATTTTTCCAGCATTATATTTCAGCGCTCATAAGAAGCACACTCCGACAACGATTAATCGCAGTCCAGAGAAGCAGAATTGAAGCAATGCTCCATAAAAGATTATTCCACTGCATCCACTGTGGATAAATGGCAACGGCCAGACCCCACAGACCAAATATTAACGCGCGATTGCTTTTGCCAAATGGACCGGCATAACTGCGAACACCGTTAATCGTCTGCGCGAGTAAACCGCAAAACTCGGTCAATATGGTGCAAAATAACATGAGTATCACGAGTGATGCGTTACTTTCCGGTAAAAATAAAAATGTTAAATAGAGCGCAATATCGGAAATAACATCACCAGTCTCATTCAAAATTGCCCCAAGCCGTGTTTGCTGATTGCACTCACGCGCCAACATGCCATCCAGCGCATTGAGCGCCATACGGATAAAAAGCACGATGGGCAATAGCATAAAGAGGATGGGTTGTGCCACCAACATCAACAGCAATCCGGTAAGAAGAGAAAGCGCCAGTGCAGCAAGAGTGATGTGATTCGCTGTAACGTGGTGCTTGTAAAGCCAAAACATCGTCGGCCTTAACAGCGACTGAAAGAGCGGTTTTATCTGGTAGAGCGTCATTATCAATCCTTGATAATTCGGTTTGCGCTATGGTGCATCAATTCCCCTGACGGAGATATCGCAACACGCCGCTTCATTAAAAATTCAGAATATATCAAGGTATTGGGGACTCACTGTCAGGAATAATTATCCCCAATTAATCAAAGGGTTAAGAAATATTACGTTGTGGATCAATACAACTCATCAAGTTTTCTCATCGCTTGTTCCCGTATTGCGCGCGTCTTACCGTTAAGCGCCAGCTGGCGGACTAAATCCAGTTCAGGGTTAACAAGCTCTAACGCCAGCAAAGGATCACGTTTCAGCCTCGCCTTTAATACATCAACTGGAAAACGGGGATTATTCATCGCCACAATCCACCACTCGGGATCAATTTCTGCCGCCAGTACTGCAGGCGGTGTGTGGCGGTTGTTAAGTGCGCCGAACTTGAAAAATGTGAGATTGCTTTTCGCCAGTGTACTCCACCATATACGATCCGGTTGTTTTGCCAGTACATCCAGTTGTGCTAACGCATCGGGGTCGAGTGCAATAATAGACGCGTAATGCTTCATCAACCTGCGCACGGGAGCTGTTTTCCTGCCTCAGAAAAAACTTCGCCCAAATATCATTGCGTGGCGTATTTTGCTGTAATTCCTTGAGGACAACAGCGGGTAAATTATCCCAACTAACTAATGCACTCTCTAAAAAGTCCCAGTCTTCCAAACGTATCAGGGCTGTGGCATTTAATAGCATCTGATCATCAACTTCACCGTGGCTGATAAGCTCAGACAAAATCATATCAGCGCTGGTTTCATACGCAGCTGAATCTGCTTTCGGATTATTTTTCCGATGCGATAAAGCACGTTGCCAAATTTTTTGTTTCATCGACGTGCTCAGATACTGATTTTTCGCCAGATTACTCCACCCCTCAGGATCGTTGAAACGTGTCAATAACCGTTGTAGAGCAGCGTCAGAGTGAATTACCTGCATATCCCGACAGCAAAAGTAGGCAGGGGATTTTTTCTCCATCCTTTTAACAAAATTAAACTGTAAGTTATCTGGCAATGCTAAAAATAACACACGTATTAGATCATCGTCATTCTCGAATTTTTGGTATAAATAGGCTGCAACTTTGTCACTCTCTTGTGGCGTCATCCGCAATAATTGACCATGGTGTTTCATCTCTGCCAGCTTGAACGCTAAGCTTGTGACAACATTGTTTGATGAATCGTTCGCCAACTGCATTGCCTGATTGTAGGTGAGTTGTCCTCCAGCACCGACCTGACGAATAGAGGAATCATCACTGCGGATATAGCCATCAATAATGGATTCAGGCAATAACCACGCATCTTTATAAAGCTCCTGAATGATCATATCCCAATCTCTTTTCGCCAGAGTCATTACGATATCCAGAGGGAGATTTTCACGTAGCGCAAGATTCAACGGACCGACACCATCAGGTAGACGACTCATTCGCGTCATTATTTCGACAGAGAGCGGTTCACGGTCGAGCAACCCCAGAACAACAGGCTGGTAACCCAATTGCTGATCGGTCAACTCCAGAATCTCATTGTCAGGCATATATCTCGCCATACTTTCAATCGTTTGTTCATCATTGCTATTAATAAGTTGTTTGCGTAGGTTAGCTGAAATTCCTTTAAGCCTTGGGAGAGTTCGGATTATGGCAAGATCAAATGTCGCAATATCTCGTCCTTCAAATGCAGCAACGTTGCCTTCATCCAGCATTTGCAATTCCTGCACTAACTCAGGAGAAGGCTTAGGGCGAAACAGCGCTTCTTTTTTCATCTGATTACAGACATTCCCTGCCATGCGAATATTGCTTCGCTTAAAAATTTCTTTCAGAGCATCTTCATCATTTATTAGACCCCAATAATATGCATCAGGATTTATTATCATCAGCGCTTTTTTGACATTTTCAGTGTCATTTTTGTCACTCGCACGGACCATGAATTCACTATTTGTCGAAGACGCAACAACAGGTGCAATTATGTCATTGATAAATATCCCACGCGCATTAATACTCCCCTTAATCGTAGACGGATTATCGTAATATGAGTCGATAAATACCAGTCCACTTGCATTTATCGAACCGGTAATTAACAGTGGTGAATCCGTAACTATATTCGTTGCCGTCACGTTACCGAGAATAACCCATGGATTAGAAAGAGAGAAAGTGGAAATATTTCCTTTGACTGTCAAATTGCCAAGAACAATCAATTTTTGATTACTCTCTATATTACCTTCTACCACTAAATCGCCACGATGCACTTTCCAGTCCGATGCAGATAAACCGAAGGGGACAAGATTCACGCTACTGTTGATAGCTTGTTCAACTTGTTGTTTATCTTCAGCGGTAGCCGCAGAAAAAAATTGTTCAATATCAACTGCATTTGCAACACATCGAAGTTCCGCCTGTACTGGAAGACTCAGCATAAACAGGGGAAGTAAACCTATCCAGCCGCAAATCCTGGCCTTAAACATATGCACTCCATGCCATTAAAAAAGAAACAAAAGGGAAATGCATCTTTCCCTTTTGTATATTCGTTATTCTCGCGAAATACCATCCAACGTAGACAACACTTCCTCAGAAAGTTGCAATTTTTCAGCAGCCATATTCTCCCGTAAATGCGCAACCGAAGACGTCCCTGGGATCAGCAAAATATTCGGTGAACGCTGTAACAGCCACGCCAGCGCCACCTGCATTGGTGTTGCACCCAGGCTCGCAGCAACATCGGAAAGTGTGGACGATTGCAGCGGTGTAAAGCCCCCGAGCGGGAAGAACGGCACGTAGGCAATGCCATCGTGGGCCAAAGCATCAATCATTGCATCATCAGCACGGTGCGCGATGTTGTATTCGTTTTGCACACAGACAATTTCGGCAATCTTGCGCGCCTCTGCAACCTGCGTCGGTGTGACGTTGCTCAGGCCAATATGTTTTACCAGGCCTTGTTGTTGCATCTCTGCCAGCACGGTCAGGCTGGCCTCAATCGATCCTTCCGCTGGGCCATGACCATCCCCCATCATAACGCGCAGGTTAACCACATCCAGCACGTCCAGCCCGAGATTACGTAGATTATCGTGCACCGCTTTTTGCAGCTCTGCCGGAGAAAATGCGGGCAACCAGGATGCGTCCTCTCCACGCCGCGCACCAATTTTAGTGACAATTGTCAGGTCGTCAGAGTAAGGATAAAGCGCTTCGCGGATAATCTGATTGGTGACGTGCGGACCATAAAAGTCGCTGGTATCAATATGATTGACGCCCAATGCCAGCGCCTCACGCAGCACGGTTATAGCGACGTGGCGATCTCGTGGGGGGCCAAAAACTCCAGGACCTGCCAGTTGCATCGCGCCATAACCAAGACGGTTAACGGATTTTGTACCGAGAGTAAATGTATTGCTGCTCATCGCACCCTGCCCTGTAATAAAACGGATTAAGAAAAATCAGTATAGAAACGAAAAGAGATAAATAATGCGAAGGTGTAAACAAGATTACTGGATGAGTTGCTCTATTGTCCTGAAAGACACAAAACAAAACGCGTCACGTACCACATCCGGCAATAAAAAAACCGCAACCTGTATCAGCGTTGCGGTTTAGGGATCACATGCTAAAAATTAGAACGTTTTCTTGAAGTTCAGCATCACGCCTTTATCGCTGATGCCATCCTCTTTCCAGTTGTACGCATCCAGATTCAGCGAACTTTCTTTGCTGCTGTACTTCACGCCGACGCTTGTCAGGCTATTGATGCCGCCGCCCTTCTGACCGTCATCGACGTTAAAGTGCTGACTGCCTGCGCCTGCCAGGCTTGCCGTACGCTGGCTCTTCGCGTAGCTCAGGTTCGGCCCGCCTTCCAGCGTAGCGCTAGCGCTCCAGCCGTCTTTACCTGCGTAGTCCAGTTTCAGCCCGACGATGCTGTCCACCGCCGTTTCGCTGCCACTGTTCATATTCAGGTTAAAGTCTCCGGCATTGCGCTCCTGATAGCCACCTTCCAGTGTGTGACGCAGTTTTACACCCGCATATGGCGTAACCTTCAGTCCTTCGCTCGGTTCGAAAGTCTTCGCCCCTTCGCTGCGGAACTCCAGGTACTGCTGTTTCACGTCGGTATCAGCCGTTTTGTTCGTGTTGCCAAATGCAATCGAGCGGCTGCTGTCAAGGTTGTGAACGTCGTAACGCAAGGCGTTATTCCAGTTCATGCCGTTATCGAACGACATCTGATGTTTCAGGCCAAAAAACTGGCTATAACCGCCTGTAACGCCATTATCACCCGCTTTCTGCGCACCATCACCATCGAGACGAGCGATACCGTACTCCAGACTCATCGTCTGGCTTTCGCTCAGGTCGATAGTTTTACGCAATGCCAGCATGTCGTATTCGGTATTATTACCTAACTCGGCACGCGGATCGCCTTTCGCGACAACGTTGAACGCCAGACCGTTACCCACTTTCGGCGCGGCATCTGCCAGCATACTAAAGCGGTTGCTTAACACGCGCGCTTCGCGGAATACCGTGGTCGCCTGGCTACCGCTGACCTGTTTCAGAGCACTGTTCAGTTCAGCAGTCGTGCCGACGTTCAGGCTGGTAAACAGTTCGTTGTTGGTGTAACCCGCATCCAGTGCTTTCGCGATGTCATTCACCGAGGCATCTGTTGCCACATCGGTGTAGGCATTTTTGCTCATGGTGACGTCAACGTTACCGCTGGCATCGGTGCTGCCTTTGGCAGTCCATACCACGGACGTTGAGGTGATGGCGTCAGCGTCGGTCAGGTTGCTACCTTCCACTACGTTATCAAAACTCACAGTGGTGTCTGCCGTACCAGCGGTAAAGCCCGTGTTAATCTCCACGCCGTTCATGCTGGCATTGTTAACCTTCAGCTTCCCGGCGCTGCCGTTAACGTTGGTACCGACGACATAGCCGTTGAGGTTGTTCATGCTGCCACCAGCCTCATCACTTCCCGACGTTACACTAACCGTATTGGGCTTCGGCACATCCGGCAACGTATAGTCGCCATAATGCACTTCGCTGCTATTACCGTTGTTACCGTTCATACCTTCAACATTGATGCTGTCGCCCTGCTTGATCAGTCCAGAACCCGTAACCCCATCGGCAATCACCACCGTGCCGTTGTTAACCACATGACCTACTGTACCCAGTACGCTAAATGCAAACGAGTCATTGGCGAAGATATTGATGGTGCCGTTGTTTTCGATTACCGCATCCGCCGTGGCGTTGGCATCGAGTTGCATACCGATCATACCCGTGTCAGTAGTGCCTGCGGTACCGAGGTTGATGGTGCCATTGTTAACCAGCTGCGCGTTCTTATCACCTTCCATAGCCACAGCACCGGTGCCGCTGATGTTCATGATGCCGTCATTCTGGGCAATAAAGTTGCTGTGGGTGACTTTCACGGCACTGGCGCTGTCGTGATCGAAGTTGATGACCCCGTTATCCTGGTTCCAGAAGAAGGCATTCTGATCGCCGGCATTATTAGCGCTGACTACCAGTGACTTCGCAGAAACATCAATCGTTCCGTCATTGATAAAACGACCATTTCCGCCCCACATATTAACGGCTCCGTTGTGGGAAGAATTACTGATGTTCATGTGACCGGTATTATAAAGCGTACCGGACTGGTTGATGTGCACAGCATTCTTGTCGTTATCAAGAATAAACTCGCCGCGGTTATTGAAAGCTGAATTATTATTAACTTCCAGCATCCCGGTGTTGTTACCCTCACTACTACTTCCGAGGTTCCAGGTTCCTTCGTTATTTGCCACTGCAGTACCTGTCAGCGCAGCACCTCTCATAATCGCCCCGTCAGTTTGATTATTAAAGACCCCGCCAGCCGACATCATCCGCCCTGTTACACTGCCACTATTATTGAATACCCCCGCGTTCTGCACGATTTTATTGATGGTTCCGGTGTTGTTCACTAACGAACTATCAGCACCAGCATTCATGGTAATTTGCGCAGTCATTTCTCCGGCATTATTGAGGATTCCACCGCTAACATCGACGTTATTCGTCATCACCCCGGCATTTTTAATGACGGCACCCTTGTCAAGTTTTACTAAGTTATTGATGATGCCACCGCTGGTATTTTCCAGAAGACCGCTTGATACCGTAATTTGATCACCGGAAAGCGTTCCGCTATTAACAACATTCCCAGCCAGCTTATCAGTCACAGCAGCAGATTTATTTAGCGTTACAGTTTCTCCGCTTCGTGTAATCGTATCGCCACCGGTATAGATCAGTGAGGTGAAATCATCTGTATTATTGTACTCATTCCCCGATTGGCACACGCCGAAAGTGCAGATTGTACCATAGTTAACAATTGTTCCTGTGCCATCGTTATAAAACGCCTGACCAGTACCAACATTGATATTGATAACACCCGTCTGGTCGTTGATAGCAGTACCATGCTCATAAACAGCCATCCCTACCAGAGTATTTGCTGCCAGACTATCGTCATAATTACCATTTTTTTCGAGGTTAATCGTCCCCTGGTTAATAACTGTATTGCTGGCGCCATAGGCCGCCATACCTGCGCCGGCGTTATAAATAGTTATAACACCGCCCAATTGGTTAATTGCTGTTGCATTTTTCCCTGCACCACTATAACTATCAGTACCAACTCCCACACCTGTACCGAAGTCAATGGCGCTGTTGCTAGCTATATCTCGCATTGCGGTAGTGTCATTTGCATGTACCCACATAGAATCCAGTGTAATTTTACCCTGATTTTCTGCTGTTGAATCTGCTATAGCAAGCATGCCGACACTACCACGACCATACAAATCAATGATGCCGCTGTCAGTATTGATAATTGTGCTATTCGATTGAGCGACTAACCCTGTTATGCTACTGACATCGTTATTAAAAATAAATGAATTCGATGTGCCCGTTGAATACTTGTTAAATACGCTATGTTGTTCCGTCACTTTACCTGTGATCGTACCTGCATTAGTGGCGCTCCCTCCGTTAGTAGCCAGTAAAACAATGGGAGACGGTGCCGGATCTTTACCATTTTGTAATAACGAGATCGTGCCACTATTTATACCTGTTGTATTTTCACCAGTAACAAAAGCAAAACCTAAATTCTGAATTTCAACAGTACCTTTATTAACAATTTTCGCACCGGAATCAGCATAAGTAAGTTCTGGGGTTCTTGTCCCATGATGTTCAAAACTGTCAATATCCTGCATTGTTAGCGTAGCGCCACTGCCAATTTCCAGCAAAGCTTTATCCTGTACCCGAATAACCCCGGCAAACCCCAGAGGGAATTCTCCGCTGATTGTCGTATCTCCATTCAGATATACCGACGACTCACCACTAACGACAATAACGCTGGTATAACTATATCCTGTGCGCAAGGAAGCAACCTGCGACCCATCTGCAAGCGCGTTTTTCTCTCCAATCAGTTCAAGTCCACCATTCATATTAACGGTATTGCCATCGCCAATCACAACCAGACCTGACGTTTTCTCTGCGCTGCCATCAAATAAATTACTCTGACGAGAAGTAACCTCACTGTCTGATACAACAGTTAACTTTCCATCCAGCGTCACGTTATTATCACTGCCGTAAACGTTGATACCCACGGATGGATCGAAGAAATATTCCGCCGCATTGTCTGCGGTTTTATCCTTATCAACCAGAACGTTACCAGTGATATTCACTGTATTCGCATCGCCAGAAACGTTTATGCCCGTCGCTTTCTGCCCGACCACTTTTAGATCTTTTGCCGCCAGCGTCACGCTGTTATTGTTGCCATTAAGATCTACCCCGGTCGAGAAATCGCCAACCTGCATACTGCCTGCCAGCGAAACCTTCCCACTGTTGGTTGTGATGCTGAACCCTGTCGCTTCATTGCTAACGTTAACATCACCCGTATTGGATACTGTTGCCCCCTCACCGTTGATGAGCACGCCAATCGATCCAGTATCGGAAACAACAATATCTCCTTTGTTGTTAACCGTGCCGTTGTCACCAATGTTCTCAACACCATGCGCACCGCCTGTAACAGTCAGGCTACCATCCAGATTTACAATGCCGATATTGCCCGCGATTTTGGTACCCGTGGAATCTTTTCCATCAACAGTGGTTTTTCCACTGTTATTCGCGGTGGCGTCATCACCGTTAATCTGCGTGCCGGTGCCACCGTTGGTGATGGCGCTCTCGCCTTCGTTGTTAACAACCGCCTGGTCGCCGTCAACCTGGATACCGATGGACTCCGGATCGGTGACGGTCATGGTGCCCTTGTTATCCACCGTTGCGCTGTCGCCGGTGATATCAATACCGTGACCGCCGCCGCTGACATCCAGATCGCCGTCCTGAATCACCTTCCCGTTATTGCCAGCAATTTCCGTACCGGTGGAATCCTTGCCGTCAACGGTGGTTTTGCCGTTGTTGTTTGCCGTGGCGTCATCACCATTAATCTGGGTGCCGGTGCCACCGTTGGTGATGGTGCTCTCGCCTTCGTTATTGACGATGGCCTTGTCACCGTCGATCTGGATACCCATGGACTCCGGATCGGTGACGGTCATGGTGCCCTTGTTATCCACCGTCGCGCTGTCGCCGGTGATATCAATACCGTGACCGCCGCCGCTGACATCCAGATCGCCGTCCTGAATCACTTTCCCGTTATTACCGTTGATTTCCGTACCGGTGGAATCCTTGCCGTCAACGATGGTTTTGCCGTTGTTGTTTGCTGTGGCGTCGTCACCGTTAATCTGTGTGCCGGTGCCACCGTTGGTGATGGTGCTCTCGCCTTCGTTATTGACGATGGCCTTGTCACCGTCGATCTGGATACCCATGGACTCCGGATCGGTGACGGTCATGGTGCCCTTGTTATCCACCGTCGCGCTGTCGCCGGTGATATCAATACCGTGACCGCCGCCGCTGACATCCAGATCGCCGTCCTGAATCACTTTCCCGTTATTACCGTTGATTTCCGTACCGGTGGAATCTTTACCGTCAACGGTGGTTTTGCCATTGTTGTTTACTGTGGCATTATCACCCGTAATAACAAGCTCACCGTTGTGATTATATTGCCACTTCGTTGCGCCATCTGCGCTCACCCCTTCAAGGGCAACAGTGTTATTCGCTTCATCAATCTGCCAAAGATTAATCGTTGCCTTACGACCATTGCTATCTTGCAGAGATATAGTCCCGTCAGCATTCTCGGTATAAGTAAAAACTGAATCGCGAATAGTTAACGTTTTTTCTGTTTTATCGAGAATAACGTCATTATTAAACGAAACCGGTTTGGGAGGTGTAGGCGTATCATCCGGATCGTCCGGTATTATCTCATCTCCGCCAGGAGTTGGGGGAACTGGAGTGTCGTCTGATTCATCATCAGGGGGTGTCGGTGGGAGTGGAGAATTGTTGCGATGATGATGATCATCATCGTCGTTTAGTTCCACTACGGCTAAGGCCGTGATTAACGCAGCAGCGCCTGTGGAAAGCCATGGCATCAGGTTTTGTTCGACTAAAGGAGAGCATTCAGAGGGTAAGCGTTTAAGCTCTTCCGGACTGAGTTTTCCTGGGTCTGCCGGACAAGTCACATTGGTATTTTTCTTTTCACCTGTGGTGGTTTCTACCTCTGTGATATCTGCCGCCCAACCCTGACCACTCAGAGCTAATGCAATACAGGCCGACAATAGAGTTTTCCTTTGCATAATAAATCCTTCTGGCGAATATAAAGAAAGCCGGATGCACTAACCCGACCAATTAGTTATTTAAAACATAGAAGACATCCAATATTGCCAGTAGATTATTATCTAATCAAACATACTTTCCTATAATTCACAATTATAATTCAGGTGAATAAAAAAAGACCATGAAATATATAAATTGTGTATATAATATAAATTACAAATTAAAACCACATTCTCATTATAAATAATTATATGATGAAAAAACGGTATGAATTAATACTCAAATAAATAAAGCAGAGCTTAAACATAACTCTGCTTTATAATTAAAGGGACAAAATAATTTTACATCTGTTACTGTTTCGGTCGCAGATTCTCATCAAATACCAGGCGTTTCCTGCCAGGTTCAATTTCCCGCAATGGCTCGACTTGATGTAACGTCTGCTTACAGCGTGTCACCAGCACCTGGTACTCATGCGTACCCTGCTTTTTCCATGCCAACTCCTGCTCACTGAGTTCACGAATCGCTTTCGCCGGGCTGCCGACAATCAGGTAATTAGCTGGCATTTCTGCTTTGGCTTTCACAAATGCGGATGCACCAACAATGCTGTTCTCGCCAATCACCGCACCGTCCATCACTACCGCGTTCATTCCCACTAATGCATTGCGGCGGATAATGCAGCCGTGAAGGATAGCGCTATGACCAATATGTCCATCTTCTCCTACAACAGTATCCTGCTCGGGAAAACCGTGCATAACGCAATTATCCTGAATGTTCGCGCCATCTTTCACCACGATACGACCAAAATCGCCACGCAGGCTGGCATTTGGCCCAACGTAAACGCCCTTGCCGAGAATAACATCGCCGATCAATACCGCTGTCGGATGGACAAAACTCTCTTCTGGCACAACCGGAGTCAGACCGTCTATCTGATAAATTGGCATAACGCCTCCTGTTCAATATTCAAGCCGCCAAAACGTTGAAAATACAGGCTTCCCGGCGCAGGCAGTTCACCGACCGAGGTTTCACCTTTTTCACTAACGAACGCTAAAGCAGCAGGCGCTACGCGCTGATAAATGTTGATACACAGCTGACGCGCCGTATGCCCTGCCCAGTGTGCCGGAAGCAACTCCTCCGGCAACAATGGGTCTTTAAGGACGACACGGCGATAAAAATGGATCAGTAAAAGCTGAATATGAAATGCCCGCTCCGGGGTTAACTCGTCTGCCGCCTCTTTTAAAAGCGGCACCAGCGGGCGGAATGACTGAATAAAGGTTTCGTACATGGCATTTTGTTCAGTTAAATGCCAGCACTCTTCTACTCTGGCACGCAGTGCTGCGCGAGAAAGCGCCAGTGGTATTTGCGCTTCAAAACAAATCACGTTATCCGCCACACCCGCTTCATGCAAAAGTGTCTGTACATCGGCCAGTTTTTGCGACGGCGATGCCATCAGGCTGGGTGCCAGTGCGCCAAAACCTTGCCAGATCAACTGCTTTTTGACATCAGCCAGCGTTGATTTATCTAAACCTTCCGAGAGCAACAGGAGCCATTTACCATCCCATGCAGGTTGCTCTGCGCGATAAATTTTACTTTCTGCCCGTCGCGTCAGGCGCAAGCCTTTATCACTGAGGCTATAGAAACTGCGTCGCCCGATGCGGGAAACATCCAGCCAGCCTTCTTTATTAAGACGAAACAAAGCGGTGCGCACGAAACGCTCACCAAATCCCAGCCCTTCCAGCAAAGCAGCCAGACTACCCAACCAGATTTCACCACCACGATGGGAAAGCGAATCACCATACAGAGAGGAGATCAAAGATGTGCCACTGACCGGAACAGCGTTCACAGCATGTTGGATAAAAGTATCAAGTTTACTCATTCGCTTCAGTCTGTTGTTATTGTTGTGATTTATGAATCATAGCACAGGTCGTATCGACTTCTGGCCCTGGCGCTTTACCCCACCAGGGCCAGACGATACGTCAGGCACCAACAATATTGCGCAGATCAAACACCCGACACGCCTTGCCTTCTGAACGCGGGATACTGCCACAGTTAACGATCATCACATCGGTAGAGATCCCCACCATCGACTTAATCCGATGGCGCAGCTGGTGGCATACCTGGCAACGCTGCTCATGCGTCAATGTCAGGCTACTTTCTTTCAACTCCACTTTCACAGAAAGTGAATCAAGATGCCCCCGGCGGTTCACCTCCAGTTGGTAATGCGGCGATAAATGTTCGAATTTGACAATCTCTTCTTCCAGTTGTGACGGAAAGACATTTACACCGCGAATAATCAACATGTCATCGCTGCGTCCGCTGATGCGATCCATGCGGCGCATAGTCCGCGCCGTTCCTGGTAACAGTCGGGTTAAATCACGCGTGCGGTAACGAATGACCGGCAATGCTTCTTTGGTCAGCGTGGTGAATAACAGTTCGCCATGTTCACCATCGGCAAGCGGTGTGCCGTCATGAGGATTAACAATTTCAGGATAGAAATGATCTTCCCAAATGGTTGGGCCGTCGGTAGTTTCCAGACACTCCATCGCCACCCCCGGCCCCATCACTTCTGACAGGCCATAAATATCCAGTGCGGTGATCCCCAGGCGACGCTCAATCTCTTTACGCATGGCCTGTGTCCACGGCTCAGCACCAAATACTCCAACCCGCAGCGAGCAACCGCTGGCATCACCGCCCAACTGCCGCTCCAGCTCTTCAATCAGGTTAAGGCAATAAGATGGCGTAACCATGATCATATCTGGTTGAAAATCACGGATCAGTTGCGCTTGTTTTTCCGTCTGCCCGCCAGACATCGGGATCACCGTAGCGCCCAGACGTTCGGCACCATAGTGCGCACCCAGCCCACCAGTAAACAGGCCGTAACCATAGGCAACATGAATTTTGTCTTTGGGCGAGCCCCCTGCCGCACGCAAAGAACGCGCTACAATATTGGCCCAGTTATCAATATCGTTTTGCGTATAGCCGACAACTGTCGGTTTACCTGTGGTTCCCGAAGAAGCATGAATGCGCACCACTTGTTCCATTGGCACGGCAAAGGTGTCAAAGGGATAGTTGTCGCGCAGATCCTGTTTGGTGGTACAGGGAAATTTACGCAGGTCTGAAAGTTCCCTGAAATCATCAGGATGTACGCCTGCTGCGTCGAATTTGCGCCGATACATCGGCACATTTTCATACGCGTGTTTGAGCGTCCATTTCAGACGCTGTGTTTGCAACGCCTGTAACTCATCAACAGACGCGGTTTCAATCGGGTCAAGCTTTGTATTGGTTATCATTGTAGGGTACTCGCAGGTTGATATGCTCAAACACGCTCCAGAATCATGGCGATGCCCTGACCGACACCGATGCACATGGTGCACAATGCGTAACGACCGTTACGCCGATGCAGCTCATGGCTGGCAGCCAGTGCCAGGCGGGCACCACTCATTCCCAACGGATGGCCTAAGGCGATAGCGCCTCCGTTGGGGTTAACATGTGGGGCATCATCAGGCAGCCCCAATTCGCGTAGTACACCCAACGCCTGGGCCGCGAACGCTTCGTTCAGTTCAATCACGTCCATATCGTGAATACTCAGCCCTGCGCGTTCCAGCACCCGGCGAGTTGCAGGCACCGGACCAAGCCCCATCAGGCGCGGTTCCACCC